>OJFL01001249.1_pt1 | contig 10072 bp, 9 predicted proteins | sample 1594131 | NCBI WGS metagenome assembly OJFL01 (sample SAMN05416782, study PRJEB24817) | seawater metagenome | isolation source: Sea water | place: Canada:Atlantic | collected 2013-07 | reverse complement strand
GAGATTTCTGCCTGTCTCGTGGGCTCGGAGATGTGTATAAGAGACAGGAATACGATGGCGTGCCATTTTTTCGTCAACATAACGCTGCTGCTCTTTAGAAAGAGACTTGTCTGCATCTAGCTTGTCAAGCAAGTCCGAGAGCCGCTGATCGGCTTCTAAGGCTGCTAATTCTTGGGCTGGAGTGGCATACTTTTTCTTTTCTACTGGCGTTGGCGCCACACCTTTAGCTTTCACCAGTTGAATTGGTTTCTTACTGCCTAGGCGCGGATCTTTCTTTTCATTGCTCTTGCCGCCGCCAGATTTTCCCTGTTCAACATTATGACGGCTACCAGCAGGCTTACCCTTATGTTTTTTAGGGCGAGGAGTATCAGATTTACGGTTTTCACTAGGTTTAAAGTCTGGATCTTTGCGAACACCAATAAGACCAACTTTGCGAGATTTCTTTGAACGTGACATATATTCCAAATACGAAATAGAGTAAAAGACTTGCTTATTATAGCGCGAATTCGTTAAAGCTTCTTCATCAAAACGACATCACTAGAGGGGAATTCAACGCTAAATGTGTCTCTCTGCGCAAGATAATTGAACGTAGCTTCACTGAAAAAGCTTACGTGGGTGGGATCGTTTTTATAATGCCATTGTTTAAATCGTTCTTTGCTCAGCACTCTTTTTGTCATGATGGCAAGAATGCCGTTTGGCTTAAGCATAGAATTGAACAAAGACCATTCTTTTGCGGGCTGATGAAAGTGTTCTATGGCTTCAGTACAGGTTATGACATCAAAAGATTGTTCTAATACTTCAATATTATTCGCATAAAAAGGATCATAAATACTAACCTCTAGCCCCTTTTCCTTGAGCAATTCTGCTAATACTGGAGCGGGCCCGCAGCCGAAGTCTAAAGCCGAAGAGCTTGGTTTAATATAAATTGATAGAGGTGTCAGAAGTTTTTTTAAAAATGTTCTATAGCCATCGTCTTCAAAGCTATTCTCATGCTTGTCGTACTCACTCTTCTCGGCACCGGTACTAGGTAAAAACTCAGGAGAGACAAACACTAATTTACAGCACTGGCATTGAAAGTATGTGCGTTTGTTATCTTGGTGATAAAAGATAGTGTTGGAGTCGAAGCAAAGTGGACATTGCATATTGAGAAAAATAATTAGTTAGCGCTAAAAAGAAAAAAGGTGATGGTTTGCACCATCACCTTATTTTGAATGAGTGTCAGATGACACCTCTCCCGTTATTTACACATCGTTGTGCTTTATGCTTCCCTAGCCGTGCTCCCCTTATTTTTTTTATTAGCAGAGCGCTATTTTTGTTTTTGGCCTTCTTGGCGCTTTATCCAATCTTCCGTGGAGTATTATTATTATTATTCTTGTTATTTAGTCTGAAAGCCTACAAAGGCTGCAACAAACTATGCCGTTAGATTACACTAATAATTCTAAAATACAACTTTCGGAGTAACAAAAAATTAACAACGACAGAGGTTTTTTAAAAATTTAATGTAAACCAGCAACATAGTTAGATAAGATTTCGATGTCTTCGTCTGTCAACTTCATCGCAATATCACGCATCATGCCATTCATGTCGTTATGACGTTGGCCAGAGCGGAACGATTTTAGCTGAGACGCAGTATATGTTGCGTGTTGCCCGCTGATATCGGGAAAGCCAGCTAAAGCCATGCCATTACCTTGAGGTCCGTGGCACGCAATACATGCAGTAATGCCGCGCTCTTCATCACCGCCTTGATAAAGCGCTTTACCCGCCTCAATATACTGCTCAGGGGTTTCACCTGGTGTAGCTTCCTGACTTGAGAAGTAGGCCGCTAAATCTTCCATATCCTGTGTGGACAATGGCGCTGCCATTCCATTCATTACCGCATTGTTGCGGCCTTCTTCGCCACCAGTTTGTGACGCAAGCTTAAACTCAGTAAGTTGTTTAACAAGGTATTTTTCATGTTGCCCAGCTAATTTGGGGTTCATGTCAATCATACTATTGCCATCAGGGCCATGGCAGGCTGCACACACAGCAGACTTTGCTTTGCCTGCTTCTGCATCACCTTTTGCTACTGCAGAGGCACTTAAACCTAGCGACAAACAAACCAACAAACACAGTTTTTTCATAAATAATCTCTTAAATGGTTCCAACGGCTCGCGTTATATACGTGATATACGTGATATCATACGTATTTTACACATTTAACGCGTCAGAAAAACCTATTCCATGATAAATCTAAGGGTTTTAGTCTGTTTTAATATTAAAAAGTTGTAAACCAGACGGTATGACGCATGTGGAGGTTAGTCTAGATGTCGTATTACACCAAAGCAACATTCTTTACCAGTGCACCTGATATCCGTCATTTGAAAGATGATACGGGTATTGAAGTTGCGTTTGCTGGTCGCTCTAATGCGGGCAAATCAAGTGCACTAAATACATTAACTCGCCAAAAGAACTTGGCAAGAACCAGTAAAACCCCAGGAAGAACACAGTTAATCAATGTGTTTGAGTTAGAAGACAACCTGCGACTTGTGGACTTACCAGGTTATGGGTTTGCCAAAGTACCATTGGCAACGAAAATAAAATGGCAGAAGTCGCTGGGTGAGTATTTGCAGAAACGAAAGTCACTTAAAGGCCTTGTGGTTTTAATGGATATTCGCCATCCGTTTAAAGATTTAGACCAAGATCTTATCCATTGGGCTGTTGATGCAGGTATTCCGGTGCTTGCGTTACTTACCAAGGCAGACAAATTAAAATCTGGGAAGCGCAAAGCACAGCTTATGATGGCGCAGGAAGCAGCATTGGCCTTTATGGGTGATGTTACTGTAAACACGTTTTCTTCTCTTAATCGTCATGGTCTGCCGGAATTGGAACGTATGCTAGACCTTTGGTTTGGTAGGATTCAGCCAGAAAGCGATGAAGAGGCCGAAGCATAGTTTTTAATAGGCAAAAAAAATGCCTCACAAAAAGTGAGGCATTGAATGAGAGAAAACACATAAAAACCGTAGATATAGAGTAGGGCTGATACAGAAAGTTCAATTAACTCAGAAAATAATAAAAAAATTCCTCTAGGCCGCCTAGTTTTTGCTGTGCCAGCCACTTTTCTTCAGGCATAAAAAAACCCCGGCAAATGACCGGGGTTAAAGCAAAGGTTTGAAAACAGCTTTCTCACCTCTGTACCCTACATATGTAATTTTACAATAAAGGCACAAAAAGGCAAGACTGATTTGTAATTTAATTACTAAAAATGCGTGATTTACATCCGTCTTAATCAATTAAGTTGTAATCAAATTACTTAAATTGATGATTTGTGACGCTAAACTAAGTTTGGCGCCATAAGAAATGAAGTTGAAATTAGTGAGCTTCATCCCAGTTTTCACCAATGCCTACCTCCACATCAAGAGGTACATTAAGCGTTGCAGCACTTTCCATAAGTGCTTTAATCGTATCGACATAGTTATCAATTTTGTCTTCTTTTATTTCAAAGACTAATTCATCGTGTACTTGCATCATCATTGTCACATCGTCGCTGGCATTCTTTGCAATCCAGTCATCCACTTTAATCATCGCCATTTTAATGATGTCCGCTGCAGTTCCTTGCATTGGCGCATTGATAGCCGCTCGCTCGGCTCCCTTTCGTCGCGCTCCGTTGCTCGCTCTAATGTCAGGTAGGTATAAACGGCGTCCGAATACAGTTTCAACGTAGCCCTTATCTTTTGCACTTTCTCGAGTACTATCCATATAGTCGAGAACACCGGGATAGCGCTCGAAGTACAGATCCATGTATTTCTGCGCTTCGTTACGCGGAATATTGAGTTGTTTTGCCAAGCCAAAAGCACTCATACCATAAATAAGACCAAAGTTAATGGCTTTCGCGCTTCTACGCTGGTCAGTGGTAACGTCATCAAGTGCAATACCGAAAACTTCAGCTGCTGTTGCTTTATGAATATCTTTTCCCTGGGCAAAAGCGTCTAGTAAACCTTTGTCTCCCGATAGGTGCGCCATAATGCGAAGCTCAATTTGAGAATAATCCGCAGCTACAATTTTGTTTCCTTTTCGAGGAACAAAAGCTTGCCTTACACGGCGACCTGCTTCATTTCGAATTGGAATATTCTGCAAGTTAGGATCTGTAGACGATAATCTACCCGTTGCAGTAACAGCTTGATGATAGGACGTATGCACTCTTCCGGTACGGTGATTTATCATTTTAGGCAGCTTGTCTGTGTAGGTATTTTTCAGCTTTGTTAAGCCTCTGTACTCCATAATCTTCTGCGGTAATGAATATTCTAACGCCAACTCTTGCAGTACGTCCTCTGATGTCGATGGCGCACCTTTAGGTGTCTTTTTAACTACAGGCAGAGACATTTTCTCAAATAGAATATGCTGAAGCTGTTTTGTAGAGCCTAAATTGAAAGATTCTCCAGCTTCTTCATGAACTTCTTTTTCAAGTTCAGCAATACGCGTCGCTAAATCTTGGCTTTGCTGTCCGAGTTTCTGGCTGTCAATTAATACCCCTTGCTGTTCCATACGAGACAATACGCATGCCAATGGTACTTCAACGTCGATAAGAAGGCGCTTAAGTGAATCGATAGGCTCTAGCTTTTTCCAAATTGCATTGTGTAAACGCAGAGTAATGTCTGCATCTTCGGCGGCATAAGGGCCTGCTTCATTTAAATCGATTTGATTAAACGTTAATTGCTTCGCTCCTTTGCCTGCAATGTCTTCAAAATGTATAGTTTTGTGCCCTAGATAAGCGAGGGCTAGTGAATCCATATCATGACGCTGTGCAGTGCTATTCAACATGTAGCTTTCTAGCATAGTGTCGAAGCCAATTCCGTTGAGGGTAATGTCGTAATTCGCAAGTACGTTTTTATCGTACTTGATGTGCTGTCCTACCTTTATTGCGGTTTCAGACTCTAAAATAGGTTTTAGTGCATCGAGAACAAGGTCTCTTGATAATTGCGCAGGAGCATCAGGGTAGTCATGTGCTACAGGAACGTATGCTGCCTTACCTGGCTCTATGCAGAATGAAACGCCGACAATTTCCGCCTCCATATAATTGAGGCTTGTAGTTTCTGTATCAAATGCAAATAAGTCAGCTTTTTTTAGTTTTTCTATCCATGCAGAAAATTGCTCTTCATCAAAAATGACTTCATATTGCGATTTGTCGATCGACTCAACGTCTGAGAAAGCGCTTTCTGAGGTTTTATCCTCACTGCTAGAAGCTTTACTATCCGAGGCCTGTGCTTCAGAAGATCCAGATTCACCAGCATTGAGGAGCGCGCTCACTTCCGAATGCCAACGTTTAAATTCGTACTCTGCAAATAGATCGCGTAATGCTTCATTATCGGCGCTTGTCGGCATTAAGGCTTCTATATCGTAATCCAGTTCTAGGTCTACGCTAATAGTAGCTAGGGTATAAGATAGGCGAGCCTGCTCTTCATACTCTGCCATTTTCGCTGCCATCGACTTACTACCTCGAAACGACAGATCGGCAATTTTATCGAGATTTTGATATATATCGTCTATGCCGCCAATACCATTAAGAAGGGCTTGGGCACTTTTATCACCTACGCCTGGAACGCCCGGAATGTTATCAACCTTATCGCCTTTCAATGCCAAAAAGTCGATCACTAGTTCTGGCGGGATCCCGAACTTGGTTTTTACTCCTTCAACATCCATAACCTGATTCGTCATAGTATTGATAAGCGTGATGTGTTGGTTAACTAGCTGCGCCATATCTTTATCGCCGGTACTAATAACAGTATCAATACCTTTTTCGGTGGCATGTTTTGCAAAGGTGCCAATAACATCGTCGGCTTCTACACCTGGCTCAACAATTACCGGTAAGCCCATTGCTTTGATAATAGTATGAAGAGGTTCAATCTGGCTTCTCAACTCATCTGGCATGGCTGGACGGTTGGCTTTGTACTCGGGATAAATATCATCTCGAAAGGTCTTGCCTTTGGCATCAAATATCACTGCCATATGTGTTGGGTTATATTGCTTAATGAGACTTTTAAGCATGTTAACCACACCATAAATGGCCCCAGTATCCTGACCTTTTGAATTTGTTAGTGGTGGTAAACCGTGAAACGCACGAAACAGATAGGAAGAACCATCAACAAGGATAAAAGGTGACTTTTTAGATTCAGGCATAGGGGGCTACTTTTCAACAGAGATAATGAGCGCAAGGATGCCACAGGAAAGGAAAGATCGCCATATAAGGGCGCGAGATTAAAAAATGCTTGGCCTGTGGATAACTTTGTGATCTAAATTTTCAGGCGAACGGATCCACTTGATCACAAAAAATTGTTTGATCAATACCAGATGCAAGAAAAATAAGGGAATGAAGCAATATTAGAATTACAGCGTACCTGCTACAGAACATTCCATTTTATGTGGATAACTTGGTTTGCGTATTTTTTCGTTTAACCAAATCAGCGCAATAATGTAGCATAAGAATTCACAAATAATATACGTTATGTTAAGAACTTTTTTAAAAGTTTTGGTTGTTTTATAGCCAACAATTGCATAAGTCATAAAGTACATAGTCTGGAGGAAAATATGAAGCAGGTTGCGGTCATTCTAAGTGGAAGTGGTGTTTATGATGGTGCAGAGTTACAAGAAGCCGTCTTGTCATTACTAGCGATCGAGTCTGAAGGAGCGTCGTACCAGTGCTTTGCGCCTGACGTCGACCAATTACATGTTATAAACCATTTAACAGGTGAAGTGGCAGAGGGTGAAACCAGAAACGTATTAGTTGAGTCTGCACGCATTACTCGTGGAGATATAAAGCCACTGTCAGAATGCGACGTAAGTCTTTTTGATACACTCATTCTGCCGGGGGGCTTCGGTGTTGCAAAAAATCTTTGCACTTTTGCAGTAGATGGCGCCGAGTGTTCATTCAATGAAGACGTTCTCACTGTATGCCAAGCATTTGCAAAAGCTAAAAAGCCAGCGGCTTATGCGTGTATTGCTCCGGCGCTTGCTGCAAAGGTTTATGGGAATGGCGTAAAGCTTACTATTGGTAACGATGAAGCAACTGCGCAAGGACTTAACGCTTTAGGTGCAACCCATATAGATTGCGAAGTAGATGATGTGGTTGTTGATAACGAGATGAAGTTAGTTACTACCCCCGCTTATATGCTTGCCGAGAACGTATCGCAAGCCTATCGCAGTATTACTAAAATGGTAAAAACAGTACTTTCAATGAAATAGACTATATAGTGTCTGTGTGAGGAGGAAAAACAAATGTTTTCCCCCTCACAATATAGCCCTATAATCGATGTGTAAGCGCTAATTGTTTTTTCGTTACACATTCGCGACTTAACAATACGAGTCACTATAAAAAGAAAGGCCATCACACAATGCACTATCGTGCCATCATTCGTATTCTAGGGTTACTCATTGCACTTTTCAGTGTAACCATGATCCCTCCTGGTATTGTCTCATTGATATATCAAGATGGTAGTGGCCTTCCTTTTACCCTCGCATTCATATTGTGTGTATTAGGGGGGATGGCATTATGGTATCCCAATAGACAGCAAAAAAATGATTTGAGAGCGCGAGAAGGCTTTTTAATTGTGGCACTGTTTTGGTCGGTGCTCGCAAGCGTTGGGGCAATTCCGCTTATTTTGCTAGAGCAACCTAGCATGACAGTAACAGACGCGTTTTTTGAATCTTTCTCAGGGCTTACTACTACTGGTGCTACAGTAATAGAGGGGATTGATTTTTTACCTCATTCCGTTCAGTTCTATCGTCAACAGCTTCAATGGCTAGGCGGTATGGGGATTATTGTGTTAGCCGTGGCTATTTTACCTATCCTAGGTGTTGGGGGGATGCAGCTCTATCGTGCTGAAACACCAGGCCCGGTTAAAGATAATAAGATGACGCCGCGTATTGCCGATACGGCAAAGCACCTTTGGTATATTTACCTTTCTATTACTATTGCTTGTGCTGGGGCTTATTGGCTTGCAGGTATGAATGTCTTTGATGCAATTTGTCATGCATTCTCCACCGTCGCCATTGGAGGCTTTTCAAACCATGATGCCAGTTTAGGTTATTTTTCCAGTCCTATGGTAAACGTAGTGTGTACCGTATTTTTACTAATAGCAGCGCTTAACTTTTCACTTCACTATGCTGCAGTAAGCTCTCGTTCTATGCGTGGATATTTCAAAGATCCTGAGTTCAAAGCTTTTTTCATTATTCAGGCTACGCTGATTTCAATTTGCTTTCTTGTTCTAACCCTTTCTGGTTATTACAGTTCTGCCGAAACCGCTTTAGATCAAGCAATGATTCAAGCGGTGTCTATAAGTACAACCGCAGGTTTTGCTACCACAGATTTTTCTGTCTGGCCTACCTTTTTGCCTATTATGCTTATTTTTTCCAGTTTTATCGGCGGCTGTGCAAGCTCTACCGGCGGTGGATTAAAGGTGGTGAGAGTGTGCTTGCTGTTTTTGCAGGGTAAACGTGAGGTAGACAGGCTCATTCACCCCAAAGCTGTGTATGCAGTAAAATTTGGCGATAGAGCAATGCCCGATAAAGTGGTAGAAGCGGTATGGGGCTTCTTTTCAGCCTATGCAATTGTATTCGTACTTATCATGATAGGGCTAATTGCCACGGGGCTAGATAACCTAAGTGCCTTTACTGCCACAGCTGCCATGCTAAACAACCTTGGCCCAGGCCTAGGTAGCGTTGCTGCGAATTATGCAGAGGTAACTGATGGCGGGAAATGGTTGTTGGTGTTAGCAATGGTATTTGGGCGATTAGAAGTATTTTCGTTGCTTGTACTTTTCTCTCCAACGTTTTGGAGAAGCTAAGTTTTGTTGATAAATCGATGTCAACAAAGCACCGCTATTATCAGATAACTATTGATAAACAGCTGCCTATCTTTTTAACCGAAGAAGAAAGCGCTTGGTTGGAATAGCTTCTCTACATCGCTGATATACTTTTTATCAACTAAGAATAAAATGATGTGGTCGTCGGCCTCTATCTTTGTATCACTATGGGCAATGATCACCTGATCGTCTCTTACCACAGCGCCAATCGTTGTTCCTGGTGGTAACTTAATATCGCCAATTTGTTTGCCCACCACTTTAGAGGTATTCTCATCACCATGGGCGATTGCTTCAATTGCTTCTGCCGCGCCTCTGCGAAGTGAGTAAACGTTCACTATGTCTCCACGCCTTACATGAGTAAGCAGGGCAGATATGGTTGCCTGCTGAGGAGAGAAAGCAATATCAATTTCCCCACCCTGAACTAAGTCAACATAGGCGCCTCGTTGAATAAGCACCATTGCCTTTTTTGCGCCCATTCGCTTGGCTAGCATGGCAGACATGATGTTGGCTTCATCGTCATTAGTGACTGCGATGAACGCGTCCACCTGCTCGATATTTTCTTCGCCTAATAGTTCAGGGTCGGAGGCATCTCCGCTAAATACGATGGTTTTGTCTAAATGAGCAGCAAGGTATTTTGCGCGTTCTGCGCTAAACTCAATTAGCTTAACGTTATGGTTATGCTCAAGCTTCTTCGCTAGACCTGCTCCGATTAACCCACCGCCTGCGATCATAATGCGCTTATAGCTAGACTCTAGCTTCTGTAGTTCGCTCATTACTGCCCGAATATGTTTGGTTGCGGCAATAAAAAAGACTTCATCGTCTGCTTCTATCACAGTGGTGCCTAACGGGCGAATAGGGCGTCCGCGACGATAAATTGCCGCTACCCGTGTTTCTACATTCGGCATATGATCTTTCAATGCAGACAGAGCGTGACCTACGAGCAGTCCACCATAATAAGCTTTTACAGCAACAAGGCTTGCTTTGCCCTCGGCAAACTCAACAACCTGCAGTGCGCCAGGATAGTCTATTAAGCGTTTTATTGCTTTGGTTACGAGCTGTTCGGGCGCAATGATGTGGTCGACGGGAATATCTTGTTGTTTATAAAGTTGAGCTTGGTAAATGATATATTGTTCAGAGCGAACTCGGGCTATTTTAGTGGGTGTTTTAAATAGACTGTACGCTACCTGACCTGTCTCTTATACACATCTCCGAGCCCACGAGACAGGCAGAAATCTCGT
>OJFL01001245.1_pt1 | contig 10087 bp, 8 predicted proteins | sample 1594131 | NCBI WGS metagenome assembly OJFL01 (sample SAMN05416782, study PRJEB24817) | seawater metagenome | isolation source: Sea water | place: Canada:Atlantic | collected 2013-07 | reverse complement strand
AGATTTCTGCCTGTCTCGTGGGCTCGGAGATGTGTATAAGAGACAGGTGTAGAGCCAGACTCTTATGTACTTTCTTTAGCCATGTTCTCAGAGTCTGCGCTACTGCAAGTTATCGTATTTGTAGGAGGGCTTTCTGCAGCTACCGCCATGATCATCGTGGCCACGCTTACACTAAGTACTATGCTCACCAACGACGTTATTTTACCTCGCATACTCGCATTTACCGAAGACTCAGGTAGAAAGCGGGATATTTCTCGCCGAATAAAATTAATACGTCGCATTGTGATTGCCTCTATTCTGCTGATGGCTTTTTTGTACCACCAGCAAATGACGAGCAGTCGCTCGCTGCACTCTATTGGTCTTATTGCATTTTCATTGGTTATTCAGTTGCTACCCGCTATCGTAGGCGGGCTTTACTGGAAACGCGCTCACGCTCATGGGGTGTATGCTGGCCTGATGGTAGGGCTTATCATTTGGGTACTATGGCTAGTTCTGCCAATTGTCAGCGAGCAAGTCTCGCGTTTAGAACAAAACGAACTTATCAGCCAAGGCGCCATGATAAGCCTTGCTGCCAATTCCCTTATGTACATACTGTTTTCGTGGTTTGCACCACAGCGCCTTATCGATCGCATTCAAGCAGAAGCCTTTGTATCACCTACTATGTCTGCTAACAATACGGTGAAATCTCAGGCTACCAACGTAAAAGTGGCAGATTTAACCACCTTACTCTCTACTTTTATGGGAGCGGGCAGATGTATACAGCTCGTTGAGCAATATCAGCAGTTAAATCACTGCGAACTTAACGAACAAGACACACCAAACGAGAACTTCTTGTCGTTTTGCGAGCGTGCGCTCGGGGGGGTTATCGGCGCATCAAGTGCAAAGGTTTTACTCGATAGTGCGCTGCGCGGCAAAAAGATGGACTTCACTGAAATTATCAACTTCTTTGATGACACCACTCAGGCCATGCAATTTAACATGACGGCCCTTTTAACCTCGCTTGAAAATATGGATCAAGGGATCAGCGTTGTCGATAAGCATTTAAACTTAGTGGCATGGAACAAACGCTACTCTAATCTGTACCCCTACCCCGATGACTTACTTACCGTTGGCGTTCCTATTGAAAGGCTTATTCGCTATAACGCCTCACAGGGAGAGTTTGGCACTTTTGACGTAGAATCCGAGGTGGAAAAACGCCTAGAACACTTGCGCTCGGGCATGCCACATCGCTTTACGCGCCAGCGTAAGGACGGGCGGGTAATAGAGATGGTGGGCAACCCTCTGCCTGGCGGTGGCTTTGTAACTAGCTTTAACGATATCACCGGGCACGTAGAAATTCAGCAGGCGCTAGAAGAGTCTAATATTGACCTTGAAGCGAGAATAAAAAAGCGCACAGAAGAAGTGCATTCAATTAATGCTGAGCTTCGCCTTGAAATCGAAAAACGTTCGGGGGCCGAAAAAGAGCTGATAAGAGCCCGCAAAGCAGCAGAAGATGCCAACGCCAGTAAAACTCGTTTCCTTGCGCTTGCCAGCCACGATGTTTTACAACCTCTTAATGCCGCTAAGCTATACGTTAGCGCATTGGAAGAGCAAGACTTATCTGAGCAAACTCATGCCATTATCAAAAAGCTAAGTCATAGCGTCTCGTCTAGCGAGGCTTTGATAGGTACGTTGCTAGACATAGCACGGTTAGATCAGGGCGAAATGAAACCAGACATCGAGTCTGTTGATGTGAGCGCCCTGCTCACTCCCCTGGTAGATGAAATGGCGATGCGGGCTAAAGACAAAGGTTTAGAGCTAAAAGCCATTATTAGACCTTGTTGGGTGCGGGCCGACAAAACATACTTGTACAGAATACTGCAAAACTTGTTGTCAAATGCGGTGAAATACACCGAAAAAGGAAGAGTTTTATTTGTGGTCAAATCGGTTAACGACACTGTATATTTTAAGATTTTAGATACAGGCATCGGTATTTCTAGCGACAAACTAGACACCATATTTGGCGACTTTTTCCGCGCCAATGAAAGTAAGGAACATGGTTTAGGCCTAGGCCTTGGTGTGGTAAGGCGCTTGAGTTTACAGCTCGACACCAAAATACAGGTGCGTTCACACTTAGGTAAGGGCAGTAGCTTTATGTTCTCGCTCAATAAAGCTGCCCCTAAAGCCACCTCAGCTATTAGTAATAAACCAAAAAATACAACCTTTAGCGGTATGCAGGTGCTGTGTGTGGACGATCAACGTGAAAATTTAGACGCACTTAGCACCTTGCTTGAGAAATGGGGCGTTAAGGTTTATCTGGCTAATAATTGGGATGATGCGTTGTCTCTTGCCGAGTCAGTTAAACCTCAAATATTACTAATGGATTACCAGCTAAGCCATGAAGATGACAAAAACGGGCTTGCTCTTATTGATACTATTAGAACCAAATTAAACGTTGTTGTACCCGCCGCTCTGATTACCGCAACGCCTGATGAAAGTCTTGTGGTGCAATGCAAAGAGCAGGGAGTAAACTTTTTAGCGAAGCCGCTGAAGCCTGCAAAATTAAGAGCGTTATTGCAAAGCATGACGCGCTACATTCGCGAGGCAAAAAACGTAGATGCAAATGAAGGCAGTAGCGATTAGAACTGCATAGAGATACTGATTAAATAGACGAATACAAGTACTGCCTACTACCGCTCCTCATTTGACTGGGCCTGCTCTGCGGCCTGGCCTGCAGCATGATCACTGGCATTGCTAGCGGCATGGGTAGCTGGGCGTGTTTTTTCCTTAGCGGTCGAATTAGCCTCAGTCGAATTAGCCTCTAACATGGCGTTCGTTTTAGCAACCACTTTTCCTATGCTGTCCCATTTTACTTTGGGGTTTAACATAACAGGCCGAGTGAGAATGAGGTTGTTAGGATACATAATAGTTTCACGTTCAAGCGTGACCAGGCGAGTACTGAATGGCCCGATATCGGCAATAAACCCCTCAACAAAATTATCACCATCGATAATGCGTAAGTAATTGCCTCGTCTGTAAGATACATTCGTAAGCAATATGAAGTAGGCTGTTATATTGCTGATTAACGACCAGCTGGCAAACAGCGCTACCCCTGTAACCGTTATAATAGATGTGGATAAGACAAGAAGGCCTGAAAAGTCTATTCCCCAAGCAAGCAATAGCAAACAAAGGGACACTGTTGCCGCTATTACTTTAGCAGCAAATAGTCCTTTCAATGCACTGTGAGACTTAAGCTTCGATTTCGCAATGTCTTTTTCAATTTTCGGCAGCAGCTTTTTTGACATAACCAAATAAACGAGCAGTACCAAAACACTAAACACGATATTAGATTGATATTGCGTTGCCCATTGCAGAAAATTGTCCCACCATTGAATCATCACTCCAGTGTACTCCACATGTATTCCTTCGTAGCGCTTAGCGCTCTCATTATTGCTATATACTCACATTATCACGAAAGCGCTATGACATCTTTGCAAGGCCACCAATAGCCCGTATTCTAATGCGAAGAGTCGATATGCTACTGCCAAAAACCACAGTCTTCATAAAATAAAAACAATCGACACCATAAGAAAAATTTGTAAGACAGACCCTACAGACTCGATTAGTATGCGCGTCCTAAACAGCTTGCGCATTTATCGCTCACATGTAACGGTAGTGTTAATTCGAGAGCTGAACTCATTATTTTATCAAGGCTAATAAACCTATGCGCATTGCAATACTGTCAAGAAACCCGCGACTTTACTCTACTTCACGTCTTGTTGAGGCAGGAAAAGCTAGAGGTCATGAAGTGGATGTTATCGATACCATGCACTGTTACATGGATATCACCAGCGCAAGACCCTCTGTTCGATATAAAGGTAAAAAGCTTCCCTACTACGACGCCGTTATTCCACGCATTGGTGCGTCGGTAAGCTTTTACGGCACCTCAGTAGTGCGTCAATTTGAAATGATGGGCACATACAGTGTTAATGAATCAGTGGCAATCAGCCGCTCTCGTGACAAGCTACGCTCTCTTCAATTGCTTTCTCGTAAAGGGGTTGGAATGCCACGAACAGGGTTTGCCCATCATCCAGATAAAATAGATGATGTGATAAAAACCGTGGGAGGAGCGCCTGTTGTTATTAAGTTACTTGAGGGTACGCAGGGTATAGGCGTGGTTTTGGCAGAAACTCACAATGCCGCTGAATCTATAATTGAAGCTTTTATGGGGCTTAACGCCAGCATTCTGGTTCAAGAATTTATAAAAGAAGCCGGAGGAAGTGATATTCGCTGCCTGGTGGTAGGCGGAAAAGTTGTCGCGGCAATGAAACGTCAGGCCGCAGCCGGCGAGTTTCGCTCTAATTTACACCGTGGCGGACAAGCTAGCCTAGTGAGATTAAGCCCTGCTGAACGTAAAACAGCAATAGATGCAGCAAAAACCATGGGGTTAAATTGTTGCGGCGTAGATATTTTGCGTTCTAACAATGGCCCCGTCGTTATGGAAGTTAACTCTTCTCCTGGATTAGAGGGTATAGAAAAAGCCACCAATAAAGATGTAGCAGCTATGATTATTGAGTTTATTGAAAAAAGCGCCGAGCCACACAAAACAAAAACTCGTGGTAAAGGTTAATACATAGCAACGTTCATCGTTAATGAAGGCTGAAATGCCATTTGTGAAGGAAAAACCTTAGTGGTAAGTAATGTTTTGACGATTGGGGGTCACGATATCGCCCCAGGAGAAACCAAGAAAATAGACTTGGAAATGCCGCCGCTTTATACGGCTACCAATATGAGTATTCCAGTCTATGTAAAAAGAGGCAAACGCCCAGGGCCAGTTATGTTCGTTAGCGCTGCCGTTCACGGTGACGAGCTAAACGGCATAGAGATTGTAGGGCGTTTAATACGCTCGAAGGCAATTGAGAAATTACGCGGAACCCTTATCGCAGTGCCAATGGTAAACGTCTATGGTGTGTTAAATCAGTCACGTTACTTGCCTGATAGACGAGACTTAAACCGCAGCTTTCCCGGAAGCAAAAAAGGCTCATTAGCGGGAAGGCTCGCAAATCTTTTTTTTAACGAGGTAGTGAGCAAGTGTGACGTTGGAATAGACCTTCACACCGGTGCAATACACCGAAGCAACCTGCCGCAAATTCGCGCAGATTTAGACGACGCAGACGTGCTTGAGATGGCAAAAGCCTTTGGCGTTCCCGTGTTACTTAACGCTGAAATTCGTGAAGGCTCGCTAAGAGAGGCCGCAAGCACAAATGGCGTTAAAATTTTGCTTTATGAGGCAGGCCAAGCACTTCGCTACGATGAGTTTTCTATCAGGGCCGGCGTGAAAGGTATTATCAATACCATGAGACACCTTGGTATGCTGAATAAAAGTCGCAGTAAAGGCCACAGTATAAATCGGTTTATCGCTCAACAAAGCGGCTGGGTGCGTGCAGCTGAAAGCGGTTTTGTAACCCATCTTGCACAATTAGGCGACCATGTTGTAAAAGGGGATAAACTTGCGGCTATTGCCGACCCTTTTGGCAACATTATCGGCAGCATTATTAGCCCGGCCGAGGGTGTTGTAATAGGCAAGCAAAACATACCTCTCACGCAAGAGGGAGAGGCAATCTATCACATTGCGTATTTTTCACAGCCTAATGAAGTAGCAGAACACGTTGAACTTTACCAAGACAATTTATTACCTACAGACGAGCCACTTGTTGAGTAAAAAAATGAAAAATAAAAAACTTATTGGTGCAGTTGAAGTGTGCGATTTACCCCAACTTGCTATTACCGAGCTGAATGTTCGCGTAGATACAGGAGCAGCCACTTCCTCTCTTCATGTCGACAATATAGAAGAGTTTACCCGTGATGAAACGCTGTGGATCCGCTTTGACATTCACCCTGATATTTACAATGTCGACACGGTAGTAAGAAGAGAAGCAGAAGTATTTGGCAAAAAAAAGGTAAAAAGTTCCACCGCAACCCGAGAAAAGCGCTATGTTATATTAACAGATATCATCATGGATGGGTTTCAATGGAGAATCCAACTGACGTTAACAGACCGCTCAGAGATGACCTACTCCATGCTTTTAGGCCGTGAGGGCATGTCGGGGCATTTCATTGTCGACCCAGAGTATGACTATCTTCTCACAGGTAAAGACTAACTTCTGAAATGAGTAAATGGGTATGCGATTGCCAGGAAAGGCACTTATTGTTTTTTCGCTCTTATCTTTTATCACTGCACTTTCAGATGTTTCTGCTCGCCAGAACTCAGATGAGAGCGACATACCACGAGTTCACACCCAAGTAAGGCTGCCCAACATTCATCCCGGCCGGGACGCCATTTACAGCTATGCAAAGCAGTTGCTTTTTAACGCCTTAACGGTGACTGAAAAAGAATACGGCACTTTTGAGTTTATTATTAGCGAACAAGAGAGCCCTCAACAGCGCCAATTAAGAAGCTTGGAACACGACATGCTCGATGTCACTTGGAGCGTTACTTCTAAGGACAGAGAAGCCTACTTTCAGCCTATTCGTATTCCCATCATGGCAGGTCTTTACGGCAAGAGAGTGCTGTTGATTGCCGGTGACGATACACGCTTTTCGAAGAACATCGACATAGACACATTACGCAATTTTAGAGCTGCACTGGGCTATGATTGGCCCGATACAGCTATTTTTCGTCATGCACAAATACCGGTACTTGAAACCAACTATCGCGCTTCGTTTAAAATGGTCGCAGATGGCTTCGCCGACATGTTCCCGCGCAGCGTGATGGAAGTGAAAGAAGAGATGAGCAACCTTGAACTTAGTCGAGGCTTGCAATTGGAAAACAACCTCGTTATTGCTTATCCAAGCCCTGTGTTTTTTTTCGTTCGTAGTGATAATCAACCCTTGGCCAAACGCATCACCGATGGTTTACTGCAGCTAATAGAAACCGGTAGTTTTCAGCAGCTATTATTGAGCCAAGAAGGTTACCAAGAAAGCCTTGCCTTAATGGAAGGACGCACCACAATTAATATCGATAACCCGCTTTTAAATGAAGAAAGTAGAATGGCGTTAGAAACCTTTGTTCCTCGCCTTACAAGGTTGAAAAATACGCCAGAGCAAGAATCACCAGATGAGCAAGACTCGAAACAGACTAAAAAAGAGCTATAACCTAAGCAATGCTACAGCCTGCCTTTCCCTATCTCAATCAAGCGGTAACCTTTTAAAGTCGCGCTTTTGATTTAGTGAGGCTGCTCCAATGCTGGCTGACTTAACGAGACGGCGGCTCTAATTCTAGCTGAGACGCGATAAGTACGGCTTGTGTGCGGTTGTTAATACCCAGCTTTTTGAATATGGCGGTAACATGCGCCTTTACCGTTGCCTCAGCAATATCTAAGTTATAGCCTATTTGCTTGTTTAGTAACCCATCTCTCATGTAGCACAACACTTTGTATTGAGAGGGCGTTAAAGAAGCCACTTTATCGGCCAGTTCTGAAAACGCTTCATCAACATCATCAACACTGTCGCTTAACCCCTCGGGCAGCCATATATCGCCATCGAGTATTGCCTCAACGGCGTTGCCAATGTCTTGGGCGCTGGCAGTTTTTGGAATAAAGCCAGATGCTCCAACACCAATGATTTTTGAAATCAACGAGGTGTCTTCTGTACCTGATACCACAGCAACGGGAATATCTGGGTAAAGCTTGCGTATATGAAGAAGCCCGAACAGATCGTTACTGCCGGGCATGTGTAAATCGAGTAATAACAGGTCGATATCTTCTTGATTAAGCATATCGACCGTTGACGTTAAGTCGCCTGCCTCTTTGAGTGTTAAAGAGGGCAGCGACAACGATAAGGCGCCTCTTAATGCATCGCGATACAGCGGGTGATCATCTGCGATTAAAAGCGTTACCATTGTCATTTTCCTTGATTATCTATTAAGTCGCTCCTCTATGAGTGTATCAACAACAGACGGATCCGCCAATGTTGATGTATCACCGAGTTGCTCGTGTTCATTAGCCGCTATTTTACGTAATATACGACGCATTATTTTGCCTGAACGTGTTTTAGGAAGCCCAGTAGACCATTGAATAATATCAGGCGTTGCAATGGGGCTTAACTCTTGACGTACCCAAGCTTTGAGCTCTTTAGTCAGTGCCTCATCTACCTCTACACCCTCATTAGGACTTACGTAAACATAAATGCCCTGACCTTTAATGTCATGAGGATAGCCAACCACCGCCGCTTCGGCAACTTTACTATGGGCCACCAGCGCACTCTCAATTTCGGCGGTGCCTAAACGGTGTCCAGAAACGTTAAGCACGTCGTCCACACGGCCGGTTATCCAGTAGCAACCGTCCTCATCACGACGTGCACCATCACCTGTGAAATACACACCGGTATACGCGCTAAAATAGGTATTGATAAAGCGCTGGTGATCGCCGTAAACGGTTCTGGCTTGGCTTGGCCAGCTGTCTTTAATGACTAGGTTACCTTCTGCGGCACCTCCTAGCTCGTTTCCATCGGCATCAAACAATGCAGGCGCTACGCCAAAGAAAGGACGCGTAGCAGAGCCCGGCTTAAGCTCTGTTGCTCCCGGTAACGGCATGATCATATGTCCGCCGGTTTCCGTTTGCCACCAAGTATCAATGATTGGGCAACGGTTTTGTCCTATCACGCGGTGGTACCACTCCCATGCCTCTGGATTTATTGGCTCACCCACAGTGCCTAACAGGCGAAGCGACGAGAGGTCACAGCCTTCGGCTGGTGTATCGCCATGTGCCATTAATGCACGTATTGCGGTAGGCGCAGTGTACAGGCTATTCACCTTATATTTTTCTACCACTTGGGCTATACGCTTAACGTCTGGGTAGGTAGGTACACCTTCAAAAAATACCTGCGACGCCGCGTTAATCATTGGCCCATAAACCATGTAGCTATGACCGGTTATCCAGCCCACATCTGCGGTACACCAATAGATATCATCTTCTTTGTAATCAAAGGCGTATTTGAATGTCATGGCTGAGTACAGCAAATACCCACCTGTTGTATGCACTACCCCTTTTGGCGTGCCAGTAGAGCCTGATGTATACAGTATGAAAAGCGGATCTTCAGCATTCATCACTTCCGGTTCGCATTGTGCTGAACAACTATCGATGGCCTCATGCCACCACACATCGTGAGCACTATTCCACTCAACATCACCGCCGGTTAGCTTATGAACAATAACATTAGTAATAGATGGACAGGCACCATTTGCCAACGCTTTATCTACGTTCGCTTTAAGCGGAATACTGCGCCCTGCTCTGCGTCCTTCATCGGCGGTAATCACAACTTTAGCCGCGCTATCATTAATGCGATCTGCAATAGCGTTAGGCGAGAAGCCGCCGAAAATAACCGAGTGGACTGCGCCAATGCGTGCGCAAGCTAACATAGCGTATGCGGCTTCAGGCACCATAGGCATGTAAATCGCTACACGATCGCCTTTCTCAACGCCCATCCCTTTTAGTGCGTTAGCCAGTTTGCATACCTCGTAATGCACCTGTTGATAAGTGACGTCGAGGCTGTCTTCGGGAGAATCCCCCTCCCAGTGAAAGGCCACTTTTGTTGCATTTTTTTCTAGGTGTCTATCGATACAGTTGTAGCTGGCATTCAATGAGCCGTCTTCAAACCATTTGATAGACACATCATTCTTACCGAAAGCGGTATTCTTAATTTTGGTTGGCGCCTCGTACCACTCCAGTAGTGCAGCATGCTCCGCCCAAAATGATTCTGGATCGTCTATCGACTTCTTGTACATGTCATCATACTGAGCGGCAGTAAGATGCGTAGATTGAAGGATATTTTCAGGTACGGGGTAAGTCTTGCTGGCAGTCATAGATTGCCTCCATTATTTATAATGTTAAATTCTCGATTTCGTTGAAATACTCTAGCCATTAATGAGTAAAGAAAAATGAGACATTGGTCTTACTGGTAGTCGTTATCGAAGAATCATCCACAAAAAACCTTACAGCTCAACGCTTAAGGCTGTTTCTTACTTAAATGTGCCTGTCTCAATACGAATTACATATTAAGACCTGTCTCTTATACACATCTCCGAGCCCACGAGACAGGCAGAAATCTC
>OJFL01001244.1_pt1 | contig 10088 bp, 9 predicted proteins | sample 1594131 | NCBI WGS metagenome assembly OJFL01 (sample SAMN05416782, study PRJEB24817) | seawater metagenome | isolation source: Sea water | place: Canada:Atlantic | collected 2013-07 | reverse complement strand
TTCTATTAGTTATCATCTTATTATATTTTTGATAGAATAAAGTTAATAAAATGAATAATAAATTATTAAAAAAAATTTCTGGTTTCTTTGGATATAAGTTAGTCGATAAAAATTATATTAAAAATAATAGAATTATTGAAAATACTACTTATTTAACAATTGACAAGATATTGAATTTCTTGTTCAGTGACAAAAAAATTAATTACCTAATTCAGATCGGTGCAAATGATGGTTTAAGATTTGACATCTTAAATAAATACATCAAAAGATATAATACTAAATCTATATTAGTCGAGCCAATCAAAAAAAGTTTCCATGACCTGATGGAGAATTATAAAGATTTTAATAATATTATATTTGAAAATGTTGCAATTTCAGTAAATGATCAAATTACTCATTTATATAAAATTGACCATTCAAAAGAAGAAAAATATAAAAGTGAACATTTTAAAGGTATAATGTCATTTGACAAAAATCATCTCATAAAACATGGCGTTAAAAAAAATGATATAGTAAAAGAGATTGTCGAATCTACTTCAATTGATAATTTAATTAAAAAATATAAGATAGATGTAGTTGATTTATTATTTATAGATGCCGAAGGTTATGACGCTGATATAGTTGAGGATTTTTTAAGAACTTCTTTAATGAGGCCTATTATAATTTTTGAATACCTACATGTGCCTAATAAAAAATTTAAGGATTTAGTGAATTCTTTCAATAAAAAAAAATATCTTTTTTTCTCTTTGAATGAGAATTTGATTTGCTTCCCACAAGAAAAACATGGTTTTATTAAATTCAATTAATTTGAGATCCAATCTTTGTATTTTTCTAAATTTTCCAATATTGGTTTTGGAAAAGATTTGTCTATTTTCTTTGTTTTATATACTTCGTTTCTTCCAATAATATCTTTTCCTGAATTAATTTTTTTTTGAATTTCATCTATCTGTAAATATTTTTGATCTATTTTTTCTTTAAAATGGTATGGATCATTTGTTTCACATAAGTTTTTGTACTTATGAAGAAGCTGTGCTGCATTTTTTAAATTGCAAAAATGCCAACCACCATTTTCAATAATGTTATTCAATCTCAATTTATCAATTCTCCAAAAAGGTCTTTTTTTAAATTTCAAGTTTCTTAACCATTGTGGTGATTTTAAGAATTTTTTTACGCATATCCTGCTTCCATGCCAATGAGGATTTTTAGTACTTTGTAAATTTATCTTATAATAATAGTGATTTTGTTTAAAAACAGCATACTGCATATCTTTTTTGAAGTTACTTATTGTTTCTGGATTTGGTATTTCATCTAAATCTGAAACAATAATTAAATCATCTTCAGATGTGGAGTTAAGTCCTCTTAATATAGCATTTCTTTGAAAATTTTCTCTTAGATAAGGATCGTCTCCATCTGGCATATCTTCAACAGGAATATAGATTATCTTATCTTTAAAATTGTTAAACTTTTCAATATCAAATTGAAGTTTTTTTGGATTATTTTGCCATGTTTTATTGCCCTCAACTATTACAAAATAATCCACATAATCATTCAATACATTCAATCTCATATCTAATAACAAATCTTCGTCCCAATATGAAAAGCAATCATAAATCTTCATTTAGCTATCTTTATTTATTTTTAAAACTCCTATAAAAGCTTCTTGTGGTATCTCAACTTTTCCAAACTGCTTACCTCTGGCTTTCCCTTTTTTCTGCTTATCTAATAATTTTCTTTTTCTATCTCTAGCACCACCACCATGAATTTTTGTTAAAACATCTTTTTTAAAACCCTTAATAGTTTCCCTTGCTATAATCTTTCCTCCAATTGCTGCCTGAACTGGAATCATAAAATTATGTCGTGGAATTAAATCTCTTAATTTTTCACAAACTTCTCTTCCAACTGTTTGAGCAAAATCTTTATGAACCATCATTGATAGAGCATCTACTGGCTCAGCATTAACAAGTATTCCTAATTTTACTAAATCTCCTTCTCTATGACCTATAATCTCATAATCAAAACTTGCATAACCACTGGTCATTGATTTAAGCCTATCATTAAAATCAAACACAACTTCGTTTAAAGGAATTTCATAACTTAAAACTGCTCTATTACCTGAATAACTTAAGTTTGTTTGCACTCCTCTTTTATCCTGACAAACCTTTATAATTGCTCCTAGATATTGATCTGGTGTAATAATTGTTGCTTTAATCCAAGGCTCTTCAATAAATTTGATTAGAGTAGGTTCTGGTAAACTTGAAGGATTTTGTAACTCTATTATTTCCCCTTTGTTCATATGAACTTTATAAACTACTCCAGGTGTTGTAGTTAATAAATTTATATCAAATTCTCTTTCTAATCTTTCAGTTATAATTTCTAAATGCAAGAGACCTAAAAAACCACATCTAAAGCCAAGACCTAAAGCAGATGAAGATTCTGCCTCATATGAAAAACTAGCATCATTTAATTGAAGCTTACCTAAACCATCTTTTAATTTTTGGTATTCAGAGCTATCTACAGGAAACAATCCACAAAATACAACTGGCTTACTTGGTTTAAATCCTGGAAGCGCCTCTTGAGGTGGTTTGGTTGCATCACAAATAGTATCTCCAACTTTTGTTTCTGATAAAATTTTTATTCCTGTTGTTATAAAGCCAATTTCTCCTGCATTTAATTCATTAACATCAGTTGCTTTTGGGGTAAACACACCTACTTTTTCAATTATATATTCTTGATTAGTAGACATCATTTTGATCTTCATATTTTTAGAAATTTTTCCATTAATAACTCTAACTAAAATAACCACCCCTAAATAAGTGTCATACCAACTATCAACTAATAAGCATTTTAAATCAGCATCTTTTTCTCCTTCTGGAGCTGGTAGTGACACAATAATTTGTTCTAGAATATCTTCTATTCCCTCACCTGTTTTTCCAGAACAAGGTATGGCATTTTCAGTATCAATACCGATAACTTCTTCTATTTCTTGTTTTGTTTTTTCTAAATCTGATGCTGGTAAATCAACTTTATTTAGGACAGGTACTATCTCATGTTTGGTGTCTAAAGCTTGATAAACATTGGCCAATGTTTGAGCCTCCACTCCTTGAGTGCTATCAACAATTAAAATAGATCCTTCACATGCATACAGAGATCTACTAACTTCATAGCTAAAATCTACGTGTCCAGGAGTATCAATAATATTTAGAATGTACTCTTTTCCATCTTTTGCTTTATAATTAAGTTTAACAGTTTGAGCCTTAATAGTTATTCCTCTTTCTCTCTCAATATCCATTGAGTCTAGAACTTGTGCTTTCATCTCTCTTTCGGTTAGACCACCACAACTATGAATTATCCTATCTGCGATTGTTGATTTACCGTGATCAATATGCGCAATGATTGCAAAGTTTCTGATGTGATCAATTTTTGTCATGATTATGATCTAATCTTAGCACCAGTTTTGGATTCAACAGCAGAAATAATAAGTTGGTTAATTTTGTTTAAATCATCTTCAGTCAATGTTTTCTCTAAAGATTGAATAATTACATTTAATGCAATTGATTTTTTGCCTTCAGGAATATTGGTTCCTTCATAAACATCAAATACTTTGACAGATTTTATTAATTCTTTGTCTACATTAGAGATAGTTTCAATTAATTCTTGAACTTTAAAATTTTTATCTAAAACAAAAGCAAAATCTCTTTCTGATTTTTGAAAATCTGAATATTTGTACTGAGTTTTTTGATCTTTTAATGATTTTTTTGGCTGTTTTAAATTATCTAAAAATATTTCAAATCCCACTAATGCTTCAACTTTAATATCTAATTTTTTTAATATACCTGGGTGAATGTCACCAAAAAAGGCAACCACTTTTTCTTTGCCTTTGTTAAGAAATATTCTTCCTGATTTTCCAGGGTGATAATAGCTTGGTGTTTCATCATCAATATAGAGCTTGTCTTTATTATAACCTGCTTCAACTAAACTTTTGATGACATCACTTTTAACATCAAACACATCTACTAATCTTTCTTTTTCCAACCAGCTCTGCCTAGCCAATTTTCCCGATCTTAATCCAGTAGCTACAGTTTGTTGCTCACCTGGCTCAGATCCTAAAAAAGTTGGGCCTATTTCAAAAAATGATAAATCTTTAAATCCTCTTCCTAAATTCTTATTCAAATGGATAATCAAATTAGAAAAAATTGAACTTCGCAAAACGTTCAAATCAGAACTTATAGGGTTAATTATTTTAATTTCTTTGTTATTTTCAATGAATAGCTGATTAATTTTACTATCAGTAAAAGACCATGTGATAGCCTCAAAATAGCCCTTAGAAGCAATAGATCTTTGTAAAAAATGAAATAACTTTTGTTTTAAATTTAATGTTTGTTTTTTTCTAACTTTTTCAGGTTCAATAATTTTAATTTGATCATAACCCTTAATTCTTACAAGTTCTTCTACCACATCAACTTCTTGTGAAATATCTGGTCTCCAAGATGGTATAACGACATCTAGCAATCCCTTGTTTTCTTTAGTTTCAAATCCTAGGTTATCTAAGATTGTGATCATTTCTTTTGTATCGATATTAAATCCAGTAATTTTTTCAAACAAAGAAGGATCAAATTTTAATGATCTTTTTTTAACATCTTCAATTTTTTGAATATCAAATTCACTAACTTCACCACCACATATTTCTTGTATTAGGTTAGCTGCTCTTTCAAGTCCTTGATCAATTGATAATGGATCAATACCTCTTTCAAATCTAAATTTTGCATCTGTGTCTATATTTAAGATTTTAGATGATTTTCTGATTGATCGTGGGCTAAAGTAAGCAGACTCAATTAATACATTCTTTGTATCTAGCTCAGTTCCAGTTCTTGTGCCTCCTATTATACCACCAAGACCTAATACACCTGACGCATCTGATATGACACACATCTCATCCTCTAATTTATACTCCTTATTATCTAATGCTTCGAATGTTTCACCTTTTTTAGAATTTCTTACAACTATTCCTTTATCTATTTTATCAACATCATATGCATGAAGTGGTCTATTTAAGTCAAACATTACATAATTTGTAATATCAACTATTGCCGAAATAGGTTTTTGGCCTAGAGAAATTATTTTGTCTTTTAGCCACTCTGGACTTTCAGTATTTTTTACCCCTTTAATTAAACAACTACCAAAGGATATACATGCTTGATTTTTTTCATTTTCAATTTTTACACTAATTGTTTGTTTATTTTTTTTATCAAGTTTTTTTTCTTTTTGATTTATTAATATTCCCGCACCTGCAGCAGCTAAATCTCTTGCTATCCCTCTTACACCTAAGCAATCTGCTCTATTTGGTGTAATGGAAATATCAATTACATTTAAAATTTTTTTTGGAAAATAATTTTCTCCTACTTTTTTATTATATTTTTCTGGTAAAAGCTCTGTTATGCCATCACTTTCGTTTGATAGATTAAGTTCAGATTCTGAACAAAGCATTCCATATGAGGTTACACCTCTTATTTTACTTACCACCAATTTCATTTGGCTTTTTGGTACTACAGCACCAGGAGGAGCATAAATTGTTAATAAACCCTCTTTAGCATTTGGAGCTCCACAAACAACTTTTACTGGTTCGCCTGAACCTATATCAACATCACATACTCTAAGCCTATCTGCATCAGGATGCTTTTCAGCCTTCAAAATTTTGGCAATTACAAATTCATCAAGCTCTCCTGATTGACTATCAACACCCTCTACTTCTAAACCAATATCTGTAAGTTTATCGATGATTTGATTTTCATTAAGTTTGGTATCTAAATGATCTTTAAGCCATGCTGTTGTAATCTTCATCGGCTTAAGCCCCTATAGTTTGTTGGGACATCTATTGGATCAAATCCAAAATGATTTAGCCATCTATAGTCACAATCAAAAAAGGCTCTTAAATCATTAATGCCATATTTTAACATTGCGAGCCTATCTATTCCTATTCCAAATGCATAACCTTGGAATTCATCAGGATTTACTTTAACATTTTTTAAAACATTGGGATGAACCATTCCACAGCCTAAAACTTCTAGCCATTTATCACCTTCCCCAATTACTATTTTTCCATCTTTTATTTCATAACCAATATCAACTTCTGCAGATGGCTCTGTAAATGGGAAATGACTAGGTCTAAATCTCATTTTAATTTTATCAACTTCAAAAAACTCTTTAATAAAATAATTTAAGCATCCTTTTAAGTGCCCCATATTAATATTTTTATCGATATGTAGACCCTCAACTTGATGAAACATTGGTGTATGGGTTTGATCACTGTCAGATCTATATGTTCTGCCAGGTGCTATTATTTTAAAAGGTGGTTTATCATTAAGCATTGTTCTAATTTGAACTGGAGAAGTATGTGTTCTTAATAATAATTCTTTTGCATCATCTAAATAAAAAGTATCATGCATATCTCTTGCAGGATGGTTATCAGGCGTATTTAATGCAGTAAAATTATTATATTCATTTTCAACATCTGGTCCTTCTTCTACACTAAAACCAATTTCTGAAAAAATTGAAGAAATTTCATCTATGACTTGAGATACAGGATGAATTTTTCCCTGAACAAAAGGTCTTTCTGGTAAAGTTATATCTATTTTTTCTTTTTCTAACTTTTTGTTAATCTCTTTTGTTTCAATATCGTTAATTTTTGTAGTAATCAAATTTTCAAGTTCGTTTTTGACTAAGTTTAAATCTGATGCAAATTTTTTTCTTTCTTCTTCTGCTAATTTTCCAAGCTGTTTAAATTGTGAGCTGATTAACCCAGTTTTACCAAATAGTTCTGTTTTAATTTGATTAACTTGATTTAAATCTAAATTCTCTTTTAACTTTAAAAGAAATTCATCTTTTATTTTTTTAATATCAGACATATTGAGAGATTATTTCTTCACCGAAGAAAAACAATAGTGAAGATTAATTTAGTGCCGATTGAGCTTTTTGAACGATCGTTTTAAAGGCTTCTGGGCTATCGTATGCTATTTCAGCTAGTATTTTTCTATCTAACTTAATTCCACATTTAGTTAAGCCATTAATAAATTTTGAATAAGTTAATCCTTCAGATCTAACACCTGCATTAATCCTCTGTATCCATAAAGATTTGAATTCTCTTTTTTTAGTTCTACGGTCTCTGTAAGCATATTGCATAGCTTTTTCCATGGCTTGCTTTGCAACTCTTATAGTATTTTTTCTTCTGCCCCATTGACCTTTGACAGCTTTTAAAACTTTTTTATGTTTAGCGTGACTTGTTACGCCTCTTTTTACTCTAGCCATTTTATCCTCTTAAACTGTAAGGCATGTATGATTTAACTATTTTGCCATCTTGTTTTGACATAGCAGTCGTGCCTCTTAATTTTCTAATTTGTGAATTTGTTCTTTTTATCATGCCATGTCTCTTTCCAGCTTGAGCCATCATAACTTTCCCTGTAGCTGAGATCTTAAATCGTTTCTTTGCTGAACTTTTAGTTTTTAATTTTGGCATAATTCTGCGGACTTATACAAATATTGGAATAGATTTACAACCTCTATTAAGCCTTATAAAGGCTGAATAACCATGATCATTTGCTTCCCATCAAACTTTGGGTGCAATTCGACTTTGCCAATATCTTGCATATCAGCTTTTATTTTATCCATTAATTCTCTACCTAGGTGTGAGTGTTGTAGCTCTCTACCCTTAAATCGTATTGTAAATTTTACCTTGTCACCTTTTCCAATAAATTTTTTAGCATTTTTAACCTTAAAATCATAATCATGAGTTTCTGTAACTGGTCTCATTTTAATTTCTTTTAATAAAACAATTTTTTGTTTCTTTTTAGCAACATTTGCTTTTTTTTGAGCATCATATTTAAATTTACCCATATCAATAATTTTACATACAGGTGGTTTTGCGTTTGGAGCTATTTCAATTAAATCCAACCCTTGCTCTTTAGCCATTGATATGGCCTCATTAGTATTTAATATTCCTATGTTATCACCATCACTTCCAATTACCTGAACTTCTGGTGCAGTAATCCTATTGTTGGACTTAGGTCCTCTGTCTTTTGTTCTTCTTTGAAAGTAATTTCCTTTAAAATCTGCCACTTAGTTTGAAGGTGCTTTATTTAAAGCTGAGAATTTTTTTAAAAATAAGTTTAATTCCATATTTTCTTGTTTGTTAGTATCTAATCTTCTAATCGTTACTGAGTTACTGTCAACTTCTTTTTTACCACAAATTAACAAAAGTGGTATTTTAGATAAAGAATGTTCTCTAATTTTATAATTCAGGTTATGGTTTTTTAAATCTACTTCGGAGCTTATGCCTACATTATTAATCTTTTCATTTACTTCTTTTGCATAGGAATCAAACTCTTCTGAAATCGGAATTACAACAGCCTGTAATGGAGCTATCCAAAATGGAAATTTACCTGCATAGTTTTCTATAAGAATTCCAATAAATCTTTCTAATGAACCAAATAATGCCCTATGAAGCATTACTGGAATTTTTTTAGTTCCATCTTTATCAACAAAAGAAGCATCTAGTCTTCCTGGTAAATTAAGATCTACCTGTAAAGTTCCACATTGCCAATCTCTACCAATCGCATCTCTTAAAACAAATTCAATTTTTGGACCATAGAATGCTCCCTCTCCTTTATTAATTGTGTATTCAAGCTTTGAAGCTTTAACTGCATCTAACAAAGCTTTTTCGGCCTTGTCCCAAACATTATCATCACCAACTCTTAAATCTGGTCTATCTGAATATTTTAATATTACATCTTCAAATCCAAGATCTTTATAAATATCTAAAATCAAATTTGTAACAATCAAACACTCTGATGTAATTTGATCTTCTGTGCAAAAAATATGAGCATCATCTTGAGTAAAGGCTCTAACTCTTAACAGTCCATGTAAGGCGCCTGAAGGCTCATACCTGTGCACTTTTCCAAATTCTGAAATTCTTAAAGGAAGATCTCGATAACTTTTTAAACCTTGATTAAAAACTTGTACGTGACCCGGACAATTCATTGGTTTGATTGCAAATATTTTGTCATCTGGTGTTTGGGAGGTATACATGTGTTCTCCATATTTTTCCCAGTGGCCAGATTTTTCCCATAGAGATCTATCTAAAATTTCAGGAGTGTTTACTTCTTTATATCCAGCTTTTTCTTGTCTAGCTCTCATGTATGCAACTAATTTTTGAAATAACTTCCAACCTTTTTCATGCCAAAATACTGATCCTGGACTTTCTTCCCTAAAGTGAAATAAATCCATTTCTTTTCCAAGTTTTCTATGGTCTCTTTTTTCTGCTTCTTCTATTCTTTTTAAATATTCATCTAAGTCTTTTTGTGATGCCCAACTTGTTCCATAAATTCTTTGTAGCATTTCATTATTTGAGTCACCTCTCCAATAAGCTCCTGATACCTTTGTTAATTTAAAGTATTTACCAATTTTTCCTGTTGAAGACAGATGAGGGCCTTTGCATAAATCATGCCAGTCTCCATGAAAATATATAGAAACATCCTCACCTTGTGGAATACTTTCAATAATTTCAGCCTTGTATATTTCTCCTTTATCTTTGAAATGAGATATAGCCTTATCTCTTTTCCAAACTACTCTTGTAGTTGGAACGTCTCTATCAACAATTTCTTTCATTTTATTTTCAATTTTATTTAAATCATCCTCTGTAAAAGGTTCTTTCCTTGAAAAATCATAATAAAATCCATTTTCTATAATTGGACCAATGGTTACTTGTGTTCCTGGAAAGAGTTCTTGAACAGCCATTGCAGTTATATGGGCCGTGTCATGACGGATAGTTTCTAAACCTTCTTTATCTTTTGAAGTAAAAATTTTAATTGAGCAGTCTTCATCTATAACAAAACTTAAATCTTTAAGCTCTTCATTAACACTAATAATAGTTGCCTGCTTTGATAAAGATTTACTAATCTTTTCAGCAACCTCAAGTCCTGTTACTTTATTTGGAAATTCAATAGTGTTTCCATCTGGCAATGTTATTAATGGCATTTAATTCAATAATTTTTTGTATTCTGAATATGTAGAAAAACACATTTTTTCAACATTAAATT
>OJFL01001242.1_pt1 | contig 10093 bp, 10 predicted proteins | sample 1594131 | NCBI WGS metagenome assembly OJFL01 (sample SAMN05416782, study PRJEB24817) | seawater metagenome | isolation source: Sea water | place: Canada:Atlantic | collected 2013-07 | reverse complement strand
TCTTCTTTTAATCCTCGAGTAGTTACTGCAGGGGTTCCAATTCTAATGCCAGAGGTAACAAATGGTGATTTATCATCAAAAGGAACCATGTTTTTATTGACAGTAATTTCTGCTTTTTCAAGAGCAGCTTCAGCATCTTTTCCAGTAATATTCTTATTTCTAAGATCTATTAGCATCATATGATTATCTGTACCACCTGAAATTAAATGATATCCTTTAGCAACAAACTCTTTTGCCATAGCGGCAGCATTTTTCTTTACTTGAATTTGATAATGCAAAAAATCATCTGTTAGTGCTTCAGAAAAAGCAATTGCTTTTGCAGCTATAATGTGTTCTAATGGTCCTCCTTGATTTCCAGGAAAAACACCTCCATTAAGTAATGCAGACATTTTTTTGAGGTTTCCATTCTTTAATTTTAAACCAAAAGGATTGTCAAAATCTTTTCCCATTAAAATCATTCCTCCCCTAGGACCACGCAATGTCTTATGAGTTGTAGTGGTTACTATATGACAATGAGGCAATGGATCATTCAATATTCCTTTTGCAATCATCCCTGAAGGATGAGAAATATCTGCCAATAACAAGGCATTTACACTGTCTGCAATCTTTCTAAAGCGCTTAAAATCTATGTCTCTTGAATAAGCGGAAGCACCAGCAATAATCATTTTCGGCTGCACTTTTGTTGCTATTTCTTGTATAGTATCATAATTTAATACTCCTGTTTCTTTCTCAACTCCATAAAAATGAGGTTCATATAATTTACCAGAAAAATTAACAGGAGATCCATGAGTTAAATGTCCTCCATGAGATAAATCAAAGCCTAAAATTTTGTCACCAGGTTGTAAACATGCATGAAAAACAGCTGTATTTGCTTGAGAACCTGAATGGGGTTGAACGTTTGCATATTCAGCACCGTATAGCTCTTTTGCCCTATCTATGGCTAACTGTTCTACTATATCAACAATTTGACACCCACCATAATACCTTTTTTGGGGATATCCTTCTGCATATTTATTAGTTAAAACAGAACCTGCTGCTTCCATTACTTGATCACTCACAAAATTCTCTGAAGCTATTAATTCTAAGCCATTTAGCTGTCTCTCTTTTTCAGCATCTATTAATTCAAAAATCTCTGTATCTCGTTGCATTGTTAAAGTTTAATTAAGAAATTCAAATGTACTTAAAAAACGTTTTTAAGATGATAACTTTCCACTATATTTGATACAAACTTTATTAACAATTTTTAATGAAAATAACAGCCAACAACCCAAAAAGAAAATCATGGTTAAAAGTTTCTGACAACTCAGATTTTCCTATTCAAAACATACCCTTTGGAGTTTTTATTACCAAAGATGACATTATTACTATTGGTAGTAGAATCGGAGATTTTGCTATTGATTTGGGAGCTTTTCACCAGTTAGGATATTTTGATGGAATTCCGCTTACTGATGATATTTTTTTACAAGATAATTTAAATGATTTTATAGCTGATGGTAGAAAAACATGGCGTTTGGTTAGAAACAGAATTGCAGATGTTTTTGATGTAACTAATGGTGCATTACGAGACAATGCAGCGCACAAAGACAAGGTTATCTTTAGAATGGACGAAGTAGAAATGCTATTACCAGTTAGTATTGGTGATTATACAGATTTTTATGCGAGTAAAGAGCATGCCACAAATGTAGGTAGCTTATTCAGAGACCCTGAAAATGCATTATTACCGAACTGGTTACATATTCCTATAGGTTATCACGGCAGAAGCTCTTCTATTATTCCTTCTGGAACAAAAATTAGAAGACCTTACGGCCAAACAAGACCGCCAGAAGGATCTAACACACCTGGTTTTGGCCCTTCTAAGTTATTAGATTTTGAATTAGAAATGGCTTTTATTACTACCGCTTCTAATAATTTAGGAGAAAGAATACCCATAGATGAAGCTGAAGAATATATTTTTGGACTAGTACAATTTAATGATTGGTCTGCAAGAGATATTCAAGCATGGGAGTATGTTCCATTGGGGCCGTTTTTAGGTAAAAGTTTTGCCTCAACAATATCTCCATGGATAGTAACATTAGACGCATTAGAACCCTTTAGGGTAGAAAATCCAAAACAAGATTTTAAACCACTTCCATATCTTCAAAATGAAGGAAAGGGAAGTTTTGATATCAATCTTCAAGTAGGAATTCAACCAGAAGGAGAAAAAGAGACTGTTATTGCTAATTCTAACTTTAAATATATGTATTGGACGATGGCTCAGCAATTGGCTCATCATACTGTAAATGGTTGTCCGGTGAATGCAGGAGATATGATGGGAAGTGGTACAATATCTGGCCCAACTAAAGACAGTTATGGTTCTATGTTAGAACTTACTTGGAAAGGCCAAAATCCAATTAAGTTGGATGATGGTTCCGAAAGAAAATTTATTAATGATTATGATACCGTTATTATGAGGGCTCATTGTAAAAATGATACCATAAGAATAGGTTTTGGAGAGTGTATAGGCCAAATTCTACCAGCGAAATAGTTGTTTAATTTCATAGTTACATAAAAAAAGCTTCCTTTTAGGAAGCTTTTTTTATGCGCATACTATTCTTCAATAGGTGGATGACCGTGAATTTTTTCAAAATCTATTTCAAAGTTTGCTCTTAAGTAAGCTTTTAATTTTTTTCGGTAATCTTCTTTTAACCATGTAATAAAATTATGTGTGCTTTTAGAAATACATTTAGAATACCTGTTAATTCGATCGTCTATTTCTTCTCCTAACATTTTTGCTAATGCTAAAGAATCATATACGTCTTCACTGTTTTCTATACATATTTTAGCATGATGTATGATAGACCTTTCAAGTACTTTTTTTGAGGATTCGCCTGCTCTAATTGTACTCAAATATTCGTTTTTAATATCAAAATAAAGCTCTGTAGATTTTGCAAACTCTTTTTTAATATCGCTAGGGAGTTCAAATCTAAATGCACCTTCAATCTCTTCATCTGATAGAATAGCATCTAAATAATAATCAGGGGCTCTAAACATTCTTTGCCAATCTAAGTCTGCTCCCCAAGCTCCAAACCTATGAAAGTTATTCCCTAAATCAATCACATTAAAAGTTGATTTATTGTCTAAAATTCTAGAACCACGACCAATCATTTGATAATACAAGGTTAATGACTTTGTAGCCCTATTTAAAATGATAGATTCTATAGTAGGTTCATCAAATCCAGTAGTTAAAATACTTACAGAAGTAATGATGGCATTGGGAGTTTTCTTAAACCATCTCAGAATAAAATCACGTTCTTTTTTTGTATTTGTATTATCTAAGTGTGCAATTGGATAGCCAGCCTTTTTAAATGCGTGATATACTTGAATAGAAGTATGAATTCCGTTGTTAAAAATTAAAGTCTTCTTTCCTTTTGATGTTTCTTCATAAGCACCTACCAGTTTTGATAGCATGTCTACATTGGTATATAGATCTTCAGATGATTTTACAGTATAATCTCCATTAGCTCCCACTTCAAGAGATGTTAAACCTACATTATATGAAAACATATTTGCACTAGCTAAATAATGATGTTCAATTAAATGCTCTATTGTTTCGCCTACATACAATTCTTGGTAGTTTTCATACATGGGAAGCTTTATATTAGAACTTAACGGAGTTGCTGTTACTCCCAATATAAATGAGTCATCAAAAAATTTAAAAATCTTTGTAAAGGAATTATAATGAGCTTCATCTACAATTACTAAACCAATATCAGAAATATCTAACTTATCATCAGTTAGCCTATTTTTTAGTGTTTCAACCATGGCTACAAAACAATGATAATTGTCTTGATCGTCTAAATTAGCTGTACTATTAATGATTTTATTAGGAACTCCAAACTCATCAAGCATGTTTGAAGTTTGCTTACTCAGTTCAATTCTGTGAGTTAATACTAAAACCTTTTTGTTGTATTTTGAGATATATCGTCTTACAATTTCAGAAAAAATAACAGTTTTACCACCTCCTGTTGGAAGCTGATATAATAAATGATAATCATCTGCAGCGCTATCAAACCTTTGAAATATTTCTTCAATAGCTGTTTTTTGATAATTGTAAAGTTCTTTTCCTGAAGTGTTTTTTAAAGTATTGATTTTTGACAAAATTTTATACAATTTGATTAGAAAATTTGTTAAAGATATTTTTGAATATTTACAGTTGTAATATCATAATGAGAAACGTTTAAAACAGCAACTTCGTTTCTAATGATTAATAGCTGAGGAGATTGGTGCTGTGCTTGAAAGCTATACCCAACTTCATCAGAAATAGCTCTAAAATTAAGCAAGTCTAAGTAATATACTTTGATGTTATTCATAGAGGAGTCAAATAAGTTTTCAAAACGTTTGATGACCATACTACTGATACCGCAACGAGTAGAGTGTTTAAAAACAAGTATGGTTTCAGATTTAGATAGCTCTTTAATGGTTTTTATTTGTTCTAAAGAATTAAGAGGAATCCAGTTTACGTTAGTTTCCTTTTCTTCTTTAACTTTACTCCCCAATATTTTATTAAATAACCCCATCCACATATTTATTGAACAAAAATACAATCTAAATATTTAAATATAGTTATCTAAGCAGCATAAATGTGCCTTTACAAGAGCTGAGTATTTATAGAGCAAAAATTCAATAATATCTATATGTAGATCATAAGTGTCATTTTTATATTTTAGCTATATTCGTAAAACAAAATATCATAAATAATGAAAAAACTAGTTTTATATTTTAGCTTTCTTTTTATATCCTTAGCTTGTTATTCTCAAGAGGTTACCACCTATTATTTTATTAGACATGCAGAAAAATTGAGAATTGATAAAACTGATAAAAACCCTAATTTAAATGATGATGGGTTTAAAAGAGCAGAAGCTTGGAAAGAGGTTTTCTCTACTATTTCTTTTGATGCTGTTTATTCTACAGATTACAGCAGAACTAAATTAACAGCCAAACCAACAGCAGATAGTAAAAACTTACCAATTTTGTTGTACAGGCCTGATAATATGTATTCTGAAGCCTTTCAGAATAATACCAAAGGAAAAACAGTTTTAGTTGTTGGTCACAGTAATACAACCAATGTGTTTGCAAACAAGGTGCTAGGTGAAGAAAAATATGATGAAATTAATGATAGCAATAACTCAAATCTATATATTGTTACTGTTATTGATGGAAAGCCCTCGGCTATTTTATTAAAAATTAATTAAAAATAATTTTAATATTCTCTAAATTAATTTCGGAAGCTTTTATCAATTTGTTGTTTTCAAAGGCTTTATCTAAGTCCGATAATTTAGTGTTTGTGTCTTTTGGTTTAAAATTATTGTAATCTAACAATCGAGTTCCTTCAATTAAATGTTCTTTTCTTACTTCTCTAAATCTCATTCCACCACCATTTACGTGAAATGTATAAGCTAGATAATCTATTTTAAAATCTTCTGCACCAATCCAATAAATAAAAACATCATCAAAGTCTACTCCTCCTCCATCTTCATTAAATGTAATTTGAACTTTGTAATATTTTTTTCCTTTGATGATCGTACTTTTCAATAACTTCTTTTGAACAGCGTTATCATTTAAACCATACGGTAACACAGAAAAATAATGAACAGAATTTATAGATTCTATATATTTAACAGCCATAGAATCTGCAACTATGGAAGGCCTAGAATTGATTAATCTTTGAAATCCTTGATTAGACAATTGATCTTCTATTTGAAGATCTTTCATTGCAGAAATTCTTTTCAACACAAATACTCCCGAGTTTCTTTCCGCAATATATTTCTTATCTCTAAAATTAAAAGAAAGTGTAGAATTATGAATTTTATCAACACCAGACATCTTAATAGAATTATCAGTGATTTGCTGAGCCGTTAATAATTTTTTATCTGTCTTACACGAAGTTAATGAGATTAAAAATAGGCAGAAGAGAAATCTATATGTTAGAAAGTGTGTTATTTTACTATTTGTGATTAGATAACTCATAAAATTACAGGCATAAAAGCAGACTAAAAATGTATCTTTGTAAAAGATTTTTATATAAAACCTTAAAAGTAAGGTAAATCTTAATGGGAGTTCAAAAAAAAATTAACATACAAAATAAAAAAGCACGTTTCGAATTTGAAATTCTAGACAAATATACTGCTGGAATACAATTAACAGGAACAGAAATTAAGTCAATTCGCGAAAGCAAAGCCAGAATTACAGAAAGTTTTTGTGAATTTAATGACAGAGGAGAATTGTTTATTGTAAATATGTATATTGAAGAATATTCATTTGGTCATCATTTCAATCATAAAACTACAAGTGAACGCAGGTTATTACTCAATAAAAGAGAGCTGCGTAGTTTACAAAAAGATGTTGAAGCTAAAGGAAATACAATAGTTCCGCTACGTTTATTTCTAAATGAAAATGGCTGGGCAAAACTAGAAATTGCCTTAGCTAAAGGAAAGAAAACACATGATAAACGAGAAACAATAAAAGATCGTGATAGTAAACGAGACTTGGCAAGAATAAAAAAGACGTTTAATGCATGATTTCTTTTTTTCAGCTCATTCGTTATAAAAATCTATTAATGGTCTTACTGACCATGATTTTAACTAAATATGCCCTTATAAATTCCTTTATAAGTGACCCATCCTTAACTTCTATTGATTTTATAATTCTTTCACTAAGTATTTTATTTATTACAGCAGGTGGATACATCATAAATGATCTTTATGATATTGAAGCAGATACAATTAACAAACCATTAAAAGTTTATATTTCTAAAAGTATTTCAAAAAAAAATGCATGGTTTATTTATTTACTTAGCTCTACCTTAGGAGTATCACTCGGAATTTACCTGTCAATTATAAAAAATATTGATTTTCTGTCGTTCTATTTCTTTGGAACTACGCTCCTACTGTTTCTATACTCTGTATTGTTAAAAAAACAAGTATTTATTGGGAACTTATGTATTTCTTTATTAGTTACGCTACCTATATACTTACTCTATAAATTTGATAGTAATAATATAACAATTAGTAACATACTGCAATATTTTTTCTTGTCTATAGCTGTTTTTTACTATATGTTTTTTGCTTTTTTAACAACAATGATTAGAGAAATTATTAAGGATATTGAAGATATTAATGGAGACTATATAGTAAAGCTAAAAACACTTCCTATTCTAATTGGAAAAACAAGAGCAAGAAATATTTCTATATTTTTATCGGTAGTTCTTCTACTCTTTCTTTTTTTAGTATCTAGTAATTACTTTATCTCAAAAAAGTATTTCTTAGGAACTATAATGTTAATGATCTCTATTATTTTAGTACACTTCATTTTTAAGAGTTGGAACGCAAGTACAAAAAAACAATTTCATTATTTAAGTAATTTAATGAAACTCATCATGTTTATAGGAATATTATCAATGACACTTTTTAAATTTAAGTAATGTTAAGAAATAAATTATCTAATTACAATCTTATCTTGGCTTCAGGGTCTCCAAGAAGACAACATTTTTTTAAAGAACTAGATGTTCCTTTTACCATTGAGATTAAAGAAGTTAATGAAATCTATCCAAACCATCTAAAAGCAGCAGAAATAACAGACTACTTAGCAGATTTAAAGTCGAAGTGTTTCACCAATTTAAAATCTAACGATTTATTAATTACATCCGATACAATTGTTTGGTTTGAAGAAAAAGCACTTGGGAAGCCAAAAAATAAAGAAGAAGCATTTAATATGCTTAAAAAAATGTCAGGAAAGCAACATGCTGTTTACACATCTATTAGCATAAAGAGTAGTTTTTTTCAAAAAATATTTCATGATGAAACTATTGTTGAGTTTGAAGAATTCACAGATGAAGAAATTAATTATTATTTAGAAAAATTCTCTCCATATGATAAAGCAGGGAGTTATGGCATACAAGACTGGATTGGGCTGGTGGGTGTAAAAAAAATCATTGGAAGCTATTTTAATGTGATGGGACTGCCTGTTCATAAATTGTATAAAGAATTGCTAAAAATTGCTCAATAAGGTTTAATTAATAACTTATTTTTACGATTAAATAACAACACAATAAAAATGAAAAAATATACATACACAGAAATGAAAGACACTAGGTCTGGTTTTGGTGACGGTTTAACAGAATTAGGGAAAACAAATCCTAATGTAGTTGCTCTATGTGCAGATTTAATAGGTTCATTAAAAATGAACGATTTTAAAGAAAATCATCCAGAACGTTTCTTTCAAATAGGAATTGCAGAAGCAAATATGATGGGAATAGCTGCCGGCTTGACCATTGGAGGAAAAATTCCGTTTACAGGAACGTTTGCTAATTTTTCTACTGGACGTGTATATGATCAAATCCGTCAATCAATAGCTTATTCTGATAAAAATGTAAAAATTTGTGCTTCTCATGCAGGATTAACATTGGGTGAAGATGGTGCAACTCATCAGATTTTAGAAGATATTGGATTAATGAAAATGTTGCCTGGAATGACTGTTATTAATACGTGTGACTACAATCAAACAAAAGCAGCAACTATAGCTATAGCAGACCATAAAGGACCTGTTTATTTAAGATTTGGAAGACCTAAAGTGCCTGTATTTATGCCAACAGATCAACCATTTGAAATTGGGAAAGGAATTGTTTTAACTGAAGGAACAGATGTAACTATTGTAGCTACAGGTCATTTAGTTTGGGAGTCTTTACTAGCAGCAGAAAAATTAGAAGCTAAAGGAATTAGTGTTGAAGTGATTAATATTCATACCATTAAACCTTTAGATGAAGAAGTAATTTTAAAATCAATTGCAAAAACTGGTTGTATTGTAACTGCTGAAGAGCACAACAAATATGGAGGTTTAGGTGAAAGTGTCGCTAGATGTTTATCACAGAATAATCCAACACCTCAAGAATTTGTTGCTGTAGACGACACCTTTGGCGAATCTGCTACACCAGCACAATTAATGGAAAAATACAATATTAATGATGCTGCAGTCGTTACAGCAGTAATGAATGTTTTAAAGAGAAAATAATTCTCATAAAAGTCTTTGTTTTACAATTAATATAAAAAATATGAAAAAAATACTACTAGCCAGCTTCTTTGTATTAGGAGCTATTCAATTTTCACAAGCACAACTTCAATTTGGTGTAAAAGCAGGTGTTAATTACAATTCTGATTCTTTTGAAGATGTTTCTGAAGATGTTTTAAATGGTGCAAAAACTAAGACTGGGCTTCATGCTGGAGTATGGTTTAGGGCAAAATTACCTGCCATTGGTTTTTATATAAGACCAGAGATACTGTATACTGAATTAAATAATAGTGTAAATTATGATAGCCAGTTTGCAGCTCCAAGAGCTACAAATTTTAAATTTAGAAAAATTGATGTTCCTGTTTTATTTGGGAAGAAAATTTTAGGAATTGGAAATGTTTTTGTGGGACCTTCTTTTCAATATATTCTATCCTCAGATTTTGAAATAAATGATTTAAGTGAGGTTTCCGTTGATCATTTCTCTCTTGGTATTCAACTTGGCGGCGGTATAGAATTAGGGCGTTTAGGTATAGATGTAAGATGGGAAAGAGGGTTGTCTAAAATAGAGAGTGTATTTGTAGACAATACAATTAATAATAATTTTAACTTTGATAAGAGAGTTAGTCAAATAATTTTTGGAGTTTCTTACAAACTAAATAAAATTAATTAGTAAATCATCAGTTTGTTAATCATAAAAAAAGCTCTTGAAATTCAAGAGCTTTTTTTTATGAGTATAATTATATGATTAATTACTTGTAACATCAGGGTTTAAGTAATCTGGTAAGGTTGGATTGTTTGGATCATTAAAATCATTCGTTGGGTCTCCATCTGCTCCACCTTCATCTTTGGTCAAAACACCATCATTATCATCATCTGGATCAAAGAAATTAGGAGCTCCATCACCGTCTGTATCATCGTTTCTTGGATCACCATCACCATCTGGGTCTTCTTGAGAAGAAGGAATAGAATCATTATCATGATCAGTATTTTCGACCAAATCATATAATTCTATGTAGAATAATAAACTTGAGCTTGGTGGTATTCCAGCAGT
>OJFL01001234.1_pt1 | contig 10128 bp, 9 predicted proteins | sample 1594131 | NCBI WGS metagenome assembly OJFL01 (sample SAMN05416782, study PRJEB24817) | seawater metagenome | isolation source: Sea water | place: Canada:Atlantic | collected 2013-07 | reverse complement strand
CACACTGCATATCGTCGGCAGCGTCAGATGTGTATAAGAGACAGATTGTGTATCGTGGGTTCACTTTGTTTACCGGTAATGTAGTTGTCCGGCCAAACATGTTGAAAGTGCGACAACAATTGTTTGACATGCTAGGTGAAACTAACGCGTTGGAGGTTGAATCGATAATTGATGAAATACCTAATGCAAAAGACACCTACGATAGCCTGAAAATCACTCAAAAGTTGCGAGACTTCTTGCAACAAATTGAACCTGAAAAACCTGAAAAACCTGAAAAACCTGAAAAACCTGAAAAACCTGATTCTGATGATTCTGATGAAGGTGGCCCGGGACAAAATAATGAGAATACTGAAAGTGCTGGGGATAATTCTGATGGCGCATCGGATGAACAATCTGATGAGGAGTCAAGTGATTCACAAACCAGTACTGACGATAGTAACTCAGATACACCTCAAGAGACTTCACAAGAGACTTCAGCAAATGATGACGTTGATGAACCTTTTGAGGATGGTGATGATTCGAGTAGCGCTGATTCTTCTGATAAAGCGTCTAGCGATTCAAAACCAACTATTAATCAATTCGAAAATAACCCATTTGAGGATGAAAATATTGATGACAGCGAATGTATGCAAGATGTACACGAAGCAGTTCGTCAAAAAATCAATGAATTATCTGATCAATTCGCTACGGATAACCCAGATGAATATCGGGAAAACCTAGAATATTCAGCTAATTTAATTGGTAATATTGATCACTCTCCTAGTGGGTATGATAGACAGCATGAGTTTGATTCAGTGAAGGGCCAAATTAATCAGATTAAATTGATTATGAAGCGTGCTTTAATAGATCAAGCTCGTGTTCGCCGTAACTATGTGCGTGATGGGGGTGTGTTAGATGGTCAACGAGTATTAGACTTAGTGACTAACCCTAATACTGCATGCATTTTCAGAAATGAAAAACGTGCAAAAGCCCCCTCTGCAGCAGTCAGTATCATAGTCGACGCTTCTTGGAGTATGGAATATGTCGATGATGTAAAAGACGTTCCCCCATTTCGTGTAGCTAATCAAGCCGCTTATGCTATGGCATCTGCTCTTGATAGCCTCCCTAATGTGGAGTGTGAAGTACGTCATATGGTAGACAATAAATCGTTGTTAACAAAACGCTTTGCTTGTCCAATAGACCTTAATCAATTTGCAGTTAAACCTTGCGGATATACTCCTACTGCGCCATTGGTTAAAGGCTCTGTTGCTAGCTTGTGTGCTCACCGGTTTGATAAAAAACTGGTTATTGTTATCACTGATGGTCAACCTGACTGTGTAGATAGCTTGCGATTAGCCGTGTCTGACGCGCAAATTGCAGGTATTGGTGTCAAAGGTATTGGTATTAAATGCCCAACCTATGGCATTGATGACGGCGTCATTATCAATGATATCCGAGAGCTTCATGCAGAATTATCGCATGCTGTTCGTGATGGTATTTTTGATTAAAAATCCTTTTTTAAGACTTTGAATTTCAAAGTCTTTTTTTTTGCCTTTTTTTTAGTTCAAACAAACATTAGCAATTTACTTCATCAAAACTGAGCATTAGCACACTTATTAATACACCTAACACGTTGTCAAAAACCATATATGAAGGAGACAGCTCAATGTCGGACATTTCCACAGATTACATAAGCAAAGAGCTACTAGTAAAAGCAATGGCAGGTTTGGGAACATTAGTGGAACAAGCCTTACTTCATCCTTATGAGACCATGTCTTCATCGGTTGAAGATGATCTAGTTCTGATGAATCCCAATAATAGTGATGAACGCATTGCATTTAACCACAAAAATGGCATTTGGCAGCAAGCGCAGATAGACAGTAACTGTGCTGGTACCTGGACTACATCGGTATCAACCGCTATCAAGCAACGGTACTGGCTTTTTGAACAACAGCAAAAAATGATAGAGGCCGGCTGGGATACAGGGATTGCTGAGCTAGAAGATGGGGCGATAGAAGTTCATGCATTCCCAAAGTGGGCACAGCCTCGCAGTCTGCATTAACACTGATGGGCGGCTGCTTTTAATGCTGTAAAACAGGTAGTGCATTAATATCTACCACGGTAACGATGTCGTCAGTATTCATTGGCAGCGTTTCCTTAAGAGACTGATAAAGATCGGCTTGGCACATCGATGACAGTGGAGCGAGGCTTACCACTTTGTGCCATTCTGTATGACCATCCCTATCTTCTACTCCTATGATGAAACAATTTGCGGTTCTGTGAAGGCCATTGAATGTCATCGTTTATTATCCTTTTATCGGGCTTGCTATATGAATTTGATATGCGTCAGACATTGAGGTCAATCCAATGTTGAATTTGACCCCATTTCTTATCGATAACATACTCGGCTTAATCACTAGCGTGACTGTGCTGTGACTTCGCTGAAGCTGTTTCAATGTAGATACAAAATCCTTCGTCAATACCGCTGGTAGGGGCTGGCATGACGCCATAGTCAGAAACAATTAAATTACGGGTTATGAGTTCAAATGAACCCTTTACCAACTGCTGATACATCTTTGAGCATTTAGCTTTTTTTTCACTTGTGAATGGCGCACCGTTGGTTTGAACAAATAGATCAGACACGCTTTGAGATGGGTTTTGTTCGTTGTGTATTTCTTTTCTTAACCATGCGCTGGCAACGCTTTTAGGGTATTTGTAGCCAGTACCAATGATTTGACGTGGTTTAAGTTCGCCGGTGAGTAGTTGAGTCAGTTGTGTTTGTCGCTGAGAAATAGTTTTCATGGAGTTCTCCTTGTGAGTTTCCTAAACCATAAATCAGATTGTCTAAGCCGCTACTTATTCAGTTAAACAGTACACATTGGCGCCAAACAGAATGGCAATTCCTTTGTGTTCGCTGATGGCTATATTAGTGTCTCGATTAAAGAAACAATCTCGGACAAAAGGCTGGTAAGTGATAACGTCATGCGAGGGCAGGGCATGCAGGTCTAAAGCACCATTAAAAGCGTCTATGAGGCTACTGCTGCGGACAAACGCGTGCACGTTACGCTTATTATTGGCAATGACCCTGTTACGTGATGCACTAGAAACAACAAATGTAGGGGTGTTGCTAGTTAGCCAATAGTTGACTAAACCTGATCATGGAGGTGCCCCATGAAAATTTTTGATTTTGGTTTAGTGTCTATTTCTCAAGCTGCAAAGCATTTTGGCGTGTCAGTTCCAACACTCAGGCGTTGGGATAGAGAAGGGAGGCTAAAACCTCACAGCAGAACACTGGGCAATCATCGTCGATATAAGCTGTTAGATAAACAGAAATATAAAGTCGGTTATGCCAGAGTGAGTTCACACGATCAGAAGTCGGACTTGGACACGCAGTCGTTATTTTTGCAACGGCATTGCGATGTAGTGCTAAAGGACTTAGGCTCTGGCTTGAATTGTAAGAAACCAAGATTGCGTAAATTAATATCCATGCTACTCAATCAACAAGTGTCAGAACTACACCTCACACATAAAGATAGGTTGCTACGGTTTGGACATGAGTTGGTGTTTCAACTGTGCCGATGGTCTGGCTGCAAGGTGATTATCCATAATGAATCCGAAATCATTAGCTTTGAGCAAGAGCTGGTGAAGGATGTGATCACCTTGATGACCGTGTTCTCGGCGCGTATGTATGGCAGGCGCTCACATCAAAATAAGAGGGTAAAACTCGCTGCTTGACACTGTATTTACATCCAGTATATTGGGATGCATGAAGTGTGCATTCAAAACCCGAATCCTAGCGAATAACAAGCAGGCCACATACTTTTTAAAAGCATGTGGCGTGTCTCGCTTTGCATGGAATTGGGGGTTGGCTGCATGGCAGAAGCAATACGAGTTGTGGGTCGATTCCGGCAAGCAAAAGGCGCTCAAGCCGTCCGGCATGATGCTGAAGAAGCAACTGAATAGCGTGAAGAAAGCCGACTTCCCGTGGATGTATGAGGTCACCAAGTACGCTTCACAACAACCCTTCATCTTCTTAAATCGTGCATGGTCTGACTTTTTCAAAAAGAAAACCATGAACGGCAAGCCTGTAGGCAAGCCTCGTTTTAAAAGGAAAGGCAAAAGCATAGATTCATTCTATGTGGGTGGCGACCAAGTTGTGGTGCGTGGCCGTTATCTGAAGATCCCCAATCTTGGCTGGGTCAAGATGGCTGAAGCCATTAAGTATGCTGGTCACATCAACTCTATAACGATTTCTCGTGTTGCAGACAAATGGTATGTCTCGTTCTCAATGGAGGTCGATGTCTCGTTCTTACCGACTAAAAACCAAGGTCGGTGCGGTGTAGACTTGGGCATTTCAACGTTGGCGACGTTAAGCAGTGGCCCAGTTCGTTACTGGGACACCCCCAAACCTCTGCAACACAGTTTACGAAAGTTGGCGCGTTACCAGCGACGTCTTGTGAAGAAAACCAAAGGCTCAACGGGCTATAGCAGATTAAAAGTCAAAATCAGTAGACTTCATAAGCGTATCGCTGATATCCGCAGTAACTGCCTGCATCAGCTTACTCGATACCTCACGAAGCACTTCGGTGAAGTGACGATTGAGGATTTATCAGTGAAGAATATGATGGCCAACAAACGATTGGCCAGACATATTGCTGATGTGGGGATGTATGAGTTTAAGCGGCAGTTGAACTATAAATCACAGTGGTACAGCATACTGCTCATCATTGCAGATAGATGGTTTGCATCCAGTAAGCTTTGCTCAGATTGCGGAACAAAGAACGACACTCTCACACTCGCTGATAGAACCTTTAGCTGTAAATGTGGCGCAAAGAAGTGTCGAGATTACAACGCCAGTTTGAATTTAGAGAATTATACGGCGCGTTCAGCCGGAATATACGCTGTGGGAGATTGCGGCTCTGCCTTAGTTGCATAAGCAGCTTAGGCAACCAGCATCGTTGAAAGCAGAAGAAAGCAGCAAGCCATGATTAGGTTTGTATAGGTATTTTAGAACGGTTTAATACGACGAACATGTTGGCGTAGCAGGTCACCTTCCCCTTATGAATCCCCTCTCTGCTACGACAAGAAAAAAATCCATGGCGATTGAGATTGCGATAATAATCGGCCTTACAACCAACAGCGGTATTTCTTCGATGCTCTTGACCGTTTGTAATAAGTGAAAATTCAACCATTTCATCGTCGAATAAAGACTCACCTTGAATAATTTTTACGCTATTTCTGAGAGGATGTAGTGTTAAAGTTTGCCAAACACTGTCGTCGATGCTGCGAAAGCTACATAAATCTCATTGAGCACAATTAAGAAAACAACTAATGGATTCGAATTGATATTCTTATTATCCTTGAATATTTCGCTTGATAGTAGACCGATAATCCACAGTATTAGTGCCGTGAAAAGACTGAGTTCGCTAGTTACATCAATGTTAAAATTTACATCAATGTTAAAATACAGTGTTGAAATGAGGTTGTAGCATGTGATGAGCCCCCAAATTCGCAGGTCTTTTGAGGGGATAATGTTGGAATAATTCATCATTAATAATTTTCTCCTTCCTTAGAGATGTACCGCAAGTTTGAAAATAAACAAGTCCGTTCTAAGTTATTTTGCTAGCTTTTGTTTGTACACACTGTGCGGTGATCTGAACCTTTACCAGATGTTACTAACCGAGTCATAAAAATGCTCAGGGTTTTTCGGGAAATGTACGTTATAGGCCTTGAATGATTTATCTTCCATAAAGTAATAAGGGCTATTTGCAAAACCTGGTTGGAAATCTGATTTTTATACACGAATTCCGAATACGCCTGTTGGTTGGAAGCTGGATTATAAGTGGCTGCAAATCGTGCAAACCTACCACTGAGCGATCAACTTATTTGGACCGTTTTAGACAAATTGCGGCCGGACAAAAAGTCCCAATAACGATAATCGCTTAACGTAAATCACCGTTGCAGCGAGGCAAGCCATTTATATACCAATGGCACATATCGATAATGCATTAGAATTTTTGCGAATGGCAAAATTAAGTGTCAATTGCTAGAAATTACTGCGTATTAAATTAACTGAAACTGGAATTAAAATGCGGCGCGCCTCGCAGTATCAGCTTTCTCATCCGCAAGTCGTTTCTCGATACTTGCCTCATGCTCTTTGTGCTTTTTTAAAAGAGATGTAATGAATTCATAGTATTTGTAATTCAATGGGTGCTTATAGGACAGTTTAATAGGTTCATTGCCTGAATACCCAGCATTTAAGACTATGCGAAAGCCGTCTTTTGTTATCCACTCTAGCCAGCTAAAATCATCATTCGGCTTTCCATATTTATTTGTTAAATCATAAATGACGGACCTCTTCTTTGCGTTATCTATATGATAAATGGCTTCAGCAAACATATTATCATGCGTATAGATTACAACTAATCGTTCAGCACCTTCAATAAGGTCGCTTGGATTATAAATATCAGCAAAAAACTTGTTGTCTTCTCTAGTAGATAATACTTCAAACGATTTTATCGCAACCCGGAAATCATCTCGATTGACACACTTTAGTTTCATACCAAACAATTTAGTCTCTGCATCTGCGTGGCAATCTAACATCGATTTCCAATTGGAAATTTCTTCCTTATCAACACCAGATTCATTATGGTAAGTATTCGCATCAAGGCCGAGTACGATATTCAACGCTTTATCATAATCTCTATCCAGTCGATAGCCTCGCGCATAAAACGATGCCAGCTCAAATTTTGCCATATCATATTTTCCAGCAGCTTTACTTATCAATTGGAAAGCTTTTTCATAGTCTGGTGCATAACCTTTATAGGGGAGGCCGCGTAAGTAGTAAACTCCTAACTGATTTTGAGCTAGAGCGTTTCCTTCTTCAGCGTATTTTTTCAATAGTCTAAGACCTTTTTCGAAATCCTTGGTCAGAATAACTCCATCGTCATCTGCCTTTGGCCAAAAAAGTGTTTTCCCAGTATAAACTCCAGCATATGTTACTTGTGCTTCTAACCACCCTTGATCAGCTGCTTTTCGAAAATGTTCTAGAGCCTTTTGATAGTTCTTCTCTACTTTCTTATCTATTGAACGTAATAAGTCATCACCGTATTGATAATATTGGCCAACTATGTATAAAGCATATGGATTATTGTTTTCATATGCCTTCAAAAAAACGCTCTTTGCGTCAGGCATTTGACCTTTAAGGTGACAGTTAGGTTCAAGAGTGTGTCTTGCAATAAAAGATGCGGCCGTCTCGTTTGATTCAGCAGCATCTCTTATCTGTTCGAAGTATGCTTTTGATTGTTTACAGATACCTATGTAGGTCATTTCATTGATAAGTTGATGAACTTCATCTTGCATTGAGTGTGCGACTGGTATTACAAACAGATAAAAAGCGAGTGCTAGTAGGTAAATAATCCTTAACATGTAAGTCCTTTTAAATCTTTCAATTAAAATAGATGATCGCTCTGTGAAGATTTTTTCTATTAGAGTCATTATTTTACTCAATTTAACAATAATTCCTATAACTTTTTGTTTTCGTAAAGCTTTGCGTTAATTCATAAAGGGTCTACAGAAATTTGTAGAAGAAATATATAGGGCTTTGAAGAATGTAAATTAGCAGTTTGTGTTATTTTCAGAAGACCAGAAATAATAGACCGAACGGTCATTTTTATAATTTCCCGCCTTTAGTAATTATTTAAGCCGTGGGGCAGCTATACGTACGGAGCTTCCTAACAGTGAGCACTGACGGCTTCAGACAAACAACGGACATTCAACGCTGCAATCACGCGCTTGTCGCGTGAATTGTCTTGTTAAATTCCGAAATGTTTGGCGAGTGGCGACCTGCTTACCGAAATGCGACTAAGGCCGCACTGTTTCCTTACCAAACTTTCTATCGTTGAAACCATCCAATCTGGAGCCTGCGGAGAAACGTAAATTTGCTCGACAAACTCTTCTATATCCCCAATCGGCACACGAATTGCTGATTCGTTAATGTTCTTCTTGTTAAGGACAACTCGCCACTCTTGCTCATAACTGAATGCCTTCGCCTTCATAAAAAGGGTCAATATGCTTGATGAGATCGGTAGCTCCTTGTAACCAAACGGGAGGCCAAGCGTTTGTACATTAAGGGTTCCATCGCTCACGTAATTGTCGTAGACAACTTCACCGAACATTCCTGCTGAAGACAAGTCAGTGCAGTAATCGTGGCACGCAGACATCACTTTACCCACGTTGCTTACTACAGCAACAGAGAAGGCATTTGCACCGTAAATCTTCCACATTGCAAGACTCTCCGATGAGGAGAGGTGCCAGCATGACACAAAACACTCTAGGTTCTGATGGTGCAATGCCTGTTTCGCTTTCTCATGCAGTTCCGGCGGCACGGTAGACAGTAAGGCCTCCAAGCCAACGTAGCCTTCTTGCGTATCCTCGAACTTATCTGCCCTCGATAATCTCAACTCCCTTGTTTGGAGGAAGTCCAATAGGGAGATAAGCGGCATATACCGCCATAACTTTTTCTTGTCTGTCTCGATGCCACTCACCTATAGAATTTAATATTTAAATGATGCGGACCCTAAGAACCGCAAATTAATTTTTATCATACTGGGCTAACTCCCGCCATCCCGTGCTGTGATCGCGCTGGCATCACATTTAATATTTTGCGAACCACGGTTCGCATATAAATGAATCACTATCATCATAGTACAGCTTTACGCTGCCAAGTCATACACTTAGACGTTCGCAATATTGGTGAGTGAAAAATAAAGCGAATCGATGCTTAAAGTGGCCCCTGAGCGGCAGCAATACGTACGGAGCAGCGTAAGGGGCCTCTTGAGACAATAACCGGACGTTGATGCAAGGAATTTTTCCAACTCAAAGGACTGTAGACTATCAACTAAATCATCTGCACACTGAGATACCAGTCCCTAGTAAGGGCGCCATTGCTTGCAACTCATTTTCATACCTATAAACGTTCCCGTCCACAGCAGATATTACTGTTTCAACTCGTTGAGCGACACTAACCTAAATTTAAAGAAATGCAGTCACATCAAGCTAAATCATTGCCATGTGATGTCGAAAAGAAATTCATCAAGCAAGGGCGTCAAAGTCAATAAGGGTTTCCCACTCAGATGTATTTGTGCTGAAGCTCGCCAGCGATACTCTGCGCCAAAGACCCCGAACATTAGTATCGCCTGTTTCAATCCACTGTTTGGCGCTAATACACCAGTATGCGAACGCGCTTGTGTTAGTGTTATATCCTGAGTAAAGCATACTACTAAGATGAATATTTCACTTTATTCATACTCTAGGAATTAATCATGTACAAAACCTTTTACTACCTGATGTCTCGTTTATTAAATATACTATGTCTTTCATTGTTGGCATTCAGTGCATACGCTGAATACCCCGTGGTTACAGCAGATAAGGAACTCATGGTTCCCGTTGAAGGCGGGAACGTTTATGTCAGGCTTAACGGCGTCACACACGCAGATTCCATTCCAGTGGTGTTTATTCACGGAGGTCCTGGCGGTACACACAATGGCTTTGTAGGCATGACTGAACTGGCAGACGAGCGCATGGTAATCATGTATGACCAACTCGACAGCGGAAAATCAGACCAGCCAAACGACCCAATAAACTGGCGTGTTGAACGTTTTGTTGAATCATTGGATGCTATTCGCAAGCATTTAAAAGTTGAGAGATGGCATTTGGTGGGACATAGCTGGGGCTCAGCCATTGCCTTGGAGTACACAGCAAAATATCCACAGCACACAGTATCGACTGTGCTTGGCGGCACATTTATTTCTACGCCACACTGGATCATGGATGCTAACTTGTTGGTAAACGCAGCCCCTCAAAAAATACAAGACACCCTTAAAGAATGTGAATCATCTCAACCTCCGGAAGCACCAGTATGCAATGCTGCATATATCAAGTTGTATTCTGCTTATTACACGCCAGTTAAGCCCAATGAGGCGATTATCTCTTATGAAGAAAACGTTGGGGGGAATGGATTCAACCCGGTGATTTACAATGCCATGTGGGGGCCAAGTGAATTTTCGTCTACGGGTGTATTGAAGCACTACGACGTAAGCGGTCAAAATAGACCGCTCTTTTATTCTTAAGCTAAGCCCCTAAAATCTA
>OJFL01001233.1_pt1 | contig 10131 bp, 6 predicted proteins | sample 1594131 | NCBI WGS metagenome assembly OJFL01 (sample SAMN05416782, study PRJEB24817) | seawater metagenome | isolation source: Sea water | place: Canada:Atlantic | collected 2013-07 | reverse complement strand
TCTACACACTGCATATCGTCGGCAGCGTCAGATGTGTATAAGAGACAGCTGCAATGGTAACACCTTGGAGTACGAATGCTGTTGAAATTACCCAAAACATGGGCATTGAAGGCTTGGTGAGAATTGAGGAATTACTTCATGTAGATTCAAATTACTCAGATTTTGACCCAATGATTTCTCAACGTTTTGAAAATCCTGGACAAGATATTTTTACAGTAAATATCACTCCAGAATCTATCAAGAATATTGAAGATATCGCAAGTTATAATCAACAAGAAGGCTTAGCATTAAACGCTGAGGAAGTCACATATCTAGAAAATTTATCTAAAAAACTAGGAAGACCGCTTACAGATGCAGAGGTTTTTGGATTTTCTCAAGTAAACAGTGAACACTGTAGACACAAAATATTTAACGGTACTTTTATTATAGATGGCAAAGAAAAACCATCGTCACTATTTAAGCTTATAAAAAAGACATCTGCAGAGTTTCCTAATGATATTGTTTCTGCATATAAGGATAATGTAGCTTTTATAAAAGGACCTAAGGCAGAACAATTTGCGCCAAAATCTCCTGAAAAACCAGATTATTATCAAACTTCAGATTACAATTCTGTTATTTCATTAAAAGCAGAAACACATAATTTCCCAACAACCGTAGAGCCATTTAATGGAGCTGCAACTGGAAGTGGTGGAGAAATAAGAGACAGGCTTGCTGGCGGAAAAGGCTCATTGCCGTTAGCAGGAACTGCTGTTTATATGACATCTTACTCAAGATTAGCAGAGCAAAGACCTTGGGAACAAGGTATGGAAGAGCGCCAATGGTTATACCAAACACCAATGGATATCTTAATGAAGGCCTCAAATGGTGCATCAGATTTTGGAAATAAGTTCGGGCAACCACTTATTGCAGGATCTCTTTTAACTTTTGAACATACAGAAGAAGAACGTGCACTAGGATTTGATAAAGTAATTATGCTTGCTGGTGGTATAGGATACGGTAAAGCAGAGCAAGCTCTGAAAGACACCCCACAAAAAGGAGACAAGATTGTAATCCTAGGTGGTGATAATTATAGAATTGGAATGGGTGGCGCTGCAGTTTCTTCTGCCGATACTGGTGAGTTTGAAAGCGGTATTGAGCTAAATGCCATACAACGCTCTAACCCAGAAATGCAAAAGCGAGCAGCTAATGCCATTCGAGGAATGGTAGAAAGCGAAGAAAACCCTATTGTTTCTATTCATGATCACGGCGCAGGTGGTCACCTAAATTGTTTATCTGAATTAGTTGAAGATACTGGCGGTAAAATTGACCTAGACAAACTTCCTGTTGGAGATCCAACACTTTCTGCTAAAGAAATTATTGGTAATGAATCTCAAGAACGTATGGGACTAGTTATAGGACAAAAGCATATTGAAAAACTACAAAAAATAGCAGAACGTGAACGTTCACCAATGTATACTGTTGGAGATGTAGATGGTAGCCATCAATTTACTTTTGAAAGCAAAACTACTGGCCAAAAACCAATGGATTTAGCTTTGGAAGATATGTTTGGCAGCTCTCCTAAAACTATTATGGAGGATACTACTATTAATAGAAAGTACCATAGTATTGAATACCATTCTGCAGAAGTTACACATTATTTAGAACAAGTACTTCAACTAGAAGCCGTAGCTTGTAAAGATTGGCTTACCAACAAAGCAGACCGTTGTGTTACTGGTCGTGTAGCCACACAACAATGCGTTGGCCCACTACAGCTACCATTAGCCAATTGTGGTGTTATGGCTTTAGATTATAAAAACCATCAAGGTGTAGCTACATCTATAGGTCACTCTCCTATTAGTGGTTTAATAGATCCTAAGGCAGGTTCTAAAAACTCAATTGCAGAGGCTCTTACAAATATTGTCTGGGCACCATTAGAAAAAGGATTAACCTCTATTTCTCTGTCTGCAAACTGGATGTGGCCTTGCAATAATCCAGGCGAAGACGCACGTCTTTATGAAGCTGTTGAAGCCGTTTCAGAATTCGCTATCAATCTTGGTATAAATGTTCCTACAGGTAAAGATTCTTTATCTATGAAACAAAAATACAAAGACAGTGAAGTCATCTCTCCTGGTACAGTTATCATTTCTGCAGCAGGACATTGTAATGACATTAGGGAAACAGTTGTTCCTGTATTTAAGAAAGATGCAGGCTCAATTTATTATATAAACTTTTCTCAAGACGACTTTAAATTAGGTGGATCTTCATTTGGGCAAATTTTGAATAAAGTAGGAAGCCACACGCCTACTATAACTGATGATGCTTTCTTTAAAAATGCGTTTAACACAGTTCAAGATTTAATAAAACAAGATCTTATTGTTGCCGGACATGATGTTGCTTCTGGTGGTTTAATAACTACTCTTTTAGAACTTTGTTTTGCAGACCAAGATCTTTCAGCTAATATAGATTTGACCAATTTAGGTGAAGCAGACGCCATTAAGGTTTTATTTTCTGAAAATGCTGGAATAGTATTTCAAGCAAAAGACAACTCAGTTGAAACAATTTTAAAATCAAATAACATACAGTTTAACACAATAGGATCTGTAGTTTCTGGAAATACTATGACTGTTACAAATCATAGTGAAGAATTTAGTTTCGACATTCCAAAACTACGAGATATTTGGTATAAAACTTCTTATCTTCATGACCAACGCCAAAGTGGTGGCGAGCGTGCTGCTGAACGTTATAGAAATTACAAAAATCAACCTCTTCAATTTAAATTTCCTGAACACTTTACTGGAAAACTACCAAGTATAGACAGTTCTAAACCAAGACCTAAAGCTGCTATTATTAGAGAAAAAGGTAGCAATAGTGAGCGTGAAATGGCTAATGCTATGTATTTGGCAGGATTTGATGTTAAAGATGTTCATATGACAGATTTAATTAGTGGTCGCGAAGACCTTAAGGACATTAAATTTATTGCAGCTGTTGGCGGATTTTCAAACTCAGATGTTTTAGGTAGCGCAAAAGGTTGGGCTGGCGCATTTTTATATAATGACAAAGCCAACAAAGCACTTAAAGACTTTTTTAATAGAGAAGACACATTGTCTTTAGGAGTTTGTAATGGTTGCCAATTATTTATAGAACTAGGCTTAATAAACCCAGAAGATGCTCAAAAACCGAGCATGCTTCACAATGAATCGGGTAAGTTTGAATGCACATTTACATCTGTTACCATTCAAAAGAACAATTCTGTGATGCTAAGCAACTTTGAAGGATCTACTCTAGGAATTTGGGCTGCACACGGTGAAGGAAAATTTAGTTTTCCAAATCAAGAATCACACTACGGCATTGTAGGTAAATATGGTTATGAAGGCTATCCAGCCAATCCAAATGGTAGTCATTTTAATGCTGCAATGCTTACAGATAAAAGCGGTAGGCATTTGGTGATGATGCCTCACTTAGAAAGAAGTACTTTTTCTTGGAACTGGGCACACTACCCTAACACTAGGAAAGATGAAGTATCTCCTTGGCTAGACGCTTTTATAAATGCAAAAAATTGGGTAGAAAAAAATTAAATTCACATTTAGGTAGGCAAATAATCTTAAAATATTCATAATATTTTCATAATTTGCCATTCGTAAATTATTGAACATACTATGACAGACATCAAAAGACTTTTTGACTTTCCATACTATACTTTAAAAAAATACAATCTTGAAAAAGCACTTGTAACAAAGTATGATGGTAAATGGGTAGCAACATCTTCTCAGGAATTTGTTGACAAAGGAAACCAATTAAGCCGCGGCCTATTAAAGCTTGGCGTAAAACCTAACGACAAGATTGCCATCATTTCTACAAACAATAGAACAGAATGGAATATTGTAGATATGGGTGTTTTACAAATTGGAGCGCAAGACGTTCCTATATATCCTACAATTTCTGAAGAAGATTATGAGTATGTTCTAAATCATAGCGAAAGCACCTATTGCTTTGTGTCTGATGAGGAAGTATTAAATAAAGTAAATAAAATTAAAGCAAATGTTCCTTCATTAAAAGAAGTGTACACTTTCGACTCTATTAATGACGCTAAAAATTGGGATGAAGTTTTAAAACTTGGGGAAGACAAAGCCAATCAAGAAGAAGTTGAAACGCTAATGGCCAATGTTAAAGAAGACGATTTAGCTACTTTAATATACACTTCTGGAACAACAGGAAGACCAAAAGGTGTAATGCTATCTCACAAAAATATTGTTAGCAATGCATTAGCAAGTGCTACAAGACTACCTCTTAATCAAGGTAATGAAAAAGCATTAAGTTTTCTTCCCGTATGTCATATATACGAGCGCATGTTACAATACCTATATCAATACAAAGGTGTTAACATTTATTTTGCTGAATCTTTAGAAACTATAAGCGACAACTTAAAAGAAGTTCAGCCTCAAGTAATGTCTGCTGTACCAAGACTTCTTGAGAAAGTTTACGATAAGATTATAGCTAAAGGAACAGATTTAACTGGCGTCAAAAAAGCATTATTTTTCTGGGCTGTTGAGCTTGGTCTAAAATATGAACCTTACGGCCAGAACGGTTGGTGGTATGAGCAAAAATTAAAAGTAGCCCGCAAACTTATCTTTAGCAAATGGCAAGAAGCTCTTGGTGGAAATTTAAAAGCCATAGCCTCTGGAAGTGCTGCTTTACAACCAAGATTAGCAAGAGTCTTTAACGCCGGCGGTGTTCCTGTTATGGAAGGATACGGATTAACAGAAACAAGTCCCGTAGTATCCGTAAACGATATGCGTGATGGCGGTCTTAGGATTGGGACAGTAGGTAAACTATTACCAGATGTTGAAGTTAAAATTGCAGACGATGGTGAAATATTAGTAAAAGGTCCTAATGTGATGTTAGGATATTATAAGGACACAGAAAAAACTGATGAAGTTTTAAAAGACGGTTATTTTCATACAGGTGATATAGGTGAGGTAGATAAAGATGGCTTCCTTAAAATTACCGATCGTAAAAAAGAAATGTTTAAAACCTCTGGCGGAAAATATATTGCACCACAATTGCTAGAAAACAAAATGAAACAATCGCGTTTTATAGAGCAAATTATGGTTGTGGGTGAAGGCGAAAAAATGCCAGCAGCTTTAATTCAACCTAATTTTGAATTCTTAGAAGATTGGGCTAAAAAGAAACATTTTAATATTGGTAGTACCAATAAGGAAATTGCAGAAAATGAAGAAGTTGTAAAACGCATTCAAGAAGAAGTAGATTTTTACAACCAAAGCTTTGGTCATTGGGAAAAAATTAAACGTTTTGAACTTACACCAGATGTTTGGAGTATAGAAGAAGAACACCTCACTCCTACTATGAAATTAAAACGTAGAGTTGTAAAGGAAAAGTACTTAGATCTTTACAACAAAATTTACGATCATAAATAACATAAAATATCACAAAAACAAAAAAACGCTTCTTATCTTTAAAGAAGCGTTTTTAGTTTTTCGCCAAAGTGTTAAATTATATAATTAATATAAATTTTATTATGCACGCATAGTATAATTTGTTATATTTACATATTCAGAACAATATGAGAGAAAAAACTATTGATTACGTATTAAGAGCTACCTGGATGGCAGTTTCTAAAATGTATAATGAGCAAGCAAGTAAGGTAGATAGTACCATGGCAACAGGGTTTACACTTATAAGTATAGATCCAGACGAAGGCACACCATCAACATCTCTTGGGCCTAAAATGGGAATGGAAGCTACCAGCTTGTCTCGAACATTAAAATCTATGGAACAACGTGGTCTTATAGAGCGTAAAAAAAACCCACTAGATGGTCGCAGTGTCATCATAACGCTTACAGACTATGGTCATGAAATGCGCGAGTATTCTAAAAGCGTTGTCCTAAGTTTTGATGAGGCTATCAATAAAAATATTTCAGATGAAGATTTAGCAACGTTTAAAAAGGTAGCCAATAAAATGCTAGACCTCATCTCTTCAAAAAAAATTTACAACTAAAAACAGCTATTACTAATGGCAAAACGCAGAATAAATAAAATTGCAGTTATAGGATCAGGTATTATGGGAAGCGGTATAGCTTGCCATTTTGCTAATATCGGAGTAGAAGTTTTACTTCTGGATATTGTTCCTAGAGAACTAAATGAAAAGGAAAAAGCTAAAGGATTAACCCTTGAAAATAAGGTTGTAAGAAACCGTATTGTAAATGATGCATTACAATCTTCAATAAAATCTAAACCAGCTCCATTATATCATAAAGATTTTGCAAGTAGAATTTCTACTGGAAATCTTGAAGATGATATTGCTAAAGTAAAAGATGTAGATTGGATTATTGAGGTTGTTGTCGAGCGTCTTGATATTAAGAAACAAGTCTTCGAAAACTTAGAAAAACATAGAACAGAAGGAACTTTAATTACATCTAACACTTCAGGAATACCTATAAACTTAATGAGTGAAGGTAGAAGTGAAGATTTTCAAAAACATTTCTGTGGGACACACTTCTTTAACCCACCAAGATATTTAGAGTTATTCGAAATTATTCCAGGTCCTAAAACTTCACCAGAAGTATTAGATTTCCTAAATGGATATGGCGAAAAGTTTTTAGGAAAAACATCTATCGTAGCTAAAGACACACCTGCATTTATAGGAAACCGAGTTGGTATCTTTAGTATCATGAGCCTTTTTCACATGGTTAAGGAATTAGACATGACTGTTGAAGAAGTAGATAAGTTAACAGGACCTGTAATAGGAAGACCAAAATCTGCCACATTTAGAACAGTTGATGTTGTTGGCCTAGACACGTTAGTACATGTTGCCAATGGTATTTATGACAAATGTGAAGAAGACGAGCGTCATGATTTATTTAAGCTTCCAGAGTTCATAGGTACTATGATGACCAATAAATGGTTAGGAAGTAAAACCGGACAAGGTTTTTATAAAAAAGTAAAAAAAGACGATGGTTCAAGTGAAATCCTTTCTTTGGATTTAGATACTATGGACTACCGCAAGAAGAAAAGTGCATCTTTTGCAACGTTAGAGTTAACAAAATCTATAGACAATGTTGCAGATCGCTTTAAAGTTCTAGCAAATGGAAAAGATAAAGCAGGTGAATTTTATAGAAAGAATTTCTCTGCACTTTTTGCATACGCTTCAAATAGAATTCCAGAAATCTCTGATGAATTATATAAGATAGATGATGCTATGAAAGCAGGTTTTGGATGGGAACATGGTCCATTTGAAATTTGGGATGCTATTGGTGTTGAAAAAGGAATAGAATTAATGAAAGCAGAAGGTTATGAACCAGCTGCTTGGGTTAATGAAATGTTAGACAAAGGTGTAAAAGAATTTTACGATGTAAGAGACGGCAACACCTATTACTATGGCATTCCTGAGAAAACACATGTAAAAATACCAGGTCAAGACAGCTTTATCATATTAGATAACATTAGGAAGAACAAAGAAGTCTTTAAAAATTCAGGTTGTGTTGTAGAAGATCTTGGCGATGGTATCTTAAACTTAGAGTTTAGAAGTAAAATGAATACTATTGGTGGAGACGTTCTTAATGGACTTAACCGAGCAATAGATATTGCCGAAAAAGACTTTGATGGTCTTGTAGTTGCCAACCAAGGCAAAAACTTTTCTGTTGGTGCAAATATCGGGATGATTTTTATGATGGCTGTAGAGCAAGAATATGATGAGCTAAACGCTGCAGTGAAATACTTCCAAGACTCTGTTATGCGCTTACGCTACTCTTCTATCCCAACAATTGTTTGCCCTCAAGCAATGACATTAGGTGGTGGTTGCGAAATGACTCTTCACGCAGATAAAGTTGTAGCAGCAGCAGAAAGTTATATTGGTTTAGTAGAGTTTGGAGTTGGTGTAATTCCTGGTGGTGGTGGCTCAAAAGAAATGGCGCTAAGAGCAGCAGATACTTTTGAGAAAAACGATGTAGAGCTTAACAGACTTCAAGAATACTTCTTAGCAATAGGAATGGCAAAAGTTTCAACATCTGCTTATGAAGCTTATGATACAGGTATCTTAAAACATGGTAAAGATATAGTTGTGGTTAATAAGAAACGTCAAATTGCAATTGCTAAGCAACAAGCAAGAATGATGGCAGACTTAGGTTACACGCAACCTGTAAAGAGAACCGATGTAAAAGTACTAGGTAAACAAGCAATGGGAATGTTCTTAGTAGGAACAGACTCTATGGAAGCCGGTAAATATATAAGTGAACATGATAAGAAAATTGCCAACAAATTAGCTTACGTTATGGCTGGTGGTGATTTATCTGAACCTAACTACGTAAGTGAGCAATACCTATTAGACTTAGAGCGCGAAGCATTCTTAAGTCTTGCCGGAGAACGCAAAACATTAGAACGATTACAACACATGATTCAAAAAGGAAAACCTTTAAGAAACTAAAAAGGTCCTATTAAATTAAGAATCAAAACAAAATCAAACTAAAAGATGAATACAGCATATATTGTACAAGCATACAGAACAGCAGTAGGAAAAGCACCTAGAGGCGTTTTTAGATTTAAACGCCCAGATGAGCTTGCTGCAGAGACCATACAGTTCATGATGGATAAATTACCAGACTTTGACAAGCATCGTATAGATGACGTTATAGTTGGTAACGCAATGCCAGAAGCAGAACAAGGTTTAAATATGGCACGCCTTATTTCTTTAATGGGGTTAAAAATAGAAGATGTACCTGGCGTAACAGTTAATAGGTATTGTGCTTCAGGAGTAGAAACTATTGCTATGGCAACAGCTAAGATTCAATCTGGAATGGCAGATTGTATTATTGCAGGTGGTGCAGAAAGCATGAGTTACATACCAATGGGAGGTTATAAACCAGTACCAGATTATAAACTAGCGCACAAAGGTCACGAAGATTATTATTGGGGAATGGGATTAACAGCAGAAGCTGTTGCAAATGAATTTAAAGTATCTCGAGAAGATCAAGATGAGTTTGCGTATAATTCTCATATGAAAGCCTTAAAAGCTCAAGAAGAAAATCGTTTTCAAGACCAGATTGTACCTATTGATGTTGAAGAAACTTTTGTAGGTGATAATGGTAAGAAACAAACCAAAACATACACAGTTAATAAAGACGAAGGTCCGAGAAAAGGAACTAACAAAGAAGCTTTAGCAAAACTAAGACCTGTATTTGCAGATGGCGGTAGTGTAACTGCTGGAAACTCTTCACAAATGAGTGATGGTGCTGCATTTGTAATGGTAATGAGTGAAGCTATGGTTAAAGAACTAAATCTTGAACCTATTGCAAGAATGGTAAACTTTGCAGCAGCAGGCGTACCTCCTAGAATAATGGGTATAGGTCCTATTAAAGCTATTCCTAAAGCTTTAAAACAAGCAGGATTAAAACAAGACGATTTAGATTTAATTGAACTTAATGAAGCGTTTGCATCACAATCTCTAGCAGTTATAAGAGAGTTAGGCCTCAATAAAGATATTGTAAACGTAAATGGTGGTGCCATTGCACTTGGACATCCATTAGGATGCACAGGAGCTAAATTAAGTGTACAGTTATTCGACGAGATGCGTAAACGCAATATGAAAGGAAAATATGGCGCCGTAACTATGTGCGTAGGTACAGGACAAGGTGCTTGTGGTATATATGAATTTTTAAATTAATAAACCATCTAGGTTTATTCTTAACAATCTTAATTAAATATGGAATCAAAAGAATTAAATAAAGATATGCTTCGTGGTGGGCAATTTTTAGTAAAAGAAACACCTTGCGAAAATATTTTTACTCCAGAAGACTTCTCTGAGGAGCAAAAAATGATGCGCGACTCTGTTAAAGAATTTGTAGACAGAGAAATTTGGCCAAATAAAGAGCGTTTTGAGAAAAAAGACTACGCACTTACAGAAGAAATCATGCGCAAAGCTGGTGAACTTGGTTTATTAGGTGTTGCTGTTCCAGAAGAGTATGATGGTTTAGGTATGGGCTTTGTAACTACAATGTTGGTATGTGATTATATTTCTGGCGCAACAGGATCAATAGCTACTGCGTTTGGTGCACATACTGGTATTGGTACAATGCCAATTACGTTATATGGTCTGTCTCTTATACACATCTGACGCTGCCGACGATATGCAGTGTGTAG
>OJFL01001228.1_pt1 | contig 10141 bp, 10 predicted proteins | sample 1594131 | NCBI WGS metagenome assembly OJFL01 (sample SAMN05416782, study PRJEB24817) | seawater metagenome | isolation source: Sea water | place: Canada:Atlantic | collected 2013-07 | reverse complement strand
GAGATTTCTGCCTGTCTCGTGGGCTCGGAGATGTGTATAAGAGACAGCATTGGGAGATGAGAGTCGTTCAAATGCCAACTTAGGATTTGGCATGCGCCCAGCTTGTTGAGCACTCGCCATATCTGATAGTGATGCAGAAACCAGAGCCTTAAGCTCGTCACTATTTAAGAGTGCTATTTTTTGCACATCAACCAAACTAACCGGTTTTTTTAAGATCTCGTGCACTATCAAATCGCGCCTCAAATCCAAGCCTGGGTCGATCGATATGGCTGCCTCAACCTCCGAATAACTGGAGACTTCTTTGCCTAGTTTTGCGAGTTGTTCGTCAGAGTTTAATGTAGAGCAACCAGTAAGTATTAGTGTCGCTGACAATCCAAAAACCATATATTTTATGAGCATGTCAGACCCTTACTCTTCCGGACGAACTTGTTTCGATTTCTTATGCCGATAAATATCTCGAGCGTATGCTTTCCACCCACCAATGGCTTCAACCGACTCATTTGCCGAGCGCCATGCAATAGGTATTTTAGGCTTATAAGCATCGTAGTCATCGAAAAATTGTAAGGTCGAAATGTCATCTATCTGATGCGATGGCATTTTAGCTGGATCATTCACCGCGCGAGATCCCTCAGCAAATGCCAATGAGGCATGAGACAACAACAACGTAAGAAACGACGCCCTCAACATTCGTCCTATAAACCTTAATCCCGTTATATCCTTGGACAATAAACAATGGCGACTAAGTTCTGTTTTTTTATTTCGCACAATCAATGTAAAGATCTTTCGCTTCTTGCTCACTCGTACTTTTTGAGTAACATAACAATTTCATCTATTTTTTTCGTTTGCTCATTCACGCCATGGCTCGATGCTTCTTTCAGACATGACTTCATGTGCGTTTCAAGTACTGCAAGCTCAATCGCTTTTAAAGCATTTCGCGCTGCGCGCATTTGAGTCATTATGTCAACGCAGTACTTAGCCTCATCGATCATCCGTTTAATAGCATCTACCTGACCAGATACTCGGTTTAATTTTCCCAAATGCTCTTGATGTGACGGGTGCACGTTTTTTCCTTGTTATCATTCTATTCCAATTGTGATTATATACCCTATGGGGGTATAAATGTTATAAAGAAAAATCAATTAAGAAATCAGAATAAATACTCAGCCTGAGTTTCATTGAAGTGCACCTAAAGTCCTGTTCGAGGCATTGTCAAAAACAAAGGTTTCTACATCACAGGAGTTCATCGCACGGGAAAAAGCACTGTAGTTCAAGGAGAACTTGATCTCCGAACCCGCTTTATAAGATTGGCTTTGGCTATGAACCACCATATGATCGCTTGTAGAGCCAATAATTTGAATACCCGACGGAGAGCCGAGCCCTTTTATATCGGTGTCCTGATTACCGATTGCCAAAACCAATCGTGCGCAAGAACCATCGCGTCGTTTTGGCGAAGCCAAGCCCAAGTCTGTGGGTGACGACTCCATAACCTCAGCAAATAGAGATACTGCGTCTTGATGCAAGCCCTCGATTGGGCATAGCGTTAGGGGATCAGATCCAAGAAAAATTGATTCACCAAGCCTCAGGTTTACATTTCGCCCCCTAGACCGCGGTGAAAAGGCCCAGGTTAAGGCGGATGAACCACCATTAGAATTAGACTCTAAAGGCCCGCTCCAAGCTTTCTCACTAGCCAATATTAAATCAGCAAAATGAAGCATAGCGTTAATGGAAGGCGGCTCCCCACTCAGACAACCGGAATTAGTAGCAATCCCCATTAGAGAAATACTCGGAAGGTTTTTTATCACCGAGATGACCTCAGGCAATTGCTCTGGCATCAAACCGTCGCGTCCGTCCCCCATCTCTAGCATTATTACTACACCATGATGATGGTCAAGGTCAGAAGCAACATTCGACAGCTTATTCAAAATATTTAGGTCGCTGTTATAACTAATCTCACGATGCTTGATGACTTCTTTGATTTGATTGGCTAATGGCGAGCGAAGCATCGTTATGGGGCAAGAGAGACCAGCCATTCGCATTCGATAAATATTAGATATGCGCGAATCGGCCAACTGAGTGATGCCGCCCTGTAGCATAGCCCGGGCAACTGCCGGATTTCCCCTAACACTCTTTGTTACCCCAATGATGGTCACACCTCGTCTACCTAACGCCTTAACTAACCATGCACTGTTCTCACGAATTTTATTAAGATCAATTTCAACGCGAAGACCCCGTCTTATCATCAACGATGCAAAGACCGTTTGATCTCGGAAAATGAATCGATGACCATGGCCGCTAATGTTTCTTGAGAACTTCTTAGAGGGGCACAGACAGGCAATCCAAAGATTCCCTTATAACTCGCCATAGTTTCGTCTAACTCTTCATCCGACATGCCTTCGTGATTTATGGTTATGCCAATCACTTTTGTATCAATAAAGTTTTCAATAATACGGATTTCATCAACCAAATCAGGAAGACGCATATTTGGAAAATCACACCGGTACCGCCGCTTAGGTGCGTGTTGCAAAATCACACCATCGGGTTGGCTACCACGAAGAATTAATGCAGAGGTACAAAATGCAGGATGACCTAACGCCCCCTGACCTTCCACAAGAATAACATCTGGACCTACCTCAGTAGAGGCTCGCGTGATGCATGCCTCCAACTCTCCCGCACAGAATTGCGAAGGCAAGGCGTCCATAACAACTCCATAACGTGCACCCTGCATCAGACCAGTCTGCCCTGTAGCAACGAGAATGGTTTTTACGTTTTGAGAATTCAAAGCCTTATCTAGAATCGTAGCAGTGGTTCTTTTTCCGATGGCACAATCAGTACCCATCACTGCAATACGCTTTGATTTCACTAAACTGATAGAGCCATCAAAAATTCTTAATACATGATTTGGTTTAGGCTTACGGATATCGTAAATGTTCACCTGATTTTTTTTGGCGGCGTCTCTAAAGAAAGGATCATCACCAAGAAATTCATGTAAACCACACACGACATGCATGCCGTGCGCGATCGCTCTACTAACGACGTCCCGATCTACTTGTGACAAACGCCCAGTCGAGGGTGCCAGACCATAAATAAACACTTCTGGTTTTACATCAAGATGATGCAGCGCTGCATCTATATCTCTGAGAATGGGGATGCCGTTAGCATGTCCAAATAGTGCCACACCACTATCCACCCCATCTTTTGAAGAATCGATCACAGATACAATCTCATAAGAGTCGCTCTGATGGATCAACCCATTTGCCGTTTTTCCATCTACGCTAGCAAAGTTTCCTTCACAATAAACCACAGCCGCGGGCTTTATCTGCCTCGTCGCGACCCCGACCGTGGTCATCAGGTCATTACTCATTCGTTGAAGTCTTGGTCATTGTAAGTTCCTTTTCTTATATACTGATGGTTTGAAACGTAGAAAAACCGTTGGGTTTTTCTATAAGTGAGTAAATCTTTGGGACAACGCAATCCAGTGATTGAAAACTCTCATTTCCAATTCAGCCCATCAATCGTTTTAAGTAGAACTGCAAAGCGGGAATACCAAAACATTTTTGCAAGAGGATAAGTGACCCACAAAAATGAAAAGCTTTGCTCATCATCCATGGGTTAGGAAGAAATCCCTAACCCGGTCTATGCCACATCAATTAAAAGTTGTTGATGTCTTTGCTTGATTTTTTATGCAAAAAAATCCAGCGCAACTGAATACTTCTACATAGAAGCAATAATTATTTCTTCCAAATTCTTAAAACTACATACGGCAATAACCCGACGAGGATGCCTGGAGCTACCTCGTAAACAATGTCACTCAAGCCAAAATAACGCCAGAGAAGCATAGCGCCAAGGCCACTACACATCATGGTGAGAGCCATTTTTTCAGACGGTTTTCCACCTAGAGCATACACAGCGAGTAATGGTGCAAATGCTGCGCCTAGTGCTGACCAAGCAATGATCACCAGACTAAAAACACTCTCATTACCGAATAATGCTATCCCTAAAGCAACTGCAACCACCAGGACCGTAGTAAGTTTCGTCATGACATACGATATTTTTTTACCGTTAGTAAAGTCATGCGTGATGGCTGCGGTTACACTAAGTATCTGTGAATCAGCCGTAGACATGGTCGCAGCGAACAAGCCAGCCAAGATCAGTCCTACCAATAATTCTGGCAGTAATTGCTGCGCCAGAGTTGGCAATGCCAGCTCCGCATCAAAGTTACCGACCTCCGGAAGAAGCAAACGTGCAGCCAATCCTGCACATACCGTGAGTGTATAAAAAGCAATGTACCAACCATAATAATAAACACGTACGCGGTTCATATTTTCAGGCGCGTCCATTGTCATGAAGCGCACCATGATATGCGGTTGACCAACCACACCGAAGCCGGCAAAAATCCAGCCTAATACAAATAAGAATGGTCCTGCGAAGACACCTAATGACATATCCCCGGGGAATAAATCCATATAGCTTGGCGAAATACTTCCGAGCGCTGTAAAAAACTCATTCAGCCCACCAATTTCTGACGCAGCAACAAAAAACAGCAACCCCATCGCAACAATCATTACAAAAGATTGCGCTGCATCGGTCCAAATAGAGGCACGAATACCTCCGGCAAAACAGTACAGCAGCACCATCCCAGCACCAATACTTGCGCCCACCGCATAATCCCAATCAAAAAGCACGTACAACGCTTTGCTTCCCGCGTTAAGCTGGGCTGCGGCGTAGGCTCCAAGGAAAGCCACGGTGATCAATCCACCAACGACCCTCAACCTACGATAGTCGGTACCATGCCATCGGCTTAGTACGCCGGCAAAGCTAAGTACATTTTCTTTTTCCGTAACTACACGCAATCGTTTATGAATAAAAGTTGATGCCAAAAAATCACCAAAAATCCAACCAATCATCAACCAAATTGAAGACAACCCCACTGCATATGTATAGCCGATCATACCAATGAACATAAAGCCACTATTGTTGGTAGCCACTGCTGAGAGCGCTACCAACCAAGGTTTTACGCTCTGCCCCGCGAGTAGATAGTCCGCATTGGTATGCCGATTCTTTAATGTCGACAGAATCCCAATAATGACAAACAGTGCGAGAAATCCACCAAAACTTGCAACAATCATATTACGGTCCCTCCGGTAAATGATCCTTCTATATAGAGTTAATCAATTAAAGGGTACACACCTGCTTCATCGTGAACCTCTGCACCCGTTAATGGCGGATTAAAAACACAAATCATTTTCAACTCAGTTTTTGCTCGGAGAAAATGATTGTCGTGTTTATTTAGAGCGTAGAGCACACCTGGCTTAATTGGATAAATTTTTCCCTCAGGTATCGTCTCTACTTCGCCCTCGCCTTGAATACAAAAAACAGACTCAAGGTGATTTTGATACCAGATATGAGTCTCAGTACCTGCGAAAATTGTTGTCTCATGAACCGAATAACCCATTCCATCTTTTTTCAAGATAATCCGCTTACTGCGCCACGTTTCGGTAACTATATCGTCTTCCGTTCCCTCTATATCTTTGATATCTCTAACAATCATGATACTCCTCCCGCTCTTTTTAAGGGACGAATATTTTTTCTAGTTCGACTTTGGACATTCAAAATGCCAGCAATAGCGTCCTCAATGATGGACAGCCCCTTGCGCAAGAGGTCATCCGGTATGACTAACGGAGCTAGTATTTTAAGGACCTCATCTTTAGATCCAGATGTCTCTACGACGACACCTCCTTCAAATGCAGCTGCTGCGATGTTATGAACCAATTCCGGATTCGTTGAACGCAATCCCCTCATCATGCCACGACCTCGAACTGAAAAATCTCCTTCCGGGTATAAATTGGCCATATTCTGCAAACGTGATTCAATAATTGTTCCCTTCCGCTTAACACTTTCCTGAAAACACTTATCTGTCCAGAATTTTTTGATTGTCTCAGTGGCTGTCACAAACGCTAGATTATTTCCTCTGAACGTACCATTGTGGGCTCCGACGCGCCATACATCCAGCTCCGGCTTCATCAAAACCAATGCCATTGGTAAACCGTAACCACTTAAAGATTTAGACAAAGTAATGATATCTGGAGAAATATTTGCACCCTCGAAGCTGAAAAACGACCCTGTTCTACCGCACCCTGCCTGGATGTCATCAACGATGAGCAACATATCATGGCTTTTACACAAACTCTCCAGCCGCTTGAGCCACTCAAAACTGGCCGCATTTACGCCTCCCTCGCCTTGAACTGTTTCTACAATAACGGCAGCCGGATGATCTACGCCACTACTTTTGTCAGTTAAGAGTGTATCCATGTAATCAATTGTGTCGACACTATCGCCGAAGTAACCACAGTAAGGCATGAATGTCACATTACCTAGAGATACGCCAGCAGCTTCCCGAAATTTTGAATTACCGGTGGTAGCCAAAGAACCCCCACTCACGCCATGAAATCCATTAGTGAACGAAATGACATTACTTCGTCCTTTAACTTGTCTTGCAAGTTTTAAAGCAGCCTCCACTGCGTTGGTTCCCGTGGGACCGGTAAACTGCAGTTTGTAATTCATAGACCTTGGTTGTAGCACCAATGAATCGAAAGTCTCCATGAATATTTTTTTAGCCTCTGTTGCCATGTCAAGTCCATGAATTACGCCGTCTGACTTTATGTAACTGAGTGCTGCGTCTTGCAAATCTGGGTGATTGTGTCCGTAATTTAGAGTGCCGGCCCCACTGAGAAAATCGATGTAGCCATTGTCATTTTCATCCCACAACTGGGCCCCCTTCGCCTTTGTGAAAAGCACAGGGAACGATCGAATATATCCGCGCACCTCTGATTCCAATTTATTAAAGATACTTAAGCTCATGGCATTCCTTTTTTCTTAAAAATTATTAATTACTGATTGACTTGATCGATATGAGGTCTTCGTCCTCATGTTTTTCTGCTTCAAAAAAATTCGATTTAATAAAGTCGGACTTTTCAAACTGAGATTTATTACTTAGAGCAAATGATTTGAACAAAGCTAAAGAAGCCTCATTACTTGGAGACACAGTGGTCTGTAATTCAGTTACCCCGCCGCTTGCTGCTCGATCCCAAAGAAACTGCAACATCCTTTTGCCAAGACCTAAACCTTGCGACTCTGGATGAACTGCTACTTGCCATACGAAAAAAACTTTTGGTCTCTGAGGCACGACATATCCGGTAATCGCCCCTCGTAAGACTCCGGCCTTTTCCGCCAAAACACAGGTCTGAGAAAAGTTTTCGCAAAGCATTAAGTAACAGTAAGACGAGTTTGAATCTAACGGCGGACAATCTAAAATCAATTTCGCTAGCGCTGACCCATCCTCAAGCGAAGGGTGCCTCAATTTAAATGCAGCAATCCCGACTCCGCCGTTCTGGGCAATCGGATCAGCCTCGGAATAAGACAAACCTACTTAGAGTCCTTATCTTCTGCTGGCGATTTGTTAGTTATCGAACCAATCTCTAAAATAGGAGCACCATCAATATCATGCGCCTCCATCAGCGCGACTACGTGCTCCAAAGACTCAGCGATTCTCTCTTGCTCTTCTGTGGGTAGAATCTGCAGACGCGTCTTAAGACTTTCCTGCAATGGTGATGGTGATTGGGCCACGAGATCAAGTCCGGCATTCGTTGCAGTGACTGTCACGATCCTCCTATCCCTCTCAGACCGTTCCCTATTTACAAGACCTTTTTGCTCAAGACGATCCAAGATGCCAACGATCGTACTTGGACTAAGAAATACTTCCCTGCTTATGGTGGTTGCCGTCATTGGGCCGTTTTTCACAATTGCCATTAAACATATCAACTGTGGCGTCGTGACTTGCGACTTACTTTTCAATTCCCTTGAATATAAGGATACAGATCGAATAATTTTTCTTATCGCACTCAGGACCCGCAGCTCAACATTGTCCGGAATAATCGGGTCTAGCCGCATTGGACGATTAACAGCAGCCCTTTCAGTGGACTGAACTACGTTTTCGCTCATTTTTTTACGATCACTTGACCTTGCCATATTCCGTAACCTTTTTTGGCTCCTGTTTGATCAGATGTGATCAAATTTTATGAGTACTAATGATTGTTACTCAAATCATTCTAACACGAATCATTTTACCATGATAATGCGCAGGCTTCAGCCGACCCATTTAAATCAGAACCAGTTCACAAGAAATTATATTTTAATGTTAATAATCAGAGGCTTATTAATAACATGGCCAACGCGTTACCGCGTCCAATACTTCTAAAATCTTACTTTATTATTTATTCAGATTAGAGAAACAGGGAGGGCCGTCCGCGCTCGCTCAGACAAAACAGGGAATACAAGAATAAGCCTACGGATTAGAATCACTCTCTCGTAAAACACAAAATATCGTTTCACCATTTGCCACCAATCTCTCCTGCCCTCCACTCACGACAAAAAGATCGCATCTTGTGAAAATTTGCAGTCTTCCCGATTTGATAACCTGAGCCCGAGCCAGAAAAATATCGCCAACAGCTGGTCGCAAAAAATTCACAGAGAAGCTTGTGGCAACATGTTTTTCATCGGTAACCGTCAATCCAGAGAAACCGCAGGCGGTTTCAATCAAAGTCCCAACTAACCCTGCATGGAGATAACCTGGGTAATGCCCAAATTCTTCGCGCCAATTTATCTGTGTCTCTACTGATCCTATTTCTACACCAACCACCTCAATACCTAGCCAACGATGGAAAGGTAATCCTTCATTAAACTCTTTAACCAACTTTTCCTTGAGATGCATAAACAGGTTCCATTACTAAAAAACCCACAAAATATAATAATTCATGCTGTCTAGCAACGCCACAACCTAAGCCTTGATGCTACACGACTAGCATTAGCTGCCCACGACCACCGAAAAAATTAGAATTGAGCGTGAGACTAGATGTGCGTGTTAGACGCAAGGACGATCTAACTAATACCCAAGAACTGGGGCAAGCCAACGCGAATTCTCCTGTTCATCCTCCTTGCGCAATTGGCTATAGGTAGCCAATTGATCTTTACCGATCGTTCCAAGCATAAAATAACGCGAGTCAGGATGAGCAAAATAAAAGCCACTCACCGAAGCCGTTGGCCACATCGCCAAACTTTCCGTTAACGAAATTCCTGTAGCCTCTTCAACCTCCAGGAATTCCCATAGAGTTCGTTTCTCGCGATGATCAGGGCACGCTGGATAACCAGGCGCAGGACGGATACCGCGGTAACGTTCACGAATAAGGTCTTCATTATTGATCTGTTCGTCAGGCGCATATGCCCAAAATTCTGTTCGCACTCGGCGATGTAAATGCTCGGCAAAGCTCTCGGCGAATCGATCAGCGAGGATCTTTAGCATGATGGCCCGGTAATCATCATGGTCCTCTTCAAAATGTTTTATGTGCGCATCTATCCCATGACCAGTCGTTACCGCAAAAGCACCGATATAGTCTAGAGTTCCGGATTCTTTAGGAGCAATAAAATCAGATAAACACAATTGCGGTTTACCGTCAGGCATAGGTCGTTGTTGTCGCAACCAATGCGTTCGCGCAATTTCTCTAGTGGTGTCTTTGGAGTCAAGAATTACTATACTATTCCCCTCAGAGTAAGCTGGGAAAAAACCGAATACGGCATTGGCTTTTATCCATTTCTCATCAATGATTTGCTTTAACATCGCTTGGGCATCATCGAATAGCTTGCGTGCCTCAGGACCCTTTCTAGGGTCATTTAAAATGTCAGGAAATTTACCACTGAACTCCCACGCATTAAAAAAAGGCATCCAATCAATCGTTTCAACTAAGGCATCGAGCGGATAATCCGTCAGAATTTGGCGTCCCAGTACATTTGGAGTCACCACAGTTGATGCATCAAATATTAACCGATCAGCTAAGCCATTCGCATCACTGATTGGTAACAATTTCTTCGGCACACGACCGGCATGAGCACGTCGTTTAACGTCATGTTCAGATTCAATTTCCTCATAAAATGTGACACGATTATCACCTAACAACTTTGAGGCCACCCCCACCGCTCGACTTGCATCCTTAACGTAAAGAACAGTTTTTGAATATGCTGGATCTATTTTCACAGATGTATGCCTGTCTCTTATACACATCTGACGCTGCCGACGATATGCAGTGTGTAG
>OJFL01001225.1_pt1 | contig 10151 bp, 9 predicted proteins | sample 1594131 | NCBI WGS metagenome assembly OJFL01 (sample SAMN05416782, study PRJEB24817) | seawater metagenome | isolation source: Sea water | place: Canada:Atlantic | collected 2013-07 | reverse complement strand
ATCTACACACTGCATATCGTCGGCAGCGTCAGATGTGTATAAGAGACAGCACACAGACATAGCGTTAGTAAATGACCGCAAAACCGTGTCTCAAAACGAAACGTTTCTCTCTTTATTCAAGAAACAATTAATCGTAAATGTAGACGTTGATGCTTTATCCGATCCATTTCTCGACCCGCTACTCGAACTAATGGCCAAGGGAGAAGTATTTTCAGCTATTATTTGCACCCACGACGTTTTGGTTGAGCGTTTAGTTAATAGCGCCAGAGAGCTAGGGATGGTGCTGCCCAGCGACTTATCTATTATATCGTCACGACCGCCCAATGCACACGCAGAAATAAGTAGTTCGCTGACTTACAGTGTATCGAGCGTAGCCTACTCAACGCTTGATATGGCAAGAGCTGCGGCGAAGAAGTGCTTTGCTGCTTTCTATGACGATGGGTTAGATGAAGATAGTGCGAAACCACTGACTCCCATATTTCTTGACTATGGGAGCACAGCGCCTTTTTCTTAGCCGCTCTACTTAAAACGCAATAGCTATCTTCAAGTAAACCAAGGCTACATATACTTAAGCCACCAGTAGTTATGCTGCGCTTTGAAATGGCTAAACCATCGCACGGGATAATAGAGAGTGATGGCAAGCACACCTGTAATCAGCCAGATTTGCCACATCTCATTTACGCCAAAGTAGACACCTTTATTCGTTCCCCAAGTACTCACGGCTACTGTGTATAGCACGAGTAATATATAGAGGTGAAGGACGTAAAAAAACATAGGAACTGAGCCAAAAGTATCCAGGATGGTCATTCGTCTAGCATTTACTCTTTCAAAAACAAAAAGAAGCAGGAACGTTCCTGACAGTGTAAAGAGCAAAAACGCGAGTGACGGAGGGTATTTAGTCATATTGAATAAAGACATTGCTGACAAAATAGCGGTGTCTTGCATCGACCAAGGCAGGGTCTCTCCGTAAATATTGAACACTCTTAGAAAGACGAATAAAAATGCGGTGACACCGGCTAGACCGAGCAGCCAACTGCCCCGTAAAGCTTTATTTTTATTTACACCATATAATGGCCCGCATGCAAAGCCGCATAAAATCACACCAATCCAAGGTAGTACGGGGTAGCTCACTTTCACACTCAAAAGGTCACTCTGTACAATGTACCCCCTGTCATGAAGCATACTCCAAAGGGTGTAACCTGTTTCATGTGAAACATAATTGATAGGCGTGAGCGCATTGTGCCCAAATACTATGATTAAACCAATAGCAAGAAGGGCATTGCGCGGAAGGCCACTTAGCAACGCGAGAGCAAGCATACTCACGCCAATCGCCCACATAACTTGAAGGTAAATTACATCAAAGCTTCCCAACCAGCTGTAAGTAATAAAGGTGACTTCTAAAAATAGAATAAAAAGTCCCCGCTTAAAAAGAAATAACCTTACATCTCTTTTAGGTTTGTTTACCGGGTTGGCATAAAGCCATGCAGAAAGGCCGGTAAGAAACACAAATACAGGCGCGCAATAATGAGCTAGCAAACGGCTAAAAAATAGCGCCGGCGACGTAGTCTCAATGTCCATAGGATCGGACACCTGCATGTGTAAAAAGAATCGCTCCCGCACGTGGTCAATTAACATGATAATCATAACTAAACCGCGCATCATATCTATGCTGCGAATGCGTTCGCGTTTCACATTAGAATGCATAATCGACCTGCATATTTATTGTTCTAGGCGCGCCAGGGTAAGACCACAAACGGTGATAACTACTTTCGATATAAGTTTCATCAAACAAGTTGTCTACGTTAAGTTGTAAATTCAACGAGTCGGTGAAAGCTAAAGTCGCAAATAGCCCTGCAAGCTGATAAGAGGGAAGTTGAAAAGATAAATCTGCAGCATCTCCAAGCTGTTCATGTACATATTGATAAGAGCTTCCAATTTGCGAGTCCATGCCTGCTATTTTAGTAAAGTAGGTTAGCACAGTAGACAGTGTGTATTCGGGCACATTAACCAATGGGCTGCCCTGCGGTATTTCTACGCCCCAGTCAGCATTAACAACTGTGTTTTCGGTCTCAGCTTGCGTCTTCGCGGCGGAAACGAACAGCGACATATTATCGCTGATTTGAGCATTGAATTCTATTTCAACGCCCTTGCTCACGGCTTCTCCTAAGGGAGCAGAAAACCCAACATTCACAGGGTCGGCAACCAATATATTAGACTTTCTTCCCCGAAAAGCGGCAACAGAACCCACGATATTATTAAACGAGAATTTTGAGCCTATTTCCACTGAACTGCTTTCTTCAAATCCAAACGGTTCACCGTTCGCATCTGTGCCACTAAGCGACAAAAAGCCTTCGGAATAACTGGTATATACATTTATATTGTCGCTAACCTTATAGATAAGTCCTAAGCGGGGGCTAAGGCGAGTTTCAGTATCACGATTAGTTGTTTGTTGATTTACCTCGAAAATATCCTGGTCTATATAATCTGCGCGGGCACCAAGTAAAATATCGATATTATTGGCAACTGCGATCGTATCTTGAACGTACAGTCCAACGCCTCGCTGCTCTTCAATATTTTGGTAAAGAAGTGCTACGTCAGGTTGTTGCTGCCCATATACGGGATTATTGATATTAAGCGTATAGGTGCCTTTTCCACCGCGGTAGCGGAATAACGCAGTACTTAGGTCATATTCATAGGCATCAATGCCAACAAGTAAGTTATGTGATAAACCAGCGAATTGGGTATCTCCACTTAACTCAACGCGTAAAGCACTATCAGAAGAGTCATAATCTCGCTTTCTGCGCTGCCTTGTCAGCGTTTCACCATCGTCGTAAACAGACTGTCTCGCCCCTGACAGTTCAGCGTCTGAGGAAAAGCCATCCATTCGCGTATCTCGATAGCTTAGCCCAGCAAGTAATGCCCATTGGCTGTTAAGTTGTCTATCATAAGTGAGCTGGTGGCTGAGCGCATAAATTGTTGTTGGCCCGTCATTGGGTTCACCTAAGTAAAGACTGGTATCTATATCATCGAAATTATCGTTAAGTATCGCAATGCCACGATCAAATCGTTGAGCCTGTTTAAAAAACTGCATTTCGTACAGCAGAGACTCTGCGTCACCTAAATCAATATTAAAGGAAGGGGATAACACCGTTTTTCGACGAGTAACCGTATCGCGATAGCTGTTGTTGTCTTCGAAAGCACCGTTTATTCGAACAGCCAGAATATCGTTTATACCCTGAGTATAGTCTGCCTCTATTCGCTGATTAGCAAAGCTACCGTAAATCGCAGAAATGCTACCCGATTCATAATATTGAGGCTTTTTAGTAATTATATTTACGACACCACCTGGTTCAGAGCGTCCGTAAAGCGCCGAACCTGGCCCCTTGATGACTTCTATGGACTCAACGTTAGACATATCAAAGGTCCCGCTGAAGCCTCTTCCTCCACTAAACCCATTCACCATGAAGCCAGCCGGCATATTTTCATTGCCTGCAAATCCGCGAATGGCAAAGCTATCCCAAAATCCACCGCTGTTGTTTTGCTTTGTAAGGCTTGCGTCTAGTGTCAGTACATCCTGTAATCGCGTCATCCCTAGCTTTTTAGCGTCATCACCGGTAATTGTTGTTATGGCTTGCGGCAGCTCGAAAGGCTTTACATTGCCCCTAAAAAGCTGTCGATAGGTGATATCAATTTTTTCAACATTGTCAGAATCTTTCCCATTAGTAGATGAAATATCATCGTCGTTTTTAGCGTCGGCTAGGGCATTTGAGCTTATAAGAGAGAGCGACAATACAGATACTAATACGAATAGCGACACGCGGAATGTAGATTGTTTTTTCACGGAAAAACCTTAAAGCACAATTTTGAATTAAACCAAATTAAAAAAATGTTATAACATAACAAAATAAAGATAAAGCAATATTGCTTGAATGGTTCAGGTTCTGTGTTTATAGCGCTATGCTGTGACAACGGTAATCTAATGCGGTGGTAATATGTCCAAAGATAAGCTTCAACTGAAAATGAAAACTTTGCTGCAAGTTTTTCTTGCAACGGCTCTGTTGACCTTCTTAACAACAAGTCGTGCTGAGAGCGATATCGAGCAGGTGTCGAGTGTGTTAGACAAATTGCATTCGCAAGCATCTCAAGCAAACTTCACTGAATATTTTAATTTATATGCGCCAGATGCTGTTTTTATTGGTACAGACGCCGACGAAGTATGGAGCATTAGCGAATTTAAAGCCTACGCGAAACCGCATTTTGACAAAGGTACCGGCTGGACATATTTACCTAGAGACAGACACATCTATTTTTCTCCTGATCACCAAGTGGCTTGGTTTGATGAGCTATTAGATAATAAAAAACTAGGTGAAACGAGAGGGACGGGAGTACTCATCAAAACAGACAATCAGTGGAAAATTAGTCAGTACCACCTTACGATTCCAATCCCAAATAATTTAGCCACAGATATCGCTGAGCAGATTAAAAAACATCACACAAAAAAATAGAGCCGCCGTAGCGACTCTATTTTAGGGCTCAATTAAAGAGTTCTTTTTAACAACTAGCGCTCTTCTTTAGGTGTTAGACGACGTTAATGGTTGAATTTCCATCTCCACGCGACGATTCATAGAACGGTTAGCGGCGCTATTATTAGGTACCTTTGGTGAATACTCGCCCATGCCTACGGTAGTAATGCGAGTTGAATTCACAGAAAAGTTAATAAGCTGATTTTTCACCGCACTGGCTCTTCGTTCAGACAGTGTTTGATTATATTGCTCAGCGCCAACATCGTCGGTATGGCCTTTAATCATAAGGACGGTTTTTTCGTAGTTATTAATTACTTTGGCAACATCTTGCAAAACTGGATTAAAGTTTGGACTAATACTCGCACTATCCGTAGCAAATGTGATGTCGCCAGGCATGATAAGACGAAGGTTATCGCCTTCTCGAACCACTTGCACGCCGGTATCAGATAACTCGCTGCGAAGCGCTTCTTCTTGCTTATCCATGTAGCCACCAATCGCGCCACCAGCAATTGCACCTACCGCTGCACCCCAAGCGTAGCGACTTTTGTCATGATCGCCAGTTGCTTTACCTAGTACTGCACCTAAAACAGCGCCTATTGCAGCACCCTTTTGCGTATTGTTTGGGTTATTCGCACAGCCTGCCACAGTAAGTGATGCAGCGATTAAACTTACAGCTAGTGTTTTTTTCATAGCGTCCTCTTCTTTGCTTTAAACACCTGCTTTTACCTTTATGAGGTACAAACAACAAGTGCCAATAAATTACCTATATTCTAGGCTAAATTTCTTTTGATAAAATAGTGATGATTCAACTTAAGACTCAATCACGTCATTTTTTATCTAATCAGTAATAAACATATCAACTGTAGTCGAGCAATAAATGTTCCATAACGCTTAGTTTAATGAATATCCAGTTTAGCCTTCCGCTGAACCTCTCTTCAATTTTCTATTCAACGTATTGGTTTAAAGGGTTAGGCACAGAATAATTGGTTTAAGCTGAACACAGTATTAACCAAAGAAATGACGCTGCTAAGTTTTGGAAATAGCGCTTTTCCTATAGAGAGATTTGTAATCTCTACACGCTCTTTTTATACAGATTTGCTACCGACTGTCTTCAATAAGTGACAAGGCTATTTGCTAAGGTTATTTGCCAAGATCCTTTGCTCAAAGGCTCTCAAATAAAAAGAACTAGGTATTTAGGCGTAAATGTAAAACGTAAATTAAAACGACAGTTTAAGAGAATAAAGAGGTTTTAGCCTATTGAAACAGAACGCTCAAAAAAGGCGTTAACATCTATACCGTAATCTGAAGCAATAACCGCCTTATCAATTTTAAGAGCTTTATCGCCCGATAAGTCGATGTCTTTTGGCGTTAAGTAGTGATTACCTTTCACTGAGTAGAATACTTTTACTATGGGTGAGAATGGTGAATTGTTTTGTTTAAGCACCATTGCCAATCTCTCGTTTGACAGCAACACTAGGCTACCAACAGGATAAACACCTAAACATTTTATAAATTGCTGAACCAAAACGACATCTAGACGGGTAGGCGCTTCATTCATCAATATAGAAAACGCTTTCTGGCTAGACATGCCTGCTTTATACACACGATCTGCAGTTAGTGCGTCATACATATCCGCAATAGCAAGCATGCGACCTTCTGTGCTTATCTCATCGCCTTTTTTCCCTGCTGGATACCCTAATCCGTCTAAGCGCTCGTGGTGTTCGCTAATAGCCTGAATAAGCGGCTTTGCAACGTCAGTATTTAGCAGATAATCAACGCCATGCTTTACGTGGCTCTTCATAATTTCCATTTCGGGATCTGTAAGTCGTCCGGGCTTATGAAGAATTTCATCAGGAATATTAATTTTGCCTAAATCGTGAAGAAAGCCAGTGTACGATAGCTCCTGAACTTTCTCCTCAGGCAGGCCTAAAAACGTGGCAAAGTTAGCTAATAATATAGCCACGTTGAGGGAGTGTTCTAGCAAGTAATCGTCTTTCTCTCTAATTTTAGTTAGGCACAGCAAAGCGTCTGGGTTGCGGTCAACAGACGCAACAAGCTTATTGGAAAACTCTTTGGGAATACTGGCATCAAAAGGCGTCTCTTTTTTTACATTATCGAGAAGCAGCTTTTGTATTTCTTTGCCCTGAGCGTGCAGCTTAGTCGCTTTTGTTAACTCACTCTCAAGGGATACCTTCACCGTTTTCGGCTTCTTTTTAGCCGTTACTTTTTCAGGCCTATCGGATTCGCTTAGTATTTTTCCATCGCTAGCACCTACAGGTTCAAATGCTTTATCAGTATCAATAGCAAGGACTTTTACGCCCTGTTTTTTCAACAGGTCTATCACTTTTTGTGACGTCACTTTACCTTGGTTTTTTATCTCCAATGCACCTTTTTGCTCGAGTATTTTATGAACAAACATGCCTGGTTTCAGTGCATCAATACTAATTCGTTTTAACATTCGTTATGTACTGCTCTTGTGGTATTGGTAATGTTTTATAAAGCTCTAGTGTCACTAATATTTTAATTCGCGAAGTATGATATACAAGTCAGGCTGCCAGCCTACATCTTTAATTCGTACGCGTTCACTTTTTATAGCCACACCCTCGTTTCGAAGACGTGCTATTTGCTCTATGCCTTGCTCCGATGTTTTTGGAAACGCTATTTTACCGTCAGCTCTTACTACTCGATGCCAGTTGTGCGTGTCCCCAAGTATTTTGAGGCACTTTCCAACCATCCTGGCTCGGCCTGGAAAGCCGCATAAGTCTGCCAGTTGACCATAGCTAACAACATTACCCTCTGGAACTAACGCCAGCGTTTTTGCTAGCCTATATTTTACAGTATTTATATCTGCCATAATATTATAAGTGAGTCTCAACCGCGCTTATTTCAGTGTAGTCTGTTGGCGTGAAATATCTTTTTTAAAACATCTAAAGTTTATGCCCATACACAATACCCGGCCATACTGTGCTATCTGCCATTATCCAACATCAACATGCCTTTGTAGTGCAATAGATGAAGTTTTAGTGCCCGTAGAAATTGTGATATTGCAACATCCAAAAGAAAAAGATCATGCAAAGAACACGGCCCGCCTTGTAGCATTATGTATACCAAATGCCACTATCATTAGCACCAATGATGAAAAGGCCATTAACACCCTGCGTGAAAACTGCCTTCCAACAAATTCAGCTCTCATTTACCCAAATGATGTCAGCGAACCTTTAGAGGGAGGGTTAGCAACTCCCATTCAGAGTTTACACAACCTCGTGTTCATTGATGGTAGCTGGAAACAGGCATATGGTGTTATTCAACAAAATAACTGGCTTAAAACCCTTCCCAGTTATCATTTTAAGCATGCACCTCAGTCGAACTATGCTATTCGTCACACTACAATCAATAATGCGCTTTCAACCTTAGAAGCGGTAGCATATACACTGTCGAATGTACTCGGGACAGACGTTAGCGCTCTGTATAACGCACAAAATGCTTTGCAGCAGCAATGGCAAGGGCCTTTATCTCATCGTCGGAAATATTGAACCCTCTGTCACTGAGCCTATAGAGCATGCAAATACGAGAATGAACGCGGGAAAAGGCAACTTAGCGTTTGAACGGCTTTAAGAGCTTAGCGATTTATAAGCTCAATCATCCACTCGGTGACAAATAAAACCAACCAAGATACTGGAATAATAGCGATACAGGCAGCAACTCTCACTTTATCTTTTGAAGAGAGCGTATAGGTTAATTTAAGTATTTCTTCTCTTTCACTTTCTAGCGCTTCAATAGACGCTCCCGTTACTTGTTTGTCATTTTTAGCATAACGCCTTATATCCGAGTTTATTTCAGACTCAATATCTTCCAAGGTTTTACACTTTTCTTCTTTCAACTTTTTATTGAGCTTTATAACTGGGAAGAACAAATACAAAGAAATGAAACCTGTAAAGAAGGTGACGCCCAATACATCTAAGCTTGGTATCTCTTTCTTGAGCCAAAACACAGGAAATATTGCTAACGCTCCCATAGCGAAAATGCTATTGCTTATACTATGCCGCAGGATAGTGACTATGGAACGTAATCTATCGTAACCAAAGTCTGTTTTTGTTAGCACTTGGTTAGTAAGATAAGCAGTTGTAGAATATATTTGAAAGATAAACAAAAAAGCAATAAACCAAAATGGAACTGCTGTCGCAGTCAGCAGCAGCACATGTACTTCCTGTTGTGTAGAGATCAGTCCTTCCGAGATACAATAGGCAATGGTAATGATGATCGAAATAATCATCGCATTAAATATTTGTCGATTTAATTGTAATGCTAAGTTTTTGCGATGTGCGCCAAATTCATTAAGCTGATTAGACTTCAGCAAAACATAAGTTAGTGTGTTTGCCACATTCTGATGCATCAAGCGCATAGCAAACCAAAAATAGCCTGTTATTACCGACATTCCTATCGCGGAATTAAAGTCTCTTTGCGCTCGAATATCTCCCTTTTCAGGCCAATCCAAAGCCCCCGTAGAAAAATGTATTAATAGCAGAAGGACTGTAGTTAAAAACGGCGTTAATCCTACGTAGGAATTGTTTTCGTTTTTAAAGGGTAAATTGAATTTCATTTTAAGACATTATCTGAAATGTTAAGCTTTAGGCTAAAAATATGAACGCATGGTATAGCCTACAAAATAACGACAGTGTAAGGGAATAGGCAACAAAAAACCCGCCAAACGGCGGGTTTTTTAATAATAACTGCTCGCTTATTTGCGTAACTTCTGAATAAGACGAAGTTGCGCGATTGCTTCAGCTAGCTGGTGAGCTGCCTCTGCATAATCGAAGTCAGCGCCTGGGTTGGCGATGTGCTCTTCTGCACGTCGTTTGGCTTCTTCTGCTGCCTGCTCGTCAAGATCTTCGGCTCGAACCGCGGTATCAGCCAGTACGGTGACATTGCCAGGCTGTACTTCTAGTACACCACCAGCAACATAGATTACTTCTTCTTCACCGAACTGTTTAACCAAACGCACCATACCAGGTTTAATAGCAGAGATAAGCGGCGCATGTCCTGGGTGGATACCCAATTCACCTTCGCTACCTGTCACTTGAATCGTTTCTACAAGACCAGAAAATATTTCTTTTTCTGCACTTACTACGTCCAAATGTACTGTCATTGCCATGTGAACCTCCTGATTAGGTACGTTAACATTACTAAGGGCCAGCGTTTGCCGGCCGCTTAATTATGCTTTATTGGCTTTCTCTCGCGCTTCTTCGATAGAGCCAACCATGTAGAATGCTTGCTCTGGAAGATCGTCATACTCACCATCCAAGATACCTTTAAATCCACTGATAGTGTCTTTAAGAGATACATACTTACCTGGAGAACCTGTAAATACTTCAGCTACGAAGAACGGCTGAGATAGGAAACGCTGAATCTTACGAGCTCGTGATACCACTAGCTTGTCTTCCTCAGATAGTTCGTCCATACCCAGAATAGCAATAATGTCTTTCAACTCTTTGTAGCGCTGAAGTACAGTCTGTACACCACGTGCAACATCATAGTGCTCTTGACCAATAACAAGTGGATCAAGCTGGCGAGATGTTGAATCTAGTGGGTCTACCGCAGGGTAGATACCAAGAGACGCGATATCACGAG
>OJFL01001223.1_pt1 | contig 10166 bp, 10 predicted proteins | sample 1594131 | NCBI WGS metagenome assembly OJFL01 (sample SAMN05416782, study PRJEB24817) | seawater metagenome | isolation source: Sea water | place: Canada:Atlantic | collected 2013-07 | reverse complement strand
TTTATCTTACTGAATTTTAGTCATTATTTGTGGGGATACCTCAGGGTCAGATCCACATTAGCCTTTTGCTTGCCAATGTCTCTTCAACTCCTAAGCTAATGAACTTGTGACTGTCTCTTTAAGTTTGGCCTTGTTAAACGCGTATATTGTGAACGCAAAGCTCCTGGTGTAAAATCGCACCACACCCCGTAGACTGGAAACTATTTATGCCTAGACAAAGTATTTCACTTACAGAAAAAAATGATGCTTGGTTAAAGTACCATGTGGAAGACGCCAAAGAATATGCTAGTAAAAGTGAATTGGTAAATGAACTCATTCGCAAGGCACGACGTAACGAGACAATTAACCAAAAGCTAATTGAAGCAGAAAACTCAGGGTTTGTAGAACAAACGAAAGAGGAAATACTAAGCGATTTCAAAAAAGACCTGAATTCTAAGTAAGTGTCTAGTGGCTAAATATAAGCTTTCTAGCAACGCCAAAGAAGACTTAAGACGGATCTATATTTACGGATTCGAAAGCTTCGGTGAAAAACAAGCCGACCTTTATTACGCAGGCTTTTTTGAGGCATTCGAACGCATATCAGACAATCCCCTTGCATACCCAACAATAGATAGCATTCGTTTAGGTTATCGTCGTTGCCCATGTGGCTCAGACTCTATTTACTTCAGAATCAATGACAATATTGTAGAAATTATGGCCATATTAGGAGGTCAAGACGCAGACTTGTGGCTTTAAATTCCTTTATCCATGCGTCTTATCGAGGTATTCTCCAACCAAATTTTCTATAGGGCATAACAGTGAAAAACGTGACAATTTTAGACGGTGGCATGGGCCAAGAATTGATTAAGCGCACTTCTAGAAAGCTAACGCCTTTATGGTCTGCCGATGTCATGCTGCACGAGCCAAACCTTGTGCGTGATGTGCACGCGGAATTTATAAATAATGGCGCTGAGGTTATAACCTTAAATACTTACACCGCTACTCCACAGCGTCTAACTCGCGATGGTTCTATTGAGCTACTTAAGCCATTACACGGGGCCGCGATAAAAGCTGCACAAGAAGCTATTACGACATCTGGTAAAGCTGAAACAAAAATAGCAGCATGCTTGCCTCCACTTGTGGCGAGTTATCACCCTGATGACTCCATGCCCTTTGAGGAAGCGCTGCGCTCATATCAGCAGCTGGTAGAGTTACAAAGCGATGCTGCGGACATATTTTTATGCGAAACAATGTCGTCAATAAAAGAAGCAAAAGCCGCCTGTACCGCCGCAAAAGAAGCGGGGAAGCCGATATGGATAGCATTTTCAGTAAGCGATACTGAGCCAGCCCTTCTGCGCGGCGGCGAACGCATAGCTGATGCAGTTAGAGAGTTAAGCCTATTAGAGCCGCAAATGATTTTGCTCAACTGCAGTCGGCCTGAAGCCATCAACGCTGCGCTTAATGAAATTCACTCGTTGTTAGTAGAGCGTGATATTGCCTTTGGCGTTTACGCTAACGGGTTTAAAGCGGTTGATGAACTGTACCCCGGAGACACAGTAGAGAACTTAGCGCAGAGAAAAGATTTATCGCCAGAGAAATATGCTGAATATGCTTTAGCATGGGCACAAAAAGGCGCAAGTGTTATAGGTGGATGTTGTGAAATCAGCCCTCTGCATATCAAGGCCTTGAGCGAACAGCTAAAAAAATAGAAGGGGGGCGGCCACATATGACTCAGTTTATTAATCCCCTTTTTAAGTAAAAGCAGATTTGAGCTAACCTCTATTATTTTTGAATAAGCAATTGCTACCGCCCCTTTTTTAAACTACTATTTAGCTAAGTCTAGCTAAGTTTCATTGAGGTAGCGTATGCAAACGAACATGCACGAAGCAAAGAGTAAGCTGTCCCAACTTGTTGAATTGGCAGTTTCAGGCGAAGAGGTGGTCATTGCAAAGTCAGGTAAGCCAGCGGTAAAACTAGTGCCTTTCAAAGACCAAAAAGTGAGGGTGTTTGGACAATTCAAAGGGCGAGTTATTGCATCTGACGACTTTGACTCAAAAGACGTTAATGACGATATAGCAAACACGTTTGGTATGTAATGAAGAGAATTTTATTAGATACGCATGCTTTGATCTGGTGGATGTGTGGTGATAAAAAGCTTGGCCATGATGCAAAAGAGCAAATTGCTACAGTTGAAAACACTATTTATGTTAGCGCTGCCACCGTTTGGGAAATGTCGATTAAACAACAAATGGGCAAACTTACAGTACCAGACGATATAGAGTCGCTTATCGAAGAGTTAGGTTTTAATGCATTGCCTATCAGTTTATTTCACGGTCAACAAGCAGGCAGATTACCCATGCATCACAGAGATCCGTTTGATCGCATGTTAATCGCCCAAGCCCAGGCAGAGGGATTGCAAATATTAACGAAAGACGAATATTTCCCTGATTACGGTATAAGATTAATCGACGCCAGTAAGTGATAAAAAGAGGGTCAGAACCGAATTAACGCATTAATGCGGTTCTGACCCCATTTTATTTCTAGTCGGCGTTGAAAAGGTCGCGGCTGTATACTTTTTCTAGCACGTCTTCGATATCTGTGGTTACACGGTTAGCAACTATCACATCAGACTCTTTCTTAAACGCTTCTAGGTCGTTGACTACGCGAGAGCGGAAGAACTCATCTTCAGTAAGTACCGGCTCGTAAACTATGACTTCAATGCCTTTAGCTTTAATACGCTTCATAATGCCCTGAATGGCACTTGCACGGAAGTTATCAGAACCCGACTTCATGATAAGGCGGTAGATGCCCACAATTTTTGGATTGCGGCTTACGATAGAGTCGGCGATAAAATCTTTGCGGGTGCGGTTAGCATCTACAATAGCTTGAATCATGTTGTTTGGCACTTCGCTGTAGTTAGCTAGCAGCTGCTTTGTATCTTTCGGTAAGCAGTAACCACCATAGCCAAAACTTGGGTTATTGTAGTGCCCACCAATACGCGGGTCTAAACTCACGCCTTCAATTATCTGTTTGGTATCTAGTCCAGCACGTTCTGCATAGCTATCTAGCTCATTAAAGTAAGCAACGCGCATTGCCAAGTAAGTATTAGCAAAAAGCTTAATCGCTTCTGCTTCAGTGCTGTCTGTAAACAGTACATCTATGCCTTCTTTGATTGCGCCCTGCTCTAGCAGCTTAGCGAATACTTCAGCTCGTTCGGTGCGCTCACCCACAATAATACGGCTAGGGTGTAAGTTGTCGTAAAGGGCTTTACCTTCGCGAAGGAATTCAGGTGAGAAAATAATATTGTCACTACCGTGGCGCGCTTTGGCTTCTCGGGTAAACCCAACTGGTACTGTAGATTTAATTACCATTACTGCTTTTGGGTTAACCGCCAACACGCTTTTAATTACTGCATCAACGCTGCTGGTGTTGAAGTAGTTGGTTTGCGTATCATAATCGGTAGGCGTGGCAATAATCACATAATCCGCATCGCGATAAGCTACTTCAGCATCTAGCGTTGCTTCTAAATCAAGCTCTTTGGTGCTCAAGTATTCCGATATCTCTTTATCTTCAATAGGAGATTTTCGGTTATTCAGCATCTCTACTTTTTCAGGTACTAAGTCAATAGCCTTTACTTCATTGTGCTGGGCTAACAAAACGGCATTTGATAAGCCCACATATCCTGTTCCTGCTACTGCTATTTTGTACTTTTTCATTGTTTGTTCCATTTACTAAGCTTATTCCGAAATTTTCATTTTTCTAAAACACCCAAGCGAACACGCTCGCTGACATATTTTAGAGTATTCTCGATTCATACCACTTTAACCACTGAATACACATTGAAAGTAAAGTTAACCCTAAAAGTTTATATAAACTACCCTACCTCACGTTAGCTTAAAACTCTTCTTTCGTCTTCACCGAAAAGTTCTCGCGCCTCAGCGTCAGGTTTGGGCTATACGCAGGGTCATGCTCAATGTAGCTGCTCCACTTATCTTTTAAATAAGCCAACTCTCTATTAAAGCGCGCGGCTTTTTCTGGTGCGTGATCAAGCCCTCTGCTCACCGACTCATGATGGTACAATTCGGCCTCGGCGCAATACACATTTCTTACACCTTTTTCTTTTACTCGCAAACAAAAGTCAACATCGTTAAAGGCCACCGTAAGTTCTGTTTCATTAAGCCCGCCCACATCTTCGAATAACGACTTTTTCACTAACAAGCAAGCCGCGGTTACCGCTGAATAATTCTGCGTAGCAATTAAGCGCTTCATATAACCCGGATGATACCGCGGGAAATATTTGTGTGCATGCCCTGCACCAGCACCGTACCCAAGCACCACACCGGCATGCTGAATTCTGCCGTCTGAATACAAAAGCTTTGCTCCTACACAACCTATATCTTCTCGCTGTGCGTGGCCCACCATGCTCGTTAACCAATCGGGCCTAATCACTTCAATGTCGTTATTAATAAGGCCGATAATTTTGCTATCTAAGCTTGCATGTTGTACGCCAAAGTTATTTATAGCTGAATAATTAAATGGCCCCGGATAGCGTAAAACACGAATTTTGGGGTTTTTATCAAGTAGCTCAAAATAATCTAAGCTTTCTGGTTCGTCTGAGCCATTATCAATTAGCAATATTTCAAAATTTTGATAAGTGGTTTTTTCTAAAATAGAGTCAATGCAGGCTTTTACCAACGCCTTACCATTTTTAGTAGGAATGATTAAAGAGACCTTCGGCTCAGAAATTGTCGGCCATTGAATATGATTAATACCTTGCTGCTCATTATATGCCGACCTTGCGTCAGTTTTATTATCCAATACTCGGCATACATCTTCGAGTGATTCGCGCCACACTACCAAACTTTTATTTCTGTGTACCAGTGTATAAGCAAGGTGCTGAACATGTATTGAAGCATTGTTAAACCATAATTCGGTTATCATGCCAGCAATACTTACAGCATTAATAGAAGCACGTTTTAATACTTCCACATTTGCTAACACGCCAGTTGATACATAGGCTGTCGAAAGCTGTAAATCTGGGTTCCAATCAGGCAAAAAATAAGGTGATACACGTTGTTTTTTGGAGCTGAGCCTATCCGTATCGCAGTATGCTATGTCAGCCGACTTGAAATTAAGCGAAAAGGCTTCAAGAGCATTTTGAGTAACCTCATCACCACTATTGAGAAAAAACGCCTGAGCATTTGCGGGTATTTTTTCTACCACTTCGCTGATACTAGCGGCGCTCCTAACCTTATCTGCAATGTTTTGCTTAGTAACTACCCAGATATTTTCCTGATTTACGCCGGCTTGAGCAACACTTCTGATAGTTTTAGCGCAGTTTTTATGCCCGACTATTATAACGTATAAATCATCAAAGTTTGCGGATGGTAGATCAAGAGAGGCTAGCTTACTGTCCTGTTCTTTTAGGTATGCAGTGTATAACGCCATGCGCTTTTTTTCTGAAGGAAAACCGTAAAACAACCCTGAGCGTTGCAATGAACGGCTGTAAAACTCGGTCAGTTTATGATTGGTTTTAAGCTTATTGCGCACCGCTTTGGGTACTAATCCTATCGCACCTTTTACAGTTAACATGGCTAACTTTTTCATACTACTAACATGACCCTAAAAAATAAAAAAGCCGCAGTCATTTGCGGCTTTATAGAATACCATAGTTCATTGCATTCGGAACAAGCGGCTTTAGTTACCTGCGCCTAAACGCTCGCCTTGGTAGCTACCGTCTAAAACCGCTTTCCACCAGCTTTCGTTAGCTAGGTACCATTCCACAGTTTTGCGGATACCACTTTCAAACGTTTCTTGTGGCGTCCAGCCTAGTTCGCGCTGAATTTTACTAGCATCAATGGCATAACGCATGTCGTGACCTGGGCGGTCTTGCACGTAAGTGATTTGCTCGGCGTACTTACTGTCCTTCGGCTTAACATCATCTAAAATAGAACAGATAGTTTGCACGACTTCAATGTTCTGCTTCTCGTTGTGGCCGCCAATATTGTACGTTTCGCCAATGTCACCTTTAAGCGCTACAAGCACAAGCGCACGAGCATGATCTTCTACGTACAACCAGTCGCGAATTTGATTACCTTTGCCGTATACTGGCAGTGGTTTGCCCGCTAGTGCATTTAGAATAACTAACGGTATTAGCTTCTCCGGGAAATGATACGGCCCATAGTTATTCGAGCAATTCGTAACAAGCGTAGGTAACTTGTAAGTACGCAGCCATGAGCGCACTAACTGATCTGAGCTTGCTTTACTGGCAGAGTACGGCGAGCTTGGCGCATACGGTGTGGTTTCTGTAAACAGTGGCAACTCTGTACCTGGCGCTACTTCATCTGGGTGAGGTAAATCGCCGTATACTTCATCGGTAGATATATGATGGAACTTAAATCCGCTCTTCTTTTCACCTTCTAATGCAGACCAATATGCGCGCGCTTGCTCTAGTAGTGTGTAAGTACCTACTACGTTGGTTTGGATGAATTCACCTGGGCCGTCTATTGAACGGTCTACATGCGATTCTGCCGCTAAGTGCATGATAATGTCTGGCTGATGTGAATTAAGCACGCGCTTTACTTCGTCAGCATCACAAATATCAACTTGCTCAAAGCTATATCTGGCGTTATCAGAAACACTAGTTAGCGACTCTAAATTACCTGCATACGTTAGCTTATCTAAATTAACCACTGCATGGTCGGTATCGTTTATAAGGTGACGCACTACCGCCGAGCCTATAAACCCTGCTCCGCCTGTTACTAATATTGTTTTGCTCATTTATCTTTTTCTCAAATAAATTCTGTTATAGCCACCTACATCGTTTACCTAGGTTGTTTACCAACGTTACTTATCTAGATAGAAGCGATCATTGCGTAATTGCCAACTAATATTTTTTAGAAAGTCTTCGGCTGAGCCTTTAATTAATGCCATCTGGTCAACAAACAACTCACTCATCCACTAATTCATCCATCATGGCCGATAACTGCTTGCGCCAGTGTGTGGGGTTGCAAGACGAAAAAGCTTCTCTTGCCGATGTTTTATCTAACACACTGTAATGGGGGCGCTTCGCTGGCGTTGGATATGCACTAGTAGGAATAGGCAACACAGGAATAGCGTTACTCAACAAGCCTTTTTCAACGCCAAGCTCTTGAATAGCCAACGCAAAGTCGTACCAACTGGCTACGCCCTCGTCTGTCCAATGATACACACCGGCCGTTTTATTCGTTGCTGCTGATACACAGACCTCTGCCAAGCCTTTGGCCCATGTAGGCGTACCTATTTGATCGTCAATTACCGTAAGTTGTGATTTGTCAGCCATTAAGCGAAGCATGGTTTTCACAAAGTTATTGCCATGAGCCGAATACACCCACGCAGTGCGAATTAAACAACTCGCATCTGGCAACAGTTCTAGTAACGCTTTTTCGCCTTCGGCTTTTGTTTTCCCGTAAGCGCCCTGCGGTTCGATTGAGTCGTTAGGCAAATAAGGGGAACCTTTATGCCCATTAAACACATAGTCGGTAGATACATGCACTAGAAAAGTGCCAGCCTGCTTACAATACTTCGCTAAGTTTTCTACGGCGGTGGCGTTAATGGCATGGCATAACGCTAAATCATCTTCGGCTTTATCAACCGCTGTATAAGCAGCAGCGTTAATAATCACATCTGGAGAAAGCTGAGACAGAGTTTTCGACAACACGTCTTCTTTTGTAATGTCGGTATCTTCAGGGCCTAAGCAAATAGTATCTTCGCCCAAAATCCGTACCAGTTCATACGACAGCTGCCCTGCATTACCAATAACAACAATCTTCATGGCTATTCTTATTCCTTATAATTTGGCTGCGGATCAAAAGCTGGTAAACGTAGGTGCATCAACAAACGCAGTGCCGTTTTCATCTTTTCCAGAAAGCGAGGGCTTTTCACCATTCACTAACGGCCAGTTTATGCCCAACGTAGGATCGTTGTAGTTTACCGACACTTCAGACTCAGGGTGATAATAGTCGGTGCACTTATATACAAACTCGGCCGACTCGCTAGTTACATAAAAACCGTGAGCAAACCCGGCTGGCACCCAAAGCTGACGTTTATTTTCAGCCGATAAGGTAACGCCAACCCATTTACCAAATGTAGGTGAGTCTTTACGCATATCTACCGCAACATCGTACACCTCGCCGCTTACAACACGAACCAATTTACCTTGGGTTTGCTCTAGCTGATAGTGCAGACCGCGCAAAATACCCTGGCTGGATTTTGAATGATTGTCTTGAACGAAATCGACGTTGGCACATTCTTTTTTAAACCAATCGGTGCGAAAGGTTTCTAGAAAAAAGCCCCGTTCGTCGCCAAATACTTTGGGTTCTATTATTTTTACGTCGGGGATGTCAGTAGTTATAACTTGCATGTAGGTTCCACTTGGTTGGTACTTAGCTAGGTTTGAACGTTACTCTGTTGCGGCGCTTGGCGATGCTTGGCGGCGTTTTGTATTTTGTCAGTAATTGCCAAAAACCAGACAGTCGCTTTTGTGTTGTACGCTTTAAATTTTCACTCTATCGTTAAGCACTTTGAGTAAATAGTCACCATATCCACTTTTCTTAAGTGGCGCTGCTAGTTCAGCAAGTTTATCAGCATTAATGTAACCCATTCTAAAAGCCACTTCTTCTGGGCAGCACACTTTTAATCCTTGGCGTTTTTCAATGGCAGCAACAAAGTTTGCGGCATCAAGCAAAGAGTCTAACGTACCAGTATCTAACCACGCAGAGCCACGGCCCATTAGCTCTACTTTTAAACTTCCGTCTTGCAGATACAAGTTATTTAGGTCAGTAATTTCTAACTCTCCACGGTGTGAAGGCTTAACCTCCTTAGCAAAATCGACTACGCGATTGTCGTAATAATACAAACCAGTTACCGCATAGTTAGACTTTGCTTTAGCCGGTTTTTCTTCGATAGAAAGCGCGTCCCAATCATCGTCGAAATCTACAACGCCATAACGCTCGGGGTCGTTTACATGATAGCCAAATACGGTAGCACCCTGCTCTTGCGCATGGGCTTTTTGAAGAGAAAGCTTCAAATCGTGACCATAATAAATATTATCACCTAGAATAAGAGTGCAGCTGTCGTTGCCAATAAAGTTTTCACCTATCAAAAAAGCCTGAGCTAACCCATCGGGCGATGGCTGCGCTGCGTACTGCACGTTGATACCTAAATCGCTTCCATCGCCAATAAGCTCAATAAAACGTTGCTGCTCAATTGGGGTGGTAATAATAAGAATATCTTTTATCCCTGACATCATTAGCGTAGCTAGGGGATAGAAAATCATAGGCTTATCGTAAACAGGCATTAGCTGCTTACTCACCACTTTAGTTAACGGGTGAAGGCGTGTGCCTGAACCACCAGCTAGAATTATTCCTTTTCGCATTTTAACCACCTTGTTATTGGTCTCGAGTCGTTATCAAATATAAACTGCTTAGTAACAAAGTCTATCGCATTATTAGTAGCATATTGAAGGTTCTCTTCATACCTCACTGCTCTCACGTGCTGCATCTTTTTAACTGTATCTTCAATTGAAACATTTGCCCACTTAGAATTACATGCTAACGGGTAAGCATTGTCAGCTACCGGTGTTAACTCGTAATCTACTAACCAAGGGTAACCTTTAGGGAAAAGGTCGGTACTCCCTGAATAATTAGTTGTTACAACGGGTAGCTTTCTTAGTATGGCTTCAGCTACTGTTCGCCCAAATCCTTCACTTCTGTGAAGTGATACATAGCAGTCTGCAGTACGCCACAGTGCATCAAGTTCTAATGCTGTCATTAACCGACTTATAATCTTTATGCGACGGTCAGAATTCGCTTTCTGTTTCACCGTAGCCCAATGTTCACTGTCTGACTCGTTTGCTACTTTTAAAACCAACTCTACATTTTCAGAAGAATGAAACGCTTGCTGAAATGCTTCAACAATAGCAAGCGGATTCTTCCTTTCAATAAAAGAGCCGGCATCAAAAATAAACAAAAACCTAAAAGCTGCATTCTCATTTTTAGGCACAAGTGCTCTTTTATTTAAAGGTAGAACGACTGGCGCGGCATAATGCACATTACCATGCACTTTTTGTAGCGCAGTAGTAGTGAAAGCGGATATTCCCCATACCTGTCTCTTATACACATCTCCGAGCCCACGAGACAGGCAGAAAT
>OJFL01001221.1_pt1 | contig 10167 bp, 8 predicted proteins | sample 1594131 | NCBI WGS metagenome assembly OJFL01 (sample SAMN05416782, study PRJEB24817) | seawater metagenome | isolation source: Sea water | place: Canada:Atlantic | collected 2013-07 | reverse complement strand
GATTCTGCCTGTCTCGTGGGCTCGGAGATGTGTATAAGAGACAGGGCTTGTTCATAAAAGAACTTGAAATTGCCATGTTAGAAGGCCGCGCAGATATTGCTGTGCATTCTATGAAAGATGTGCCGGTAGCATTCCCTGAAGAATTTGGATTACACGCCATTTGCGAGCGCGAAAATCCGTTTGATGCGTTTGTTTCTAACCACTACGACAGTCTTGATGCTCTGCCTAATGGGGCTGTGGTGGGAACCAGTAGTTTGCGCAGACAGTGTCAGATTCGTAAACATCGCCCAGATCTTGTGATTAAAGATCTTCGCGGTAACGTCAATACCCGTTTAGCCAAATTGGACGCCGGTGACTACGACGCTATTATTTTGGCCTCTGCTGGGCTTATCCGCTTAAAAATGCAAGACAGAATAAAAATGGCATTACCCGCCGAGGTGTCTTTACCCGCGGTAGGCCAAGGCGCAGTTGGCATTGAGTGTAGAAATGACGATAGTCAACTTATTGAATTACTCAGCGCGCTAAATCACAGTGAAACCCACGTTCGCGTTAGCGCAGAGCGAGCCATGAATGAACGCTTAGAGGGCGGATGTCAGGTACCTATTGGCAGTTTCGCTACTTTGGACGGAAACACGCTTACACTGACAGGCATGGTAGGCAAGCCCGATGGAAGCACCCTGCTATTTGCCTCGGCCACAGCTTCGGCAGAAAAAGCGAAAGACATTGGTATTGAAGTTGCCGAAGCATTGCTTGAACAAGGCGCTGGCGAAATTTTAAAAGCGCTTTACGAGTAAACCCTTCGTCATGCTTTTATTTACACGCCCTCTTCCTAAACTAGCAACGAGTGCAAAAGCATTTAGCGATGCTGGGATAAATGCGGTGGGCGTAGCTACTTGCGACATTATTGATGTTAAGTCTGAGTATTACGCCATTACCACATTTATGGCAGACAACCCTGTCGATATTATTATTGTTACCAGCGTTTACGCTGTCGCGGCAGCAGAGAACGCAGTAAAGTCTCTACTAAAAGAGCATGGCTCTTCTACTGCTTCTCAACATGCTCAGAATACACAAAGAAACCTACCGCTTATTATCGCAGTAGGTGACGCCACGAAGAAAAAGCTTACTAGCGCACTTTCGCAGATAAAACACCTCACCATCCTTACCCCAGAAAAGCATACTTCCGAGGGTATATTGGCTATGCCTCAACTTAATGAGGCAAATGACAAACAAGTGGTTATTATTAAAGGCGAAGGCGGTAGACAGGCTATAGCTGATGGGCTAGATGCAAAGGGTGCGTTGTGCCAGAGCTTCTGCGTTTACAGAACAGAGCAACTTGCAGACCCAATTTACACAAAAGGCTGGAAAGTTGAGGATGTTCGCGGCATTATCGCTACAAGCGAAGCAATGGCAGCACAACTATTACGAAGCCAAGGCAATCATATTTTGTCGTTACCTTGGTTAACGGTTAGCGAGCGAGTTGCAGCATCGCTAGAAGAAATTGGAGTGTCTAAGGTGTGTGTTTGTCACCGTGCCACTGACCAAGCGCTCATTGCTTGGGTAAAGGATAACTGGGAGTATTGAATGGCCGATAATAAAGCAAATGGCTCACAAGATGAAAGCGCCTCGAAAAGTAAGAGTACTTCACTAAAAAAAGATAGCTCACAAGATAACGGCGTGTCTGGTGCTGACGTGAAAAACAGCGCAGACCAACCCACTCATGCCAGTGCATCTAAACGCACAGCCAAAGGTGACAATAACAAAGCGAAAAAATCATCATCTGGCAATGGTCTTTTATGGTTTGTTGTTTTCATTCTCTTTGTGTTGGTTATCGGTCTTGGTGGCGCTGGATATTGGTACTATACCCAACAACAGGCAACGAGTAGCCAGGTGACCTCAGCACAACAGCAAAACTCAGCTCAGGTGCAAGCATTGGTAGCTGCACGAGATGAGGTGAACACTGCACTCAACCGCATAGCTCAAGATAACCAAACACTTAAAGACACCATTTCTAGCCTGCAAAAAGAAAATGAAAAACTGTCGCTGCAAGCGGAGTCTACCCTAGAGCAATTAAATCAAATGGAAGGACGTCGTCCAGCAGACTGGCTAATTGCAGAAGCAGATTATCTAGTGCGCATGGCCGGCAGAAAATTATGGTTAGAAAATGATGTTCGCACAGCCATTTTATTGTTAGTGAATGCTGACAAACGCTTAAAGTCTCTTGCTGACCCCTCTGTTCTGCCGGTAAGAGCCAGCCTAGCAGAAGATATTCAAACTCTACAACAGCTAAACCCAGTGTCGCAAAGTTCAGTTGCCCTTGCGTTAACCGGTATGGTAGCGCAAATAGATAAGCTACCTTTAGATACCTTTGAAAAGCCAGAAGACACATCAGCGCAAGACAATGCGCTCTCTGAATCTACCGACGACTGGAAAGACAACCTTGCTAAAGTTTGGCATTCGTTGGTGGATGACTTTTTAACGGTAAAATCTATTGAAGGCCCTATTGAACCGGTTCTGTCGTTAGAAGCTCAGTTTCTAATTAAAGAGCAGCTTCGCCTGCAGCTTATGCACGCTCAGTCTGCCGCCCTCACTGGCGATGCTGGACTTTACAAGCAGTCGTTACAATATTCGCAAACACTTCTTATCGAAAAGTTTGATATAGAGAAAAGTCAGGTAAGCGGCTTTGTCAACGCTGTTCAAAACTTATTAGAAACTGATATTTCTCGCCCAATTCCCACAGAGCTTGTGTCGCAGCAGCCGCTAGAGCGATTGTTAGACAGCCGCGTTAAACAAGTCTTTGGTCAAGGAGCAAGCGCACTATGAAATGGTTAGCTATTGCCCTAGCGGTATTAGCCGCATTTGTTGTCGCGCTTATTGTTGGCCCAATGATATTGGGAGACAAAGGCTATGTGTTAATTTCTTTAGGTGAAACCGCGGTTGAAATGACCGTTATCAGTTTTTGTATTTTGGTATTAGGTGCGCTGATAGCCTGGTATGTACTATCTCGTTTAGTGCTTTGGTCGCTTAGTTTGGTTACTGGATCGCACCGCTGGTTTGGAACGCTGGGAGAGCGCAAACGCAGACGCGCATTTTACGACGGCCTACATGCAATGGCAGCAGGCGATACCGAAATTGCTCAAAAGTCGCTCGCTAAAACCACCAATGGCGATTTTGAGGGGGTTAACTATTTGGCTTCGGCACAAATAGCCCACACCAACGGTGAATTAAGTAAAGCGCGTTATTTTTTAGAGCAAGCGTCAGATTTTTCCAACGCTGCTCTTCCCGCCACTATCATGCAGGCACGTATTGATGTGAGTGAAGACAAACACAATGACGCGCTGGAAAGACTAAACGCTCTTGGTGAAAAAGAGCAAGAAAACAAACAAGTGATTCGTTTGAAAGCGCAAATACTTGCAAAACTTGGCAAGTGGCAAGACCTTCAAAACAACCTTTCAAGCTGGCGCAAGGCACTTCCAAAAGACGATTACAAAACATGGTCGCAACGCATTGCAAAAGGCAAGTTTGCTGAAATAGCCAGTAAACAAGGTGCGGTTGAGCTAAAAAATTATTGGGAAAATCTCCCACGTAAAATGCGTCACGACGATACTTATCAAGCAGCTTATGTTCAGCAATTGCTCGACCAAGGTATGCACGCTGATGCACAGAAGCTACTAGTAGACTGGCAAAAGCGCGGTCCAAATAGCCTTTTATTCCCACTGTTTTCCCATCTCAATATTCCTGATGCGTCACCTGCACTGCGTTTATTAGAAAGCTGGATAAAACAAGACGAAGAAAACATTCAGCTCTACTCTACCTTAGGGCAAGTGGCATTTAATTCTGGCGACGATGTATTAGCTGAGAAAGCGCTGTTGAAAGCCACTAAGATGGCTTCACGCAAAGAAGACTTACTCCTTCTTTCAGCCATTAGTGAACGTAAACAAGATACTGCAACAGCACTTCAGTTTTATAAAGAAGGACAACAAATCGCTGGATAAAAACCATAACTTTTTCTAATGCACTTTTAGAGAAAAATTGTTTTGCTTTCACCAAGAAGGCTCCGTACAATCCGCACAAAATTTAGCCAGATAAATTGATGTTTAGCTGGCTTTTTCTTATCTTAAGTTTATGTATAAAGCAGCCACAACCTGCTACAGCTCACTAAGGAACCCTGTTGGATACGATTGAATTTATTCAAATTCGAAAGTTCATTGTTAAACTTGGCAAAATGCTGCACAAGTACGGTACGCCTGCATTTAGATTAGAAGCCTACCTTACGGAAATCGCCACGTACCTTGGTGTGCATGCGTCGTTTATTTCTACGCCCACGTCATTAACTATTGTTATTTGGAGCGATCGTCACGAAGACGAATATAATCATGCTGCTCGCCTTATGCCTGGTGAGTTAGATATGAATGCCCTTTCGCTCACCGACGAACTTGCCAGTTCACTGCTTAACGGCGAACTGTCATTAAGCGAAGCGAATACCCGGTTAGACGAAATAGATGCCATGGGCAGTCCGTATGGCAAAATTCCTACCGGTATTGCATTTGGCATGGCGACCGGTGCGTTTGCTATGCTAATGGGTGCAAGCTGGTCTGAAATTGGTTGGTCGAGCGCGCTTGGGTTATTAGCGTTTGTATGGACACTGTGGGCCGAGCGCTCAAAACGCGTTAACCTTATGCTTGAACCCATGACCGCATTTATTGCAGGTTTGCTAGCCTGCGCGGTTGGCAGCTACGTAGATCCGGGCATTAATATTCCCTTGGTGGTGCTATCGTCTGTTATTGTTTTTGTGCCGGGGTTAGCGCTTACTATGGGTTTAGCCGAGTTATCTTCTCGCAACATGGTGTCTGGCACTGCGCGCACTATGGACGCCATTATGCAGTTATTTAAGCTGTATTTTGGGGCATTTTTAGGTGTTACCGCAGGCTTTAATCTGTTTGGTGAGAATATTTATACACCCGCTCAGTCTCTGCCTTATTGGGCAACTTGGCTATCGGTTTTACTGCTTTGTATTGCTCTAGTCGCCATTTTTAGAACGCGAGTTAAGCACATTCCATGGGCGTTAGCTGCGGCCTTCATTGCCTATAGCGCTACAGCGTACAGCGCTGACTTTATGAGCCCGGGACTAGGTGCGTTTGTGGGCGCATTTGCGCTAGGTATTTTCGCAAATGGTTTTACTCGCATTGCTAATCAGCCCGCCACCATTGTTGCTATGCACGGGTTAATTGTGCTGGTACCGGGCTCTAAAACCTATATTGGACTCAACTCGTTTATGACGGGAAAAGACTTTGTGCAGGCAGATCATTTAGGCCAAGAAGTCTTTCTCATTTTTATGTCGTTAGTGGCAGGGCTTATATTTGCCAACGTAGTTATGCCCACGAAAAAGGCGCTGTAAAGCGCCTTTTAGCTGGCTATCGTTTAAAGCCACACAAGAACTAGTGTTTATCTCCCATTTATTTCAACAGCGCAATTAATGCTCTGCCTAACCTTGCATTTAATGCCCCTGCCGCAATAGCCTCGGCGGAATTTTCCATAAACTTAGCCGATAAACTACCACCAATTTGATTCGCCACTTCGTCGGTAGCTAAATCGAAAAGGCCCTGCGCAGCAATGTTTTGTGCCAATACTTTAAGCAGCTTCCAATTTCCCGCCGTACTTGGGCGTAAGCCATAAACTCGCGCCATACGGCGAATAGTACGAAAGCTAATCCAGATAACAGCGAAGGTTTGAATTAAGTTATTAGGGCTTATAAAAGCTAAGCTACCGGCGGTAACCGACTCTTTGTTAAGCACCTTATGAGCTTTGGCTTGTATCGGCGTTAGCACAGTATCTTCATACAAACCCAACAACTCAGTGGCATTCATATCATCCTGCACCGACTGCTTATAGCGAGCAAAGCACTGTTGGGCATAAGAGCCTTTCGAAAACCGCTGGCCGTGGTCGTTAAGCACTTTCTGGACATGGTTTTTACTGATGTTGCTTTGCGCCATAGCATCGTTTTTTTCTGTAAATAATGTACGAATAGCAGAAGCGTCTTTCATGGCAGTATTGACTTGCTTATAGCCTCGCCACTCTCGAAAGCTTAAATAGCTAAAGCTACTTACAAAGCCAATCAGTAATGCGCCCAAAACTCCCGTACCCACAGGGTGCTCACTCACATTAGCGATCAAGGTGGTGTAAGCGTCGAAGGTAAAAAAGCCAAGCACACTCAACACACCAAAAATAAGCGTAGCGCCGCCTAGCGAGATGCCGCTATCTGTTGAGTCTACTACCCAACTGTCTTTTTCAACCTGCGCGGGAAGTTTAGTCTCTGGCGGCTCTATATCAAGGGTATGGGTAGTAACCTTTGAGCGATACGGTGCTTTGTAGCCACTATGTTCACTGGCTGTCTCTGGTGCTTGCTCAGACACCTTGTTGTCATTATCTGACATACTGTCTGAAGGGCTATCTGACTGACTTGTGTAAAACGGCCCGTCTTTGCGCTCGTTCATTGTTGATCTCCTTTGCCCAGCAAGAACTGTAGCAACCTGTCTACACCTTTGCCGGCCAATATTCTTGCTTTAAAGTCTGATGGTACTCGTGCATCGGGAACAGGAAAGTGCGCCCCCTCTTCCATCTCTTTTAATGTGCTTGGAACAGGTTCAAACACAGATTCAACATAGGCCCCGTCGCGGTTTTTGTAGCGAATAGCCTGCGGCGTGCTGCCCTCATCTGTAACCTGCATGGCCGATACCAGAAAGTGCTCAAATTCTATGGGCTTATCGGTAAAGCGCGCTCTTGCGCCCTCTGTAATTTGTGTAAGTAAGCTTAATAAGTTTTCACGCTGATTTACCGGAATAAGATCGGCCTTGGTAGCCACAAACGCCACTTTGCCAATTTGCTGTTTCTTTAACACATTGCGCGAAAACCAACTGCTTTGGCCATACACAAAGGTATCGGCCAAATGGCTTAACGTTTCTTTTAACTGATACAAATGCTGACGGCTATGATTAAGCCCTTCAAACAAGTCGACCAAAATGATTTGTTTATCGGTTTCTTTAAAAATTGACTGCTTAAGCGGCGTTAGCCACTTCTTCTGAAACGTACCAAAGTGTTCTTCGAATGCTTTATACCAAGGGTGAGATACGTCGCTGGTAATGCTAGAAGGCAATGGCGTAAAGCCAAAGTGCTGCCAATCAAAATCGCTGGCGTCGAGTAAAAAGCTGCCCGGTTGTAACAGCGATATGCCATGGCGCTTGGCTTCTATCAGATATTCTCGGTAGGCCATAACTAACTGTTGAATACGCTCTGTTGTGGGCGGTTGCTCAAAATCAAAGGCATTAACCACCTGCTTCCAGTTTTTGGCAAAATGCTGTTGAGGCCCTCCGCTTAACTGAGCCCATGAGGAATCAGACCACTGCGCATACGTTTTGCTCAACATGGGAATGTCGGTTATCCACTCACCAGGATAATCGATAAACTCAAAAACCACATCGGTATGAGGCAGCAAGTGCTTTTTAATAGAGGCCGTTTGCTTTAACCGTACTATGAGCTTAAACCCAAAGGCTTGCTCGGTTGCTGCTGGCCATTTCCCCTGTTCAAGGGCGGCAATATTTTCTTCTTGGGGAAAAGGCGTGTAGCCATCAATGGGCTCAACGCGTATGTCTAACACCTGTGATGGCGGCAAGAAACGCAGTAGTGGTAAGCAGGCATAACCTTCCTCACTTCTGCTTTTAAGCATAGTGACCAAGCTGGTAAATAGCATCGACTTTCCGCTGCGACTTAGCCCAGTAATGGTAAACCTGTGAGTTTCCTTGCTGAAAACGTCGGCTAGAGTGTTACCTGTAAGCGACGCTGCTGTCATTGTTTTCTCTAACAGTGCAGCCATTTTATTTTGCGCCACTTTTTTTTGCGCCACTTTTTTCTGCATAATGGTGATTTGCTTCTCGTTATTGGCCAAGCGATAAGTAAATACAGCCATAACAGCGTTACACAAGCTGCGTAGACTCTATTTACTATAGTGGTTCTTCTTGCGATAAAAGCAAGGCTGGTGCCACAGTTTCAAGCTGTGCAAAAATGTAACAGGCGGTAAACAGAGTTAGTGCTCTTCAGTCAGCCCAAATAGCTTTTTCTTGATGCGATTTTTACTTGAATGCCAGTGATTCTTAGGCTTTTTCGGCGCGTTGTCGATAACGTGCTCAAAGTCGATGTCTGCTTTTGCGGTAGGCGGAACGTGGGCACAAAAAAAGGTTTCTATCGAAGATTGGGCCAACGTCTTCAGGCTCTCCCTGTATTGATTGGGGTGGCAAAGCGGATATGGCGGTACAAGCTTTCCCTTCACCTTCACCAACACATCGGCAATATAAGCTTGCTTGCTAGGAACATGCACTACAGACAGGTCATGATCGGTATGGCCTGGCGTGTAAAGAACTTGCCACTGTTTGAACACCGGCAAACGCTGTTTGTCTTTTAAAATAATATCGGGCGCTAACACTGGGTTATACCAAATAGGCGCTCTTTCTTTACCTATTCTGTCTGCTACCCACCAGGTTAATAGCAAGTCGATAACATGCGCTGTGCGCCCACCTAATCCGGTATACCATGCGGCTGCTTTAGGATGTGCTGCCACCTGCGCGCCGGTTCGAGCGCGAAGTCGCATTGCGCCACCAGCATGGTCGGGATGCATATGAGTAACTACAATTAGCTTGAGATCGCTTAGCGGCCTGCCCAACGTGCTAGTGATATACAGGCACACCTTATCAACATCGGCGCGGCTACAACCGTCTAGCAATAGCAGCCCCTCGCTGTCTTCTGCGAGATAAATATGTTGTATATAACCTGGTAACGTATGAATTTTCATAAACTCACCTAAATAAGCACGTATTGCATGCTAGCAAAAATTATCTGGTTAGACCAGATTCGGCGAACAGCTGTAACATAAGTGCTTTTAACCACATTAAACCGGGCTCACCTTCGTGTTGACTGTGCCAATACAGATGAGTTTCCAAGGCGGGTAGCCCATAAGGAAGCGGTGCAGAAATTAGATTATCGCCGGAGATGGCATCGGCGACAGAGCCAGGTAAAGTAAGTATTGCGTTAGTGCAGGCGACTACGTCGGCAGCGGCACGGTAGTTTTGGCAGCGCCAAAGTGAAGGCCTATTTACGCCAAGTTGTTGCAAAGCAATCTCTTCAACCGACGCTCCCTTCGTTCGGTTAGATACAGTGATATGCCTGGCCTCTAAATAGGCTTTTTTATCTACATTATTCACCAACGGATTATTGCGGTTCATAAGAACCCTATAATTATCGCGGCGAAGTAAACTATGAGAAATAGGTTTGGGTACTGCTCGTCCGATATCAATGGCTAGATGCAAATTGCGGTTACTTAAGTCTGCCTGCATCGAGTCTCGTTGTAAGCGTGTACTTACTATCTCAATGTTTGGCGCTTTTTCTTCTAGTGTTGCCAGCAAAGTAGGAAGCACTCCAAGTTCCAGTGATTCTTGCATCGCAATTACAAATCTTTGGTGGCTGAGCGCAGGGTCGAAATGATTAAACTGCCCAAGCGCACTTCGTATTTGCGTAAGTGCATGCAAAACATCTGGAGCAAGTCGCTCACAAGCCGCTGTTGGTAGCATGTGTTGCTTGTCTCTTACAAAAAGCGGGTCGCCCAGTATTTCTCTGAACCGGCGCATAGCATGGCTTACTGCAGAGGGCGTAATGTGCAACGTTTCCGCAACTCTCGACATATTGCGCTGCTGCCACAGGGCTTCGAATACTTTTAATAAATTCAGGTCGAGCTTTTCAAATTGTCTACTATCGATCATGTTTTTTCTTCCTCACCGTGCCCCACTTGAACGTGCTACAAAAAGTGCATGGCGTATATCCAGTTAAATAACTAGGCTTCATGAACTAGTTAAGCACGCTGTGAACAGCATTCATAGTGTAGTGGGATTATATTTCATTTCATTCAACACTCTTATTTTACTAAGCTGTGTGACTAGAAGATGCATTAATCGTGTTATTGAGCCGATTCAGTAAGGCAAGCGATCATTTAGCAAATTATTAGCAAATTATTAGCAAAATATGCTTGCCGCCATATACGCAGACTAAAACCGAATACAATTTCACTATCGAGGGTCTGTCTCTTATACACATCTCCGAGCCCACGAGACAGGCAGAAATCTC
>OJFL01001219.1_pt1 | contig 10171 bp, 9 predicted proteins | sample 1594131 | NCBI WGS metagenome assembly OJFL01 (sample SAMN05416782, study PRJEB24817) | seawater metagenome | isolation source: Sea water | place: Canada:Atlantic | collected 2013-07 | reverse complement strand
TACTGCCAACTTAGGGCTAGTATCATTCGTTTTAATTCTAAAAGCCATTAGCCTATCTTAACCTTATTGTTTGAGTTAAACCTAACTGAGTTACTGTTTGCTATTTCTGTTCTGCTACCTATACGTTGATTACCTATGTTAACTACTCTAGCTAAAGCTGGATCATAGTAAGGTTCACCTAAGACTGGTATTCCACTAACAACATTATTAAGTAAGAAGTAATGGTCGCCTATTATGACAGTACGATCTACTACTGGTATTCCTGTATCTAAGTTTGGTGTAGATAGTACAGCATTGTATACCATGACAGTATCATCTACTTCTGGTACACCAGTTGTTAAGTCCCCAGTAGAAAATGTCTCTTCTTCTGACATTGATATAGCAGGGACACTTACAGCACCAGTATTCAAGTCTCCAATAGAAATTATGTGGTCTTGGTTTATTACAGGACTATCAAGTACAGGAGGTGCAGTATTTAAGTTTGCTATCTGTATTACATGATCTTGTAAGAAACTTACACTAGGTGTTTCTGGTGTATCGGTAGTTATAGGTCTAGCAACAAACGTTTCTTCTTCTTGCATTGTTATTGCAGGTAGACTTAAGTTACCAGTGTCTAGATCTCCAGTATTAAGAGTTTGACCTTGGTTTACTACAGCAACACTAACGTCAGGGTTGCCTGTACTTACATCCCCAGTAGAAAATGTCTCATCCTCTTGCATTGTAGCAGAAGGTAGATCTGTGTTACCTGTATCTAAGTTAGGAGTAGAAAGTACATTGCCTTCTGTAATATCTGCGCTATCAGTATCTGGAGTGTCAGTAATTATGTTTAAAGCAGAGAGTGTCTCTTCTTCTGACATTGCTAAGTCTTCAATATCTACAGAACCTGTGTCTATATTACTAGCACTTAAAGTTTGACCCTGATTAAAAGAAGATGTTGAATTTACTGGAACGCCAGTATCTATAGCAAGAGAAGATAGTTTATTATCCTCAGTAATATCTGCTGTACCTAGTGTGGGGGCATCAGAAGATAAGTCCCCAGTAGAAAATGTCTCATCCTCTTGTAATAGAGCAGTGTCAATTACTGGTGTACCAGAACTTAAGTCTGGAGAAGTTAGTGTCTGTCCTTGATTAAAACCAGAAGTTCCAAGATCAGGATTGCCAGATGTAACAAACAATGCACCTAGAGTTTCATCCTCTTGCATTGTAACAGAAGGTATACTTACAGCACCAGTAGTAATGGCACTAGCTGTTATATCTTGTCGTTTACTTCCCATACCTGCAAAGGTAGCGGATGCAAAAGGGCTAGTACCAAACATTTATTGCTCCTAGTTCTCGTCACCCACATAACGGGATGTCCACATAGTTAATGAATATTTAACCCCAGACTGTAGCTCATCGACATAATGACCATGAGTAACTTGACTAGGGAATAGTATACAACTTCCGACGGGTACATCTAGGTTCGTAAAGTCCTGACGTGGGAAATAGAGTGTAGCACCCTCATAGTTGTCGTTTAATTTAACGCTACCAGTTATGAGAGATGCGTCTGTATGTAATCCTAGAGACTTCTGAGTGTCCATAGCGTAACGCATAGTAAAGGCATCACGTAATCCCATATATTCTACAGGTTTCCAGTGTTTCTCGCAGATCTTAAACAGTCTATCTTTCCAGAGAGCTTCGTATTGTTTCCACAGACCTAATCTCTTTAGTCTTATCTCTTGTGCTGGAAACTTATCTCCATCTAGATTACCCCAACCACCTAGAGCATCAGACTTAGCTATTAAGTCCTTACACTCACTTTCGGATAGTAGTTTTGTAACCAGAAGGTCTTGTGCTACTTCTTTGTAGTCTAAATCTCTACTTGTCCTAGTAGTAATAGGAGAGGATAGTTTCTCGTAACCAAACTGTTTAGCTAGTTTATAGAAGTATTCTTTCTCTAGCTTACCTCCATTGCCATGATATATACAACCACAACAATTAGTTCTATCATTCCAGAGTTGACCATTTACTCTACGTATTTTTGAGTCGTGGTTCTGAAAGATATAGCCTTCATAATCTAAAGCTACTGTATATGGAAAGTTTTCATGCCTTGATAAGTATCTTAATTGACAGTATAACTGATCGTCCCCATTATCATCTGTACTAGGTAAATCAAAGAAGTCGTGTAATGCTCCAGCATACCCTATATATAAACCACTGTTTAAATACCTATATGGAGTAAGCATATCAGGCCATCTATTCTTATATAACTGGTCATCCGTTATAGGCCAACACTTTTGTTCTGCTCCGAATAGTATGTCTACATTAAAGTCCAAGAACCTTTGCACTATGGTTTCATAACCTTCAGTAAAGAAAGTATCATAACCATCTGCAAAAAGAACTACCTCATCTCTAGTTAAGTCTTTAATAAAGTCTTTTACTAACTCTATCTTTCTTAAGCCATCATAACCTTTCATCTCACTCTTCCAATTATCTCCTTTGCCAAGGTTAACTAGATTTATGTTATGAGTATTACAAGACTGTTCTAGAGGCCACATATTAGTTTCATCTGTAGCTACTGTTATTATATTAATTTTACTTCCGTCTATCATCGGATTATCTTCTTCCTCTATGGTACTTGGTCGGGTTGACCTTGGGATTTGAGTAACGACCTCTTCTTTGTAGAAGTAGTTGTGTTTATCTTTTAGCTTCATAGGAACCCACTCATCAACTGGGATGATGTTATCCTTAAAGTCTTGTATTAGTAGTCTTGCTGTATCAGGAGTAATTGCATAAGCATGGCAGTTATACCAATATCCCATGTCGTTCCATCTATAACCTAACCAGACACTATCGTGGGAATTAAGAAGTCTATTTACCTTATCAGTATCTATACTATCGTAAACTGCATCCTCTTCTAGTATAATACCATTAGAGTTACTGTTTGCAATCTTCTCCCAGACCCTTAAATGGCTCACTGAGCATCCAAACTCCCCTTTTAGTAGGGTCCTATTGTGGATAGGGTCTAACCAGCCTGTACGGGGCTTACAGAGGCTTTCAGAGTACAACTGTTCCCAATCTTTACCTCTTGCATCATATGCTGAACCATGAAGTGAGATTTGATATACTATTGACATATGTTACTCTGGTTTAGTTGGCCATATTACATTGTGTGGGAAACCAGCTTGATCTGATAAGTTAAGCAAGTCTGTGCGATACTGTTTCCACTCTTCTTGTTTATCTTCTGTAAGTTCAGCCCAACGTAATGCGTTCGATACCATCAAGTCTACTTCGTTATGTAGTCTTAGGTCACGGGTTAATCGTACCTGATAACCTTTTTCTTCATCAATCTCTATCTGAGTGGGTTCGAGCCATTTAGAACCGTCATAGGTGTGTAGTGGAGTAGGTTGCATAGTAACCTCAACTGTTCCCTCTGGATAATCTGCTAGTGTGTCGGCACTTGGGTCACTTATAGTCTCCCAATAACCTCGGTCTGGGTGATAAAAACCTTTCATCATCTTAACTCCTGTACTCCATATGGGCTATTTATTCTGTAATAATGATTATCAGGGACAACAAATCCACCTTTAGTTAGGTGAGCAGATGGAAAACCCGAAGCTACCTGAGTCCAACTAGAGTTGTTGTGAGATATTTGTATGTATGCGTACCAAGAGGGGTTTAACTGAACCGCAAACTCAATAGGTTTTCCTGTTGTGTTTTGATATGATGTACCAGAACTTCGGCTAACAGTTTGCCACTGTTGGCCTATTGTTAGACCCTCGCCCTTCTGTCCCTTTTGTCCAGCAGATCCTGTACCGCCAGTAGCTCCAGTTGAGCCTGTAGATCCTGTTTGACCCTTCTGACCCTTCTGACCAGTAGTTCCTGTATTACCAGTATTACCAGTTTGTCCCTTCTGTCCCTTTTGCCCTTGTGATCCTGTAGACCCAGTACCACCAGTTGATCCAGTTTGTCCCTTTTGGCCTTTCTGACCTTGAGAACCTGTAGACCCAGTACCACCAGTATTACCAGTATTACCTTGCGCTCCTACTTCTCCCTTTTGGCCTTTCTGACCTTGAGATCCAGTACCTCCAGTTGAGCCAGTATTACCTACCTCACCCTTCTGTCCCTTTTGTCCTTGCGAACCAGTACTACCAGTTGAGCCTGTAGATCCTGTATTACCAGTAACCCCAACTTCACCCTTCTGTCCTTTAGCTCCAGTTGAACCTGTACCACCAGATGCACCAACCTCGCCCTTTTGTCCCTTTTGTCCTTGAGATCCAGTAGAGCCTGTATTTCCAGCTACACCTTGAATACCTTGTGACCCTGTAGATCCAGTATTACCTACTTCGCCCTTTTGCCCTTTAGCTCCAGCGGCTCCATCAGAACCTGCGCTACCAGTATTACCAGTTACGCCAACCTCACCCTTTTGTCCTTTAGCTCCAGCAGATCCATTAGAACCATTAGCTCCAACTTCACCTTTCTGTCCCTTTTGGCCTTGAGATCCTGTAGATCCAGTGTTGCCTGTACTACCAGTATTACCTGTAAGTCCAACTTCACCTTTCTGACCTTTAGCTCCAGTTGAGCCATTAGAACCAGTTTGACCGACTTCGCCTTTCTGACCCTTCTGTCCTTGAAGGGCAGTAGCTGTAACAGTAGCTTTTTTCCAAGTACCAGCAGAAGTATCATACGACACAATAAGGTCATCAGAAGCTGGAGATGCACTAGTAGATAAACCTGTCAATGAAGCTGGTAAAGCTGTAGCAGTAACATCTGCATTTGTAGCTACACCGTCAAGTTTAGTTCCATCAGCAGACACATCTCTACCGTCAACAGTACCTACGTTTACTACGTTTCTACTGTCATCAATTACCTCAGTGCCGTTTATTTTTACTGCCATCTTCGTGTACTCACTATTAGCTTAGGTTATGGTTTGGTCAGTCTGTACATCATTAGTTACAGACAATGTTCCGCTACTGTCGAGCTTGAATTTATTTGTTCCACTATAAGCGAAATATAGAGAACCTCCAGTTTCAGTTATAGTCCAGTCACCAAAATCTACTGTCGGAGTAAAAAGAGTTCCTGTCATTGTTCCACCAGCTTTAGGTACTGCATTATCCGCAGTAGTACCTTGTGCGGCTGTAGCATAATCTGTGCTGTCAAATGCTTTAACTTGTGCAAGGTTAGTAACTTCACTATCCATTAAAGCACCAGAGGCTGTTACATTAGTTGTATCTGTTACATCTGCACCGTCTTCTACATTTAACGCAGTTAGAAGTGAACTCTTAGTTATAGAGCCAATTAATCCAACAACTGATTGAACTGCATCTGTGTTATCGTGTTTAGACCAGTTATTAGCAAAAGTAGTAGTAGAAGCGTTATCTGTAGTGGCGACAATGTTATCACCTACATGAAAAGCAATACTATCTACAGTACCTGCTACAGATACATAATAGAACCAACCAGTTTGTGCGCCCGATGGAAAACTACCAGCAGAAGCATCCCAGTCGCCTTTATATACCATACCATTAGCAAGAGCCGCAACTTCAGTTTCTACGTTATCTAGAGTAGCACCATCAGTAGCTATATCACGACCATCTACTGTGCCTGATACAGTTACGTTGCCTGTAACTGAAATTCCGCTTGATGTTGTGGCTATCTTGGTAGAACCTTGGTACGATAATGTAACCCCTGCATTGTTTGTAAACTGAGCCATAGTATGACCATTGGTGTTGTCATAGACATCAACCGCAGTACCGTTGGTGCTTAAGATTAACTTTCCTTGACCATTATCTGTTATATAAGAATTAGAGCCGTTGTGGGAAATCTGTAAATCTGAACCAGATCCGAACAGAGCTTTTGAGTTGTCAGCGAATGGTAGATTACCGCTTGCATCTAAGAAAGATGCTTTAGAGGAAGGTTGAGTTACAAATACAAACTTCTCTCCAACTGACCAACTAACTGCGTTGTTACTGTTAGAAGATGATAGTATTGTTGTACGTGCTAAAGTGGTTCCAGAAGCAGTGTACGTGCCAATACCAACTTCCCAGTCCCCACCATCAGTAACAGTATAGTAAGTAGTGTTACCATTACCTATAGTGGAAAATGATTGAAAACCAACTTCAGCACCTGCTAATGTGTAAGTCCCAGTACCAGTTGTAGTAGTTGTTTCTTTTACACGATCTTTAATAACAAGTGCCATAGTTTATTCCTTAAGTTGGATCAGGGATACCAATATCAAATGAAGCCAATGTAAATGTGTTACCACTTGTAACTGACTGTGATGCTGTAAGAGCCGCTGTAGCTAACAAACGTGTGTTAGTTGTATCTACTAGAGCGTAGTGAGTAACTGTGCCTGTACCTGTAATCGAACCATCTGAGATAGCTGATACAGTTACTTTACGTCCACCACCAGAACGATCCGAAGGAGCCGCGATGGAAAGTGAGGTAGAGTTACCTAGCGATAGTGTGTTTGTAGCCGCTGTATAAGTTGTAGCTTCTGCTGAAGTTACGTGAACTACGTTTGCTTCTGTGTCTAGTATGGTTAAACCATTGTCGAACACTCTATTGTCTAAAAATGCCATTATTATTCTTCCTGTTCTTCAAGAGCTTCTTCATCTTGCTCTTCTGTTTCTGTTTCCCTATCAGGGTCATAATTTAAATCAGCTATGTCCATAAGGTTTTGTATAACCTCTGGATGATTACTAACGTTAATATCTGCGCCGTTAAGGTTACGCAAGAACCCTGCAATTTCACGTAGATCGTGAGGTGCAACATCGCCAGCTCTAATAGTTGGCATCAACGAATAATCCAGACCGTTCAACTCCCATAGTCTTTCGACTAACTGCTTATTGAGGACATCTACAATTTGCTGGATGTAACTCTCAAGTGCGCGGAGGAACAAGTCTGTCTTGCTCTTAGACAAAGCGTATGAACCACCTTGACTTCCGAGCATTAGGAACTCTGATAAGACACTCCTAGCAATGTCGTGTTGATAACGACGAACGATAGGGTCAATGTCGATGTTCCTAGAACCACTTGACGACATAAGCTCCACATCAACTAATCTGATATTAGTAGGACTTCCATCCTTATCAGGGTAAGTATCTGATGGGGTTATTATGTAACCTTGTTCATTAAACTTAACATCACGTAGTATCTGCTCAAGGTTAGACTTGAACTGTACTTGTGATGGTGTAGCATCTGGAGATAAGTACTCCGAGGGAATACGAGCTACTGGTATACCTGCTAACTCTCGCTCTACCGCAATCGCTTCAATAGCCTGTAAGTTATTAAGGTACTCATAAGAAGTATATGCATTGCGCAAGATAGAACGGCCACTAGGATCTCCGTTAAGACTAGTAGTACGATAATACAAACTCTTGCGAGAAGGAATATAATGTTTAGTAGTACCTGCATAACCACCATCCTGATAAATACCTTGTATGTCACCAGTCTTATTATCTACGTCAAACCTAGATACTGTCCAAGGTGCGCGCATTGCTATCTTACGTACACCCATTCTACCGTCGGTATACTTAGATCTCTTCTTATCACTTGACTGTGTAGGACCAACTCTACGCTTGTATACTACTTCGAACCATGCAAAGCCATACGACAAACAAGACAGAGCTTCAGCTATGTGATCGTCTAGCGTATGATCCATATCACATAAAACACTCTCAACAAAGTCAGCTTCGCGTTGAGCTTCAGGAGAATCGTTACAAGCGTATACTTTTAAGTCTACATCTCGTAAAACCTGTTCTGTAGCGTACATAACTGCACCGATAGTGCTATCATTATCACGCATCTCACGGTACTTGCGTATCGCTTTTTTGCCTCGTAACTCAGGGAGAAACTCATCAGACCTTATCTGACCGTTAATTGTATTTTCACCAGAGATACCTAGTATCGCTGTCGATTCCGTCTGTGAGAGTTTCTTTACCATTTTACTTTAAGCCTTTAGCGTTAGAGTATGCCAGAACTAGCTGTGGTTTTGCATACCCATTAAGTGATAGATCCGTTATAGCCCATACCATAGCATCAAGACGGTCTGGTGAGCCTGTGGACCCTAAAGGTTCCCACTGTACCATCTGATCCTCTAAATCATTCAATCCTCTAACGTGTTTAACTTTACCTTGCTCATATAAAGCAGAGACAGGTTCAGCACGCGCCATTTTGCCTCTACTTGCATGTACAAGTTTGACTGGAACGTTTTCGTCTTCGGTGTGCAGAGTGTGACGCACCATATCTCCACCTTGGTTCTTCTCCGCTACTATGCGGTCAGCCATGTGTTTACGATATAACTCAATGGCTTTAGATGCCCATTGTTGTGGTGTGTAGCGATCAGTGTGATCTTCTATTACGTAGGCTATTCCATTAACATCTATGCCAGCGACAATCATACCAGTCATATCACTATCAGTATTCGATGTAACCGCAGGGTCGATGGAAATTATGATACGTGATAACTGAGGAACTTCATCCTTGTCTATCTCACATTTATGTAGTAGCTTCCTACTCCAAAGCGCACCTGACGCTTCGTCTAATACTTCTGCATATAATTCTTGCCTACCAAGACGTGTACCTTCATAGGTCTTCTTTACTGCATCTAAGAAAGTGCCAGCTAAGTTAGCCGCATTATCAAATGTACTACCTGTACTAACGATTGTCTTATCGTCAGCGATAATACCTCTTAGCAGTTTTGTTGTTTTGGGGGTTGTTGTTACAAAGACTTGCGGCTTACGTCCTAGACGCAGACCGAACATCATCATGTCCCAAGTCTCTTGTGCATTGCGCCAAGCGCAAAGTTCGTCAGTCCAAGCACTAAAGGCTTGTGGACCACGTAATCGTTCTGGATCTTCAGCAGAGAAGAAAACAGCCTTAGCTCCATTCTCCCATGTTAGTGTACTATTAGTTGGCGACCAAATAGGGAAACCTAAGTGTTTACCTCTATATGTTTTATCGCCTTTCCAGCAGACATTTAAAAGGCCACTGTCACCTTCAACCATAACTCTACGGACATCCCCTTTAGTCGGAGCAACACAGTGAACAATTCTATCACCCTTCTTAATACGATGTCTTACCCATTCTGCTCCAGCACGAGTTTTACCCCATCCTCGACCAGCTAATGCTAACCAAGTCGTCCAGTCCCCTTTAGGTTCTAGTTGATCTGGTCTAGCCCAGAAGTTCCAATCATGCTTAAGTTCATCAGCCTTCGCAGGTCCAATACCTTTAAGTATTCTAAGTACTTCAGCATCGGGTAATGCTCTTAAGTCATCAGCTGTTATCTTCATCGGGATTTATATTCTTTCCTAGTAGCGACATAACACTGTCTACTGCGGCTAGATCTTCATCTGGATCTGTTTCTTGCTCTACTTCATTCACAGTACTGTTAGGCGACCATCCACCTTTAGATCTTAAGTAAAACTCTGCGGCTTTAAAGTCACCTTGTAATGCACTATTAATAACGACATTACCTATCTTACCTATTATATCTGCTCTAGTCTGTGATATTAGTTCCCCATACAACTTATAGAATGTAGCTGAACTGGAAGGAGCATTTTGATATTGCTGGATCGACCCCATAATATCTTTTACAGAGACACCATTCCTGATGCCTTCAGTAACTTTCTTAGCGATTATCTCGCTGTACTTTGTAGCTTGAATAGTCATAGTTCTTATGTACCTTAATATAAATAAACCCTCATCGGCATGACCACATCTAGTTTTGTTAACGACAATCGGAAAGGTTCGTCATGGTTGAGGGAAATCTGATAGGCTACTACTTAAGTCTATACATAAGTATTTTAACAATAAGTAATATAAACACATATAGTATAAAGACTTAAGTTAATACATAAGTAGTACCTCTTACATATATATAATGCCTAAATATGCAAAAGTGTGAAGCTGTTATTTTAACTATTTTATAAGTCGTTGATATATAACCTTTCTTTTTTCTTGACACCCTACTTAAGTGGGTAGCCAATGTCGCTTATTTGATGTCGTTCTGGGGTTATACCCCAATGGAAATGATATAGCCGCCGTACCTGTGACAATGTGACACGCCTTAGTATCTGCTTTATTTTTTTTTATGTTGGAAACCATAGTGGTTGCGCCGCCCCTCTGCGAATCAGCTGTATGATTCTAAGGCTGTCTCTTATACACATCTGACGCTGCCGACGATATGCAG
>OJFL01001207.1_pt1 | contig 10236 bp, 9 predicted proteins | sample 1594131 | NCBI WGS metagenome assembly OJFL01 (sample SAMN05416782, study PRJEB24817) | seawater metagenome | isolation source: Sea water | place: Canada:Atlantic | collected 2013-07 | reverse complement strand
ATTTCTGCCTGTCTCGTGGGCTCGGAGATGTGTATAAGAGACAGCTTTACGTGCTGCTTCACGGGCACGTGCTGCGTCGATAATTTTGTTCGCAATGATTTTACTTTCAGACGGGTTTTCTAATAAAAACTCAGCAAGTTTTTCATTCATCGCTGATTCTACAACAGGGCGAACTTCTGAGGAAACTAGCTTATCTTTTGTTTGTGAGCTGAATTTAGGATCGGGTACTTTAACCGAGATTACTGCGGTCAATCCTTCTCGGGCATCGTCGCCACTGGCATTGGTTTTTGCTTTTTTGTTTAACCCTTCCTTCTCCATGTAGTTATTTAACGTACGCGTTAAGGCACCACGGAAACCAGCTAAGTGACTTCCGCCATCGCGCTGAGGAATATTATTGGTAAAACAAAATACGTTTTCTTGGAAACTATCGTTCCATTGCATAGCCACTTCAACGCTAATACCATCTTCACGCTCGGCACTGAAATGAAATACTTTTTGATGAATAGCCGTCTTCTTCTCATTGAGGTATTCAACAAACGCTTTTATACCGCCTTCGTATTTGAAATGGTCTTCTTTACCATCTCTTTCATCTTTAAGCCTTATTGATACACCAGAGTTCAGGAATGAAAGTTCGCGTAATCGTTTAGCTAGAATTTCGTAGTGGTAAAGTGTATTGGTAAATGTTTCTTCGCTTGGCCAGAAACGGATCATTGTTCCGCTTTTATCTGTATCGCCAGTTACGGCTAGTGGTTCTTGTGGAACACCATGCTTATATTCTTGCTCATGTGCTTTACCGCCGCGACGGATGCGTAACTTAAGCCGGCTTGAAAGAGCATTTACAACAGAAACACCAACACCGTGGAGTCCACCAGAAACTTTATACGAATTATCGTCAAACTTACCGCCAGCATGCAGAACGGTCATTATTACTTCTGCGGCAGAAACACCCTCTTCTTCATGAAGCTCTGTTGGTATTCCTCGGCCATCATCAGATACAGAAACAGATCCGTCGCTGTGTATGAGTACGACGATTTCAGAACAGTGTCCAGCAAGGGCTTCGTCGATTGAGTTATCGACCACCTCGAAAACCATGTGATGCAAACCGGTGCCGTCATCGGTATCACCAATGTACATACCCGGACGTTTTCTTACAGCGTCTAATCCTTTAAGTACCTTAATACTGGACGAGTCGTAGTTGTTCTCTTCTGACATACTAGCTTTTACTCCTCTTTCACGTTTCCATGTTCCACGTGAAACATTTTCTTTTCGTTATATTTTTGTATAAATTCGAGTTGAGTGGACTCAATTGCAGTAACGAAAACCTGCGTGTCCATTCGTAATAACCCGTCAATAAATTGTTCTCTTTTGTCGGCATCTAATTCAGCACCGACGTCATCTAACAGAAAAATGCTTTTTCTATTTGTAGAGGTATTAAATAATTCTGTTTGTGACATTTGTAACGCCGCGACAGCCATTCTAAGCTGACCTCGGGATAACAGCTCTTGGGCATTAACACCGTTCACTTTAAGCTTAACATCAGCTTTGTGTGGCCCAGAAGAAGTATGTCCTATTTTACCATCATACTCTTTCTTTTTAACTAGGCTTTCACATAAAGAAGCATCTTTTTCCCACCCTTTATAGTAACTCAGTTTCACTTCAAAGGTTGGCAAGAATTCTTTGGCGTATTTCTCAAAGATTGGGGTTAACGACTGTAGGTATTCTTCCCTTATTTCGGTAAGTTGCTCACCAAGTATTGCAAACTGGCTCTCCCAATACTGATTTTCAGGTGCGGATAAATTAGCCTGTTGCTTCAACAACGCATTTCTATGCTTCAAGAACTTAGCGTACTGATTCGCAACCGATGAAAACTCATGTTTCACGTGAAACAATCCCCAATCACAAAATCGACGTCTCTCAGATGGAGAACCAATAATTAAATCGGTACTCTGAGGTGTAAATAATTGAATAGGCACCAAGCTCACTAAATCTGACAGTTTTTTAGAATGTTCACCATTGATACTACAAGTGAATTGGTCTCCACGCGTTCGCTGAAAGCCAATTTTTTGTTTTTCACCACTCTCATTGTGACAAGCTGCAAACACGCTAAATTCATTTTTTTCATGCTGAATGACAGCGCTGTGTTTATTTGTGCGAAAGGACCTACCAAAACCAAGATAATAGAGCGCTTCAATAAGAGATGATTTTCCGCTGCCGTTAACACCTCGTATAATGGTGAGAGCGGGAGACGGTGCAAAACTAATAGACGTCAAATTACGAAAATTCGCAATTTGAACCTGGTCTAATTTCATAGTAGAACTCTAAAGGGAATAAAAGCGATACATTGTTGAATAATGTACCGCTTTATCAATAGCAGAATTAATGATGCAGTGGACCTTAAAATGATGTCTATGCGAGATGCTCTATAATCTCAACTACAGACGCATCGGCATAATGACATACAGCGCTGCATCATCGGCATTGTCTTCAATTAACGCACTTGCATTTGAATCAGACAGACTCACTTTAACCATGTCAGAACTTAGTGAATTCAGTACATCAATGAGGTAAGCAACGTTAAAGCCAATTTCAAGATCGTCCCCTTCGTATTGAACGTCTACGTTTTCCTCAGCCTCTTCTTGCTCTGGGTTATTGGCAGTAATTTTAAGTTCGCCAGTTGCAAGATTTAAACGCACGCCTCTAAACTTTTCGTTAGATAAAATCGCTGCGCGAGAAAATGCTTCTTTCAACACGGCCTTACTCGCAATAATCTCTTTATCACCATTTTGCGGAAGTACTCTGCGATAATCAGGAAAACGTCCGTCTACTAGTTTTGACGTAAAGATAAAGTCATTTGAAAAAATACGAAGATGATTTGCACCAATCTGTACCTTTAATGACTTATCGTCATCACTTATTAATCGAGATATTTCTAGCACCCCTTTACGAGGGATTATGACCTGGCGAGCGGGTAAGGCAGTTTCATAGTTAAGACGACAAAGAGCAAGCCTGTGACCATCAGTAGCGACAGTTCGAATGACATTTTCCTCAGTCTCTAATGACATACCATTTAGGTAATAACGCACGTCTTGCTGAGCCATTGAGAAACTAGTGGAATCGATAAGACGTTTAAGGTCGCTGCAAGATAGCTCAAACTCAACCTCACCTTCCCAGTCCTCTAGATTTGGATAGTCATTGGCAGACAACGTTGATAACGTGTAACGACCGCGCCCTGCTCTAATAAGTGCTTTACTGCCATCAATAGAGAAGTGGATGTCTGTACCTTCAGAAATGCCACGAATGATATCAAAGAGCTTCTTGGCAGGTACTGTTATTTCCCCTTCGGTAAATTCAGATTCAAGCTTAATACTAGAAATGAGCTCAACCTCTAAATCGGTGCCGGTTAGCCATAAAGCACCTTCGCTAACTTTTATCAGAACGTTAGATAAAATAGGCAACGTGTGTCTACGCTCTACAGCACCAGACACCAGTTGGAGGGGTTGTAAAAACTGTTCGCGGCTTATAGTAAATTTCATTGCAGTGCTATCTCGCCTCTAAGGTCGTATTATTTAGGAAGACAATGTCCTAATGAGGTTTTTATAGTCTTCTTTTATATCATGACTTTCTTCTCTTAGCTGCTCTATTTTTCTACAAGCATGGAGTACAGTAGTATGGTCTCTTCCACCAAAGGCATTACCTAACTCTGGTAAGCTGTGGTTAGTGAGTTCCTTAGCTAATGCCATAGCAACCTGCCTTGGACGAGCCACACTTCTGCTTCTTCGCTTTGATAAAATATCAGCTACCTTTATCTTATAATAATCTGCCACGGTTTTCTGAATATTATCAACAGTGACGAGCTTTTCTTGTAAAGCTAAAAGGTCACGCAATGCTTCGCGCACAAAGTCGATAGTAATTGGTCGGCCAGTGAAATTTGCATTAGCAATAACACGGTTTAACGCCCCTTCTAACTCACGTACATTTGAGCGTAACCGCTTCGCAATGAAAAACGCCACTTCGTTAGGAAGATGAATACGGTTTTCTGCCGCCTTGCGCATTAAGATCGCCACTCGAGTCTCAAGCTCTGGCGGCTCGATCGCAATAGTAAGACCCCAACCGAATCGCGATTTTAAGCGATCCTCTACACCATCGATCTCTTTGGGGTATCGATCTGAGGTTAATATGATCTGCTGGTTACCTTCTAACAAAGCATTAAAGGTATGGAAAAACTCTTCTTGAGAACGCTCTTTATTAGCAAAAAACTGGATATCATCAATTAGCAGAGCATCTACAGAACGGTAAAAGCGCTTAAAATCTTCAATAGCGTTATTTTGCAGTGCTTTTACCATATCTTGAACGAAACGCTCAGAATGCATGTACACGATTTTTGCATCACCGTTATTCGCTACAATCCCGTTACCAACAGCATGCAACAAGTGGGTTTTACCTAAACCAGTTCCACCATAAATAAATAGCGGGTTGTAAGAACCACCTGGATTATTAGCAACCTGAGTAGCCGCTGCGCGCGCTAATTGGTTAGATTTACCCTCTACGAAATTATCAAACTGGTAGGTTGGATTGATATTGCTCTTGTGTTTCATGGCCTCTGGAATAGGAACAACCTTTGGCGAAGGCTGACTGCGAGGAGCAGCAGCCTGATTGGCCGCTCTATTCTGCTCATGGTAGCTGCGACTACTTTGATTACCCGAATTAGAATTCGCGTATTCATTATTAGGTTCGTAATTTGCGCTTTGATTCTGAGTTGACTGTTGAGCACTATTTGAAGAAGCGGAAAACGATTGGCTTTGCGATGTATTCTGTGGTGTAGAATTTTGTACAGGCGCGTTCCGCTGCATTGAATTTTGATGATTGCTACTTGGCGCTGAATTTGTATTTACATTAGTGCGCTGACGCGTCATTACTTCGAGATGAAGTTGTGGAGCATCGGCACCGGCAAATTCTCTTAGCAAACCAGTAATATTATCTAAATACTTATCTCTCACCCAATCAAGTACAAAACGGTTCGGGGCATAGAGCGCCACGTAACCTTGTTGCTCATCACAAACAAGCGGTCTAATCCACATACTGAATTGTTGCGTCGGTAGCTCTTGACGCAAGCGCTCAAGACATTGATTCCATAAGGACATGGTACGTAGTTAGCTCCCTTTGTTCGCGAAAAACCAAAAGCACGTCGTTGAAGAATGGTTGAACTTAACATCGACAGGATTAGGTAAGGTAAAATAAAATATTCGCGAGAGTGTAAGTTGTAATTATAGTCTGTGGATTATCTTATTTTATCAACAAAAAGTAAATCCCGATCTCTCAAGATCTCTGAGATCAAAAATATAACCATATGTATTTTAAAGGTTTTTGTTTTAGATCAAAATGCACTATTACTCACATTTCTTACTCTAAAAAAAGCGCAAAAATTGCTTGATCTTTCGTTATTTACTTGGCTCAACTTTACTGTTTTGTGGATAACATTTGTCTTCCTTCCCTGTTATTCACAAATTTGATAAAACAAAATTAGCTATTTCGATAATAAATACTAAAAACTGTTCATTTATTCTTCCCAAAACCCATATTAGACATTGACACAAGGCCCCGAGATCTCTAGAATTCAGCGTCCTTTTTCGATGGGCTTTTCTGGTGATTACACCACATTGTTTTAGCAATAAAATAGTGTGTTACCAAAAAACGCCTATGTTTGTAACTAAATATAAGTGAGACTTTGGTCATGAAAAGAACATTTCAACCGAGCAATCTTAAGCGTAAGCGTTCTCACGGTTTCCGTGCTCGTATGGCGACTAAAAATGGTCGTAAAGTACTAGCAGCTCGCCGTGCAAAAGGCCGCGCACGTCTTTCTGCTTAATTAGAAAGACGCCAAAAGTGGGCGAAAATAATTTTTCAAGGGAGTTGCGTCTGTTGACTCCCTCCCACTTTACTTATGTGTTTGATAACGCAACTCCTGCTGTATCCCCCTCTTTTACAATCCTAGCTAGAAAGAATTCTCACGATAATCCGCGACTAGGCATTACTATTGCCAAAAAACGCGTCCGCAAAGCCCATGACAGAAATAGGCTCAAGCGTATAGTGAGAGAAAGCTTTCGACTTAAACAACATCATTTGCCAAACGTTGATATTATAGTTATTGGTAAATCGGGTGCCGACAATCTTAGCAACGAAGAAGTATTTTCGACTTTAGAGAAGCTATGGAAAAAATTGAACAAGCGTTGCGGAAACTCTTAATTGCAGTTCCACTAGCATTGATAAAATTTTATCAATGGTTTATTTCGCCTGTTTTAGGCCAACGATGTCGTTTCCATCCGTCTTGTTCTTGGTATGCTATCGATGCATTAAAAACACACGGATTAGTAAAAGGCGGTTGGTTATCTATTAAACGCATATTAAAATGTCATCCTTTGCATGCCGGTGGTTACGATCCGGTGCCAGAAAAACAACAAAATAAACACTCAAAATAAAGAGACCTATATGGAATCGCAACGCAGTTTTCTGATAATTGGCTTAGCGCTAGTTAGCTTTTTGCTTTGGCAACAATGGCAGAAAGATTATGGGCCACAGCCTGTAAAGCCCGCTCAACAAGAGCAGACACAGCAGGCTAATCAAGGTGTACCATCATTTGATGATACCCAAAGTGAAGATGTACCTAGCAGTGATAGTGTACCTGCAGCTCAAACTGCTGCTGTAACGCAAAATACCAGCCGTACCATTGAAGTCAAAACAGATACGCTTGATGTACGTATTGATTTACTCGGCGGTGATGTTATCTCTGCAGACCTTATCAAGTTTCCTGTAACTCAGGGTTCTGATGAGCCTTACAGTTTATTGCGTTCTGGTATGGGGCTGTACGTAGCGCAAAGTGGATTGATAGGAAAACAGGGCCCAGATGCAAGCGCTACAGGACGCCCTGTTTACAAAGCTCAGCAATCAGAATATCAATTAAGTGACGATACGCTTGTTGTTCCCTTAACGTGGAAAAATGACAAGGGACTGACGATTACCAAAACCTTTACGTTTACTAAAGACCGGTATGATGTAGACGTGAGTTATCGAGTTGAGAATGCCACAGGTTCTGTTGCCAACGTTCAACCTTACGCACAATTGAAGCAGGTAATGGACTTTGAAGACGACGGTAATATGTTTATGCCCACCTACCGCGGCGCGGCGTTTTCTACTGAAGATGACAGATATGACAAATACTCGTTTGATGAAATAGAAGATGAAAATCTTCGCAAAACCACCAAAGCAGGCTGGGTTGGCATGTTGGAACATTACTTTGTTTCAGCGTGGGTTCCTTCACAAGAACAAACGAATACACTGTATTCTCGCAACATTAAGAATCAATACGCTGTAATTGGTGTGTTATCACCTGCAGAAACCGTGAATGCCGGTGAAACCAAAACAATCTCCTCTACCCTTTATATGGGTCCTAAAGATCAGGAGCGACTTGCGAAGATTGCTCGAGGTTTAGACCTTACTGTGGATTACGGCATTCTGTTTTGGATATCTCAGCCGTTATTTGCCTTGCTAACCTTCTTGCATAGTCTGGTTAATAACTGGGGTGTCGCCATTATTTTAATCACTATAGTGGTTAAGGGCGCAATGTATTGGCTAACGAAGAAACAATACGAGTCTATGGCTCGCATGCGTAACCTTGCGCCTAAAATGCAGCAACTTAAAGACCGCTTTGGTGATGATAGACAAAAGATGTCTCAAGCCATGATGGAGTTATATCGCAAAGAGAAAGTGAACCCTATGGGCGGCTGCTTACCTTTGCTACTGCAAATGCCTATTTTCTTAGCGCTTTACTGGGTACTAATGGAAAGTGTTGAACTACGCCACGCAGACTTTGTACTGTGGATTACCGATTTATCAACAAAAGACCCATACTTCGTACTGCCAATATTAACAGGCGCAAGTATGTATTTACTGCAAAAGCTGCAACCCACAACCATTACCGACCCTATGCAACAAAAAATTATGCAATGGATGCCGGTAATGATGAGTGTGTTCTTCTTATGGTTCCCTGCAGGTTTGGTATTATACTGGCTGATAAGTAACGTAATCACACTTGTTCAAGCCAAAATGATCTATGCTTCCATGGAGAAGCGGGGCATAAGCAATAAGTAAACTATTGTTTGTTTAATTACACAGCCCGCCTAAGCGGGCTGTTTTGTCTAGAGAGGAATTTACTGTGCCATCATTCGATATTGTTTCAGAAATAAATATGGAAGAAGTTCGCAACGCGACTGAAAATGCCAGCAGAGAGCTGTCTACACGATTTGATTTTCGCGGCATTGAAGCTAGCTTTGAGTACAAAGAAAAGACGGTTGTTATGAAAGCCGAGGCAGAATTTCAGCTTCAACAAATGGAAAGTATGTTTAGAACCGCATGTTCAAAACGCAACGTCGACACTTCTTCTATCGACGTAAAACCCTTTGATGCACACGGCAAAACGTATCGCCAGACAATTGCGTTTAAAGAAGGTATCGAGCAACCGATGGCAAAGAAAATCGTTAAGCTTATCAAAGATGCGAAACTGAAAGTTCAAACTGCTATCCAAGGCGAAGAGTTGCGAGTAACAGGCAAGAAACGCGATGACCTTCAACAGGCGATGGCATTGGTTAAAGGTGCTGATCTCGGTCAACCTTTCCAATTTAAAAACTTCCGCGATTAGTTATGGAATCACTCACCCTAGCCACAGATACAATTATTGCCCAAGCAACAGCGCCAGGGAGAGGCGGTGTGGGCATTGTTAGAGTATCGGGCCCAAAAGCAAAGGTTATTGCAGAAGCCTTAGTGCCCTGTGAGCTATCGCCTAGGCAAGCTACTTATACCTCTTTTGTTAATGATCAGAAGCAGATTATTGACCAGGGTATCGCACTGTTTTTTAAAGGCCCTAACTCGTTTACTGGCGAAGACGTACTTGAGCTTCAAGGGCATGGCGGTCAGGTTGTCATGGATATGCTAATTAACGCTGTGTTAGCTACAGGACACGCGCGGTTGGCCAACCCCGGAGAATTTAGCGAACAGGCATTTCTCAATGACAAACTTGACCTAGCGCAAGCCGAAGCTATTGCAGATCTAATTGATGCAAGTTCCCAGCAAGCTGCACGCAGTGCGTTACGTTCTTTACAGGGTGAGTTTTCAACCCAGATTCAAACTCTATCTGACAAAATAATTCATCTTCGCATGTATGTTGAGGCCGCTATCGACTTTCCCGAGGAAGAGATAGACTTTTTGTCTGATGGAAAAGTGTCTGGCGACCTTAGCGAAATCGTAAGGCACCTTGAGCAGGTGCGCGAACAAGCAAAGCAAGGCAGCTTGTTGCGTGAAGGAATGCAGGTGGTTATTGCCGGTAGGCCTAACGCAGGCAAATCGAGCTTACTCAACGCCCTTGCAGGCAGAGAACGTGCCATAGTGACAGACATTGCTGGCACGACAAGAGATGTATTGAAAGAGCACATCCATATAGACGGTATGCCTGTTCATATTATCGATACAGCAGGTCTTAGAGAAAGCCCAGACAAAGTAGAGCAAATTGGTATTGAGCGAGCTTGGCAAGCAATAGGCGAAGCCGACCACGTGTTATTTGTTGTCGACTCAACAGAAACATCTGTTATAGACCCCTTCGATATTTGGCCAGAATTTATGCAGCGTCTGCCTGAAGGAATTCCGGTGACAGTAGTGAGAAATAAAGCCGATTTAAGTACGCTCGATGTTGGGCAGAGTCATGTCACTACGAAACAAGGTGATATCTCTGTTATCAATTTGTCTGCTAAACACGGTGATGGTGTAGACACGTTAAAGACACATTTAGCAAAAACGATGGGCTTTGACACTACCACAGAAGGACAATTTATTGCCCGGCGCAGACATATTGAGGCCCTCGACCAAGCAAATTTTCATGTCACTACCGGCGAGCAGCAGCTTCATGATGCCATGGCAGGAGAACTGCTAGCAGAGGAATTGCGATTGGCTCACCAGGCGCTTTGTGAGATTACAGGAGAATTTACCTCCGACGATCTTCTCGGGAAAATATTCTCTTCTTTTTGTATTGGTAAATAATTGATGAACAAACATTTTGAAATAATTGTCGGCACAATGTTAGGTGCATCAGAGTATGTGGCCGACGTATTAGCTGAAAAGTTACAAGCCAAGGGATACACTTACACCTGTCTCTTATACACATCTCCGAGCCCACGAGACAGGCAGAAATCT
>OJFL01001203.1_pt1 | contig 10296 bp, 8 predicted proteins | sample 1594131 | NCBI WGS metagenome assembly OJFL01 (sample SAMN05416782, study PRJEB24817) | seawater metagenome | isolation source: Sea water | place: Canada:Atlantic | collected 2013-07 | reverse complement strand
CACTGCATATCGTCGGCAGCGTCAGATGTGTATAAGAGACAGCTCGTATTGTTATTCTAGAAGCTGAACCCAAAGATCCTGATTGTGAAATCTGCAGTCCAGCTACTTTACCTGCAAGTGAACTTGCAAGGTTATTATCTTTAATAGTATTTACATTTTCACCAGATACTTGCGTTACTGCATAACCAAGAGATTTTTTCTCTCTTGAAATACCTAGAGCTGTAATAACTACCTCATCTAAAGCTTCAGCACTTTGTTCTAAAGTAACATTGATTGTAGATTCTCCGTTTAAAGTTATCTCTTTGGTTTTGTAACCAAGATAAGAAAATTGTAACGTGGCATTTTTGTTAGATATTTCAATGGTAAATTTCCCATTGAAATCTGACGTAGTTCCATTTGAAGTGCCTTTTTCTAAAACAGTTACACTTGGCAACCCCATTCCATCAGTTGAGTCTGAAATAGTACCTGTAACTGTTGTTTGCGCAAAACTATTGAATGCACTAAAAACAAATATTATAAGCACCAAATTCATAATTTTTTGTATCATAATTAAAATTAATATGTTAATAATATCTAAATTGAATGAAAAAAACACAAACTCATAAATAATTTCGACTAATAACTGATAAAGTAAGGAGTTTGTTAAAATTTTTAGCATTTCGAAAATTATTATAGTTTAAATTATCAATATAGCACTGATATCAATAAGCTATAAATTAACTTTCTCATATTAAATTAACATCCATTAAACTCAAATTTTAGATAGAGAATTTATAAGAAAAAATGAATTATTTGACTTTAAAATTGATGTGAAAAATTTGTGGTAGATTGTTTCAATCCCTGTCAAATATTTTTAAAAATTATTTAATATTATTGAAAAGAGTATTAAGTAATTCTTGATTTTGATCTAAACTATACTCCCAAAACATAGCTCCACCAAGTCTGTTTTTTTTAATATATGACACTTTTTGTTCAATTTCTTTTGGTGTTTCCCATGATACAAAAATACTATCTGAGGCGCTCCATAAATATGAAGCTTTAGCTGAACTATCGTAAGATTTTATATAATCACCTGATGATATTTTCTGTAAAATATCCCAATAAGGAACAATAATACCAGTAGTCATAGAGGTTTGATAAAGGCCTTCATTTTCTGTTTTAACTTTCTCCCAATATCTGCCATAAAATGGGATCCCCATAATTAACTTATTTGAGGGAACACCAGCGTTGATATGTCGAATAATTGCTTCATGACCACTATTCCCTTTAAATTTTTCTTTATTTGATGGGTATAAGTTAGCATGATGACCCGTTTGATAATACCAACCATGGTAAAAATCATAACACATCACATTAATAAAATCTAAATATTTATGAGCATTTTTAAGATCTGTGTTATCAATATAGGCTTGATCGGCTCCTGTGGCTATTGTAAGTAAATAATGTTTCTTATCTATTGCCCCCTGTTTCTCTAATTCATTTCTAACTTCCTCTAAAAGAAGATTGAAATTTTCTTTATCTGAAGGTCTAAAATCATTGTCTTCTCCTCTTTGTCCAGGAAATTCCCAATCTAAATCTACCCCATCAAAGCCATGTTTTTTCATGAGTTTAACACTGCTTTTTGCAAATTTTATTCTGCTTTCTTTATATGCAGAAGTATGTGAAAAATTATTAGACCATACCCAGCCTCCAATTGAATAAAGTATTTTTAATGTTGGATTAATTTTTTTGAGTGCTATTAATTTTGAAATTTTTATTGAGTCTGTTTTTAACTCAAACTTTGGTTCTCCTTCTACAATATTTGCAAATGCATAATTAATATGTGTTAATTTATTGGCATCAACTAATGAGGGGTCAAAATCCTCATAACCTGCAACGTACCCAATTATTTTTAAGTCTAAATTAGAGTTATTTTGAATTTTACTTTCTTTCAAACAGCTAAAAAAAAGCATACTAAAGCAGATAGAAATAATTAATTTTATTGATAGTTTACTGTTTTTGACAATCATAACTTCTAATTTAAAGACTATTTTCTTTGGTGAATTTAATCACTTCACTTAAGTGTCCAAAGGCTATGGCTACTACTGTATCTGCTGCGCCATAATATATTGCTAATTTATCTTGTTCTATGTCATGAAGAGCTGCACAAGGAAATACCACATTAGGAACATCACCTACCATTTCGTATTGTTCTGCAGGCCCCAACAAATAAGGTTGCGTTCGATATTTTACAATATCTGGTTTGTGTTCGTCTAGAAGAGCAGTTCCCATGGCGTATCTAAATCCGTTGCAAGTATTTATGACTCCATGATAAATCATTAACCAACCTTCGTTTGTTAATATAGGTATGGGCCCTGCACCAATTTTTGTACATTGCCAAGCGCTATCTTCAAAAGGAGTTGCTTTCATAACACATCTGTGTTCTCCCCAATACTTCATATCTGGGCTGTAACTAATATAAATATCTCCAAAAGGAGTATGTCCATTATCACTAGGACGACTTAACATGGCATATTTCCCATTTATTTTTTTTGGAAATAAAACTCCATTTCTATTAAAGGGAAGAAAAGCATTTTCACATTGGAAAAAATCTTTAAAATCAAATGTATATCCTATTCCTATTGTAGGTCCATGGTAGCCATTGCACCAAGTAATCCAATACCTGTCTTCAATAAATACAACCCTTGGATCATATTTGTAGTCAGAATCTATCATTTTGGTGTTTCCTGCTTTCATTTTTATGGGATGATGATTAATTTTCCAATTAATACCATCTTCACTAAATCCAGCAAAAATATTCATTTGAACTGCTTTATTATCACATCTAAAAACACCAGCAAATCCATTTTTGAATGACACTACAGCACTATTAAAAATACTATTAGATGAAGGTATATCGTATCTATTAATAATAGGATTGGATGAATAACGCCATAAAACATCATTACATGTGTCAGGTTTATTTTGCCAAGGTATACTTGAACTATCTTTTAGTAAACTCATATTTTTAATTCGTGATTTTTCTGACTTTATCGAACCAAGTAAATTTAAGGATTATTGAAGTTATTACAAACACAATTAAAGATATTAATGCTTTTGGGTAATCTCTAATAACAAAATAAATTGGCATCACTATCATACTTGATTGCCAAACAATACCAATTGCACAATTTAACATATCTTTCCAAAAGTCAGTATTTTTTTCAATGGCATTATCTTCTGCTTTTAAAGTATCATATACTGGGTTCCACCAACCCCAAGGATGCACATTCTTATAAAATGATTTAAGTACCGTGATTTCTGTTGGCTTGCTTAAAAAAGTACCTAATAAGGATCCTAACAATGAGAATCCAAATATGATTGGAAATAAATAAATAGCATGAATGTGAGCTAATTCATAAAGTAAGGTTCCTTCGGAAAAATTATCTTTATTCTGATCTAATATAAATTGTAAACTAGCAGAAATCAATCCTGCCATCATTCCCCAAAAATAGCCCCAGCCATTAAAACGCCACCATATCCATTTTAAGAAGTTTGCAGCGACATACCCTCCAAAGAGTGCTGATGTTATCCAAAGTGTTAAAGAATTAATAGAATTGGCGAAAAAACCCATTGAAACACCTAAACCAACAATAAAAAATGATGCCAAATGACTAGCTTTAATATAGTGTTTATCGGTAGCGTTGGGTGAGATATATTTTTTATAAAGATCATTTACTAAATACGCAGGTCCTGCATTTACAAATGCTGAAAAGGTAGACATAAAAGCAGCTAACAATCCTGCTAATAATAATCCCTTAATCCCAACAGGCACATGAAAGTTAATCACTTTGGGTAATAATACTTCAAGATCATGCCCGTTTAAACCAGGGTCTGCATTTAATATTGGCGCCAAGATTACCAGGGCTATTACCACCACACCACCAATTAATAAATACCTAGGAATAAATAATATCAAATTTGTAAATCCCGCCATATATGCTGCCTCTTTTACATTTTTTGTAGATAAAATACGTTGCATATCAAAACTTGGAGTTGGCCCAGCTATACTTGCAAAAAAACCTTTAAACAAAGACATCCCTACAAAAGCACCAAACATTTTAAAACCCTCTTTGTCTATTAAATCATTAAAAGCATTGTAGTTCTCGTTCCAATGTGTAGTTAGTTCCCATTCAAAGAAAATATTTTTCCATTCTTCTGTAATTACTGAAGAAATTTCAAGATCACTGAAAGCATAGAAGCTATATGCAGCAACAAGAACACCTGCAATAACCATGATAATATATTGGATTACTTCTGTAGCAACCACAGAATACATACCACCCTTAATTGTATAAAATGTTGTTAAAGTAATAATAATAAGCGCATAGGATTGAGCTGATGTTAATACTTCTGATCCCCCTAATAATAGGGTCAAGTCCCATGGAAGTATTATTGTCATAAACTTTCCAACACCCTCAAAAAAGTAAGCTATAAAACCTATAGCGGCAACAATAGCAAATACAGCCACTATGATATGAGAGGCTCTTCCTGCTTTGTTATCACCAAAGCGTGTTAGTATCCATTCTGATCCTGTCATAATATTAGATCTTCGAATCCAAACGGCTAAAAACATCATAATAAATATTTGGTTCCAAATAGGCCACAACCACATAAACATAAAGCTTTTTAAACCATATAAGAAAAGAATACCTACCATCCAGGCTGTCCCTGAAACATCAAACATTCCAGAGCCATTACTTAAGCCTAAGTAATACCAATTAATAGTTTTTCCTCCTAAAAAATAGGAATCCAATCCTTTAGATGCCTTTTTAGAAACTCTCATTCCTACAAAGAGTGTTATCAAAACATAAATGACAATTATTAATATATCTATAGTGTTCATATGATTAAAATCTTATTAAATACCCCAGCTTTTATTTGGGTTTTCTCCCATGACAAAATGAAGTATTCCTTCGTTCATCAATTCGTTATGGGTGATGAATGTTCTGTTTAATTCTTCACCATTTAAGGTTGCTGATTGTATATAAATATTTTTAGTTGAAGCATTTTTAACGCTTAGTGAAGAAAGACCTAATTTGACTTCCAATTTTTCTTCATTTAAATCATTAAAATAAAGCTGTGCTGAAGTTTTAATTCCAGTAACATGATTTTCATTAATGTATTTTTCGTCTGATACTAGATCAAATTCTTTAATAGATTTTGAGAACTTCGCTACAAAAAAAACTTTCTGATTTTTAGCCCATCCTTTGCTATATCTAAATCCAGATATAGTAAACTTATCTACTTTTTTTAGTTGTGAAAGTTCTGTATTGTCCCAATTAAAAGCGTATCCTAAATCAACAATTACAGATTGCATATCATTTTTAGTAAAGGTGTATCTATGAAATGCTGTTCTTAAGCTAGATGTTAGCTCTGCTTTTATTTGATGATTTTCTAAAAAAACACTGTAATAACCAGCATCGGCAGATTCCTCATCATGTGAATAGGTTGATTTGTATGAGATATCATCTCTTGTTTTTACGGTATTAACTAAATTAAATTTTTTGTTTACGGGCATAAAACGAATATCGCCCAGGTCTCCAATACCTGTTCCACTGAGATGTAAATGACTAAAACCAATTGTGATTAAATCTGAGTAATGATAACCTGAAGACCAATCCCATCCAGAAATACCATTGTCTGGGCTTATTTGAAGCATTCCAAAAGGAACTGCAGCTCCAGGATATGTATGCCCATGACCTGATGTGCCAATGAAAGGATCTACATGTTTAATAAAGGAATCTCCTTTTTCAACAAACTGATTATCACAAGAGCAAAACATCAAAAAAAATATATTATGTTTATATTAGCTTTTTTAATATTCATTATTTATTCTTATTTATTCTTATTTATTCTTATTTATTCTAGTAAAAATTGAAAAAAATAACTGTTTAACGAATAAAATTAGACGGACGACTACTGAGTTCAGCTAAACGTTAAAAAACTTAAATATGAAAACAAAAAAAATATTCAAACTTAGTCGAAGACATCATATTCTTTTTTGGTTTTTTTACTTTTTACTAAACACACTTCGTTGGGGAAATTATTTTGATGATTACTTGTATTCACTTAAAACGAATGTTATTGGTTTTCCAGTACACATGATTTTGGTTTACTTAAATATTTTTATTTTAATGCCTAGGCTTGTTTTCAAAAGAAAATATTTTTCATATATCATTGCTCTTATTGCTTCTCTTTTGTTGATGGTTTTTATTAAATTTAATCTTACCTATTATCTAGTAAGTGAAAATATATGGCCAGAAGGACCAGCAGTTATAAATGATTTCACCTTTAGTTATGCAATTGATATGATGATAGGAGAATTGTATGTAACTACCTTTGTAACTGCTATAAAAATTACGATGGATTGGCTGGAAGAACAGAAAAGGACGGCAGCATTAGAAAAAATGCAATCTGATACAGAACTCAAGTTTTTGAGGACTCAAATTTCACCTCATTTCTTTTTTAACACCCTTAATAATATTTATTCCTTAGCTATAGAAAAGTCAGAAAAAACACCAAAAATTATACTTAAACTTTCAGAATTAATGCGTTATCTATTGTACGAAACAAGAACAAAAAGACAGCGTTTAGAAAAAGAGATCATCTGTATTCAAAATTATCTTGAATTAGAGTCAATAAGATATGGTAAACTGCTAGATATAGACATGAAAATAAGTGGAGATATAATGAATAAGAAAATTGCGCCTATATTATTGCTTTCTTTTGTTGAAAATGCTTTTAAACATGGTGCAAATAAAAATATAGGAAATATAAAAATTGATATAGATTTTAAAATAATAGAAAATTTTCTTTATTTTACTATTTCAAACCCGGTCCCCAAAGCAATTAAAAACAAACAAATTATAAAACATTCTGGGGGCATTGGACTGAAAAATGTTAAAAAAAGACTAGCTCTAGGATACAACCCTGATGAATACGAATTAAATATTGAAAGCAAAGACAAGGTATTTATTGTTAATCTCAAAATAAAAGTATAATGAAAATAAGCTGTTTAATAATTGATGACGAACCCTTGGCTATTAATGTTATAAAAAAACACATAGAAGAAGTTGAAAATATAAATATTATTGAAAGTTTTAACAGTGCAATTAATGCATTAAACTTCTTAAAAAGTAATACTGTAGATTTAATCTTTTTAGATATAAATATGCCTTTGCTAGATGGCTTAGATTTTATTAAAAGTTTAGATAAAAAGCCATTAATAATAATTACATCAGCTTATGACGAATATGCAATAAAAACCTATGAATTAGAGGTCCTAGATTATTTAATGAAACCAATATCATTTCCTAGGTTTTTAAAAGCTATCAATAGAGCTTTTAAAGAGCTTGACGCTCATTCAAACTTAAATGTAAAAGTCTCCAAAAGAGCCCATATTTTCATTAAAGTAGATAAAAAGAAAATGCAAAAAATCTATCTAGATGAAATCTTAATTATTGAGTCTTTAAGAGATTATTTAAAAATAACTACGCTTACAAACAAATACATTATTCATAGTACTTTAAGTAATTTTACTGAAAAGTTACCGTCAAACAATTTTATACGAATACATAGATCATTCACAATTGCTATAGATAAAATTGAGGTAGTTCAAGGAAATAGTGTAGAAATTGATGGTGTTAAATATGTGATAGGTAGATCTTATATTGAGCTTGTAAAAAAAAGAATATTACAATAACTTTCAGAAATTTAAAAGTATGCTTTATTAAAGTATTCTAACAGACCAATAGATTATAAGAGAGCTCATTCTTGTTTTATTATCTGAAAAAAATATTAAATCCTCTTAAATTAATTTCTTCTAACAGTAATATTTTTTTAATGATTCATCAAAAGCTGATAATTATACATAATTTTATCGACTATTAATTGCCCATTTTTGATGGTACTAGATTCTACGGTTATTTTAGCAATAACCTTTCCATTTTCAGCAATTCCTTTAATATGAAATTTTCCTCCAGGAAAGAAAACTTTTAATCCGTCTGATTCATCTTGTAGGTATAAATCAAACTCCCCACTAGTCCAGTTTATAAACTTCAAATAAAGAGCTTCAGAATCAAAAAAAACTTCTTCTTTAAGTTCATTAAAGGAGGATAAAGAGAAGGTTTGTTTATTTATACTCATCCATTTTAATTTAAGAAAAGCCCTATTTAGTTTAAAAATGATAGCGCTTAAAGGCCTCTATTGCAGCATAATCTGCTAATCCAAAATCATTATATTTTACAGCTGTTAAACGGTTTCTGTCTTCAACTCTCACCCAAAATTCTCTAGAATCATCTCCCTGATACATCACACCGTCTTTTTGAGATTGATGATAAAAAATAGCATGTCTTTTTCTTAATACTTGATCTGGACTCAAAGGCACAGCCATATCAATTTCATACGATTCCCACTCATGCCAAGCTCCACGATATAACCAAACCCAGCAGTCGTTCATGTATTTTTTATCTTTTACTTCTTTCAATGCTATAAAAAGGGCATCTAAACAAACCTTGTGTGTTCCGTGAGGGTCTGCCAGATCTCCAGCAGCATAAATTTGATGAGGTTTTATTGTATCAATTAAACTTGTCATTAAATGAATATCTTTATTTGATAAATTGCCTTTTTTAATAGTACCTGTCTCATAAAAAGGAAGGTTTAAGAAATGTACATTTTTATCCGAAAGCCCCAAATACCTTGTGGCAGCAAGAGATTCTCTTTTTCTAATTGTCCTTTTTAAGTGTCTTACTTCCAAAGAATCTATAGCATCATTTCTTTTTTTATTTTTTAAAAAATCAATAATTTCACTAACCTTTTTAGAATCTGAATTTATTTCTTTAGAAACTTCTGCAAATTTTAATGCTTCCTCATCTGAAACAGCAATATTCCCAGAGGTTTGATAGGCTACATGAACTTCATGACCTTGCCTTAATAATCTATCAAAAGTACCTCCCATAGAAATTACATCATCATCTGGATGTGGACTAAAAATAATGACCCTTTTTTTTGCGGGATTAGCTCTTTCTGGTCTTTTAGCATCGTCTGCAAAAGGCTTACCACCTGGCCAACCAGTAATTGTATTTTGTAGTTTATTAAACATTTTTATGTTTAAATCATAAGCAGCTCCTTCTTGCATTAAAAGACCAGACATCCCGTTAGTGTTGTAATCTTTGTCTGTTAACTTTAAAATAGGCTTTTTTAATAAATTACTCAACCAAACAACTGCTTGTAACTTTAAACTAGTATCCCAAATACATGATCTAACTAACCAAGGAGTTTTAACACGTGTTAGTTTAGCGGAAGCTTCTTTATCCATAACAAAAGTAGTATTGTTATGATGTTGTAAATATGTTGCAGGTACATTTGCACTAATTTCTCCTTCTATTGTTTTTTTAATTATGATAGTTTTATTTGCCCCCCAAGCAAGTAGCACAATTCTCTTAGCATTTTTAACTGTTCCAATGCCCATTGTTATTGCTTTTCTAGGAACATTTTCAATCCCAAAAAAAGAAGGTGCAGCATCAATTCTGGTTATATGGTCTAAAGTAATTATTCTAGTTTCAGAATTAAAATGAGAACCTGGCTCATTAAAACCTATATGGCCAGTTCTTCCAATTCCTAATAGTTGAAAATCTAGGCCGCCTACCTTTTTAATTTTCATTTCATAATCGATACAGTACTGAAGAATATTTTCTGCAGTTACAGTTCCATCAGGAATATTGATGTTTTCTGGTAAAATATCTACATGATTAAAAAGATGTTCATGCATAAAATAAAAATAACTTTGAATGTTACTTTTATCCATTCCGTAATATTCATCTAAATTAAAGGTAATTACATTTTTAAAACTTAACTCTTCTTCTCTGTGCATTCTAACAAGTTCCTCGTAAACTTTTACTGGAGAAGAGCCTGTTGCCAATCCTAAAACACAAATAGCTTTTTCTTGTTGTTTTTTTCTAATTAATTGTGCTATTTCTTGAGCAACTAAAACAGAAGCTTCTTGAGATGATTGATAGGTAATATTATGAATTTTCTCAAACCTAGTGTCTTCAAATTTACCTATGGATTGATAGATTGTTTTTTTTATGTCAGACATCATTAAGATTTAGAATAATATGTTAAAGATAAATTTATTATTTTCTGGATTGATGTATTCAAGTTTTTCGACCAAAAACAAGAAATTAGATACATAAAACAATTCAATAATAATTTTTAAGTTAAGAAAATTATCTTTTAAATCAATAAATAATAAAT
>OJFL01001201.1_pt1 | contig 10300 bp, 7 predicted proteins | sample 1594131 | NCBI WGS metagenome assembly OJFL01 (sample SAMN05416782, study PRJEB24817) | seawater metagenome | isolation source: Sea water | place: Canada:Atlantic | collected 2013-07 | reverse complement strand
CGGCATACGAGATTTCTGCCTGACTCGTGGGCTCGGAGATGTGTATAAGAGACAGCGACATAAACCAACCGCGGTGCTGATCCGACCCCTCTAAGTACAAGTCTGCACTTGCCGGTAGGTCTTCTCGACGGTCAACCACAAAGTAATGGGTCACACCAGAATCAAACCACACGTCCAGTGTGTCTGTTACTTTGTCATAATGGTCAACGTCACTACCCAATAGGTCGGCGTCATCGATGTCCCACCATGCTTGGATACCTTTTTTCTCTACTTCCAATGCCACTTTTTCCATTAACGCAGAAGACTGTGGGTGTACTTCGCCCGTTAACTTATGCACGTATAAAGGAATGGGTACTCCCCAAGTACGCTGGCGAGAAATACACCAATCGGGGCGCCCTTCTACCATTTTTTCAATGCGGTTTTGACCCCACTCAGGGATCCACTTAGTTTGTTTTATTTGTTCCAAAGACTCAGCGCGAAGACCTTTATTGTCCATGCTGATAAACCACTGAGGGGTAGCACGGAAAATAATAGGCGTTTTATGGCGCCAGCAGTGGGGATAGCTGTGCTCGTATTTAACATTGAGGACAAGGTTCCCTTTCTCTTCAACCGTTTCGATAATAGATTCATTTGCTTTGAAAACAAACTGACCGGCAAATAGCGGCGTATTTTCAAGATACACACCGTTATTACCAACAGGATTGTAAACTTCAATGTCGTATTGCTTGCCCACATTAAAATCGTCTACACCGTGCGCAGGGGCAGTATGAACACAGCCAGTACCCGACTCAGTAGTAACATGATCGCCCAGAATTAATGGGATTTTGATATCAAGAAACGGGTGATTGACCTGTAGCTTATCAAGAGCATCACCAGTACATGTTGCTACTTCGCGGAATTCTTCTACACCGTAACGCGTCATACAGCTCTCAAGCAGATCTTGAGCAACAACATACCAGTCATTTGATGGCTGAACTTCCACAATGGTGTAAGTAAGCTCTGGATTCAAACTAATTGCACGGTTTGCTGGTAACGTCCAAGGTGTTGTTGTCCAAATAACAACGCCAGCGTTGTGAGCCAACAAGTCACTTTCTTCAACGCCAAAGGCGGCCGCAATTTCCTTGCTGTCAGCAACGGGAAACTTCACATCAATGGCAGGTGAAACCTTATCTTTGTATTCAACTTCGGCTTCGGCTAGTGCCGAGCCACAGTCCGTACACCAGTGAACAGGCTTAAACCCTTTTTCAAGATGCCCTGAGTCTACAATTTTGCTGAGCGCTCGAATAATGTCGGCTTCAGAAGAAAAGTCCATAGTTTTGTAAGGGTTGTTCCACTCACCAAACACACCAAGACGTTTGAAGTCGGCCATTTGACCATCTATTTGCTTTTGTGCGTAATCGCGACATTTTTGACGAAACTCTGCAGCTGTCACTTTATTGCCTGGCTTACCCACTTTCTTTTCTACCATTAATTCGATAGGTAGACCGTGGCAGTCCCATCCAGGTACATAGGGCGAGTCAAAATCGGAAAGCGTTTTTGACTTTACAATAATGTCTTTTAGAATTTTGTTAACCGCGTGTCCAATATGAATGTTACCGTTCGCGTAAGGAGGGCCATCATGAAGTATAAAAGGCTTCTTACCTTTTTTTGCTTCGCGGATCTTGGTATACACCCCTTTTTCCTGCCAGTCTTTAAGCATCTTCGGCTCGCGCTGAGCAAGGTTACCGCGCATGGGAAACGCAGTTTCTGGAAGGTTCAATGTGGCTTTGTAATCACTCATAAAATTGTATTATCCGGTTACCTTAAGTTTCATCCAATGTCTCTGTGACACTGCGAAGGCGTTATATGATGCGGTTGCATTTACATTTGGTTGCTTTTACATTTAAATGCGCGCTGCGACTTTATCACGATTAACTATGCTAATAACAGACGCGCCTTGACGGCATCTGCCTGTATTTGTTCTTTTAATGCTTCAAACGAAGCGAACTTAATTTCATCTCTAATTTTGGCCATGGGCAGCACGGTTATGGGTTTGCCATACAAATCTGCCGATAGGTCAAAAATATGTACTTCCAATTGGTTACGAACGCCATCAAGGGTTGGTCGCGTGCCGATATTCGCTACACCGTCATAGTGCTTACCGTCAATGTCCACACGCACGGCAAACACGCCATGAATCGGTGTTTTAAACCGCTTAAGCATAACATTGGCGGTGGGGAATCCGATGGTTCTGCCTTTCTTTTCACCATGTACAACACGCCCATGAACGGCAAAAGGGCGCCCTAACATCTCTGTTGCCAAGCTAAAGTCGCTTTGCGCAAGCGCATCTCTCACCGCAGTAGAGCTTATTCGATGAGCATGCATAGTAAAACTTTGCGTACTGACCACATCGAAACCATAACGACGGCCAGCTGCCTCAAGCATGGTGAAGTCGCCCTTGCGACCAAAGCCAAAACGAAAATCATCGCCAACGACTAAAAATTTAACGCCAAGTTTATCCACCAGCAAATCGTGAACAAAGGTGTCGGCGCTTTGTTTTGCAAACTCAGCGTTAAAACGTACAGCAAGTAGTCTATCAACCCCCTGCTGTCTCAACAGCTCGTATTTCTCACGCAGCGGACTTATTCGAGCAGGTGCTTTTTCGGGCGTAAACACTTCTTCAGGCTGTGGTTCGAATACCATAACAGTGGCGGGTAACGACAGCGAGCTCGCTTTTTCCATCACGTTGGCAAGTACAGCCTGATGTCCTCTGTGGACGCCATCAAACTTACCAATCGTTAGAATACACCCCTTATGGTGGGGTTTTACATTGTTTAGCCCGCGGATAAATTCCACTGTTTACCACTACCTTTTTAACTGCTAGAAATTTAAAGCTCGCGATTATAGCCGACCCCGCCTCTAATACCAAGCATACAAGGGCCGGCAAAACTTTCCTTGCTCAGTAAAGACGTTAGAAACGTTGCAATATGATTATAAATAACAAACAACGATTGCCATTTTGAGATGTTTACTCACTACTGCTTACTCGCCACCACTTCTAAAATGACGAGGCCTCATCCCTAACAGCACCATGGTAGTCAGGAAGCCACCAACGGACAGTAATATGGTGATACCTAAGTCTTTCATTTGCTCTATAAGTGCAAGATCGAAAAAAGCCAAGCCGCTGTCGCGATAGTAAATTATTACGCCCATAACAGCACTTGCTAGTAAAACACGCGCAATGAAAAATAATGACGTGCGACTTAATTCAAATACTCCTTGTTTACGCAGCGTGATGTAAAGCAAAGCGGCGTTAAGCGTAGCTGACATACTGGTAGCAATAGCTAAACCGATATAGCCGAACGGAACGGCAAAGATAAGATTAAACACCATGTTCGCCACCATGCACCAAATACCAAATTTCACGGGCGTTTTCGTGTCTTGACGGGAATAAAAGCCAGGGGCCAGTATTTTAACAAGCATAAAGCTAATTAAGCCAAAGGAGTACGCTGTTAAAGAATAAGAAGCCATTATGGCGGTCTCGGCGGTAAATGCGCCTCTTTGAAAAATAACTGTCAAGATAGGGCGAGCCATAGTACCAAGGCCTACAGCAGCTGGAATGCCAAGTAAACACACCATTCGAAATGCCCAGTCGATATTTGCAGCGAACGCTTTAGGATTGTTTGTTACATGGTTTCTCGATAGCGTTGGCAATATCACTGTGGCAATGGCTATACCAAAAAGACCTAGCGGAAACTCTAATAACCTATCTGAATAGTAAAGCCAGCTAATAGAACCTGTAACTAAGAAGCTGGCAATGAAGGTGTCAAATAACAAGTTTATTTGCCCTACAGACACACCGAACAATGCCGGTATCATTAAGGTTCTTACCTTTACAACATTTTCGTCGTGCCAACCCCATTTGGGTTTCACCAGTAGCCCAGCTCGAAATAAGAAGGGTAGCTGGAATAAAAATTGAACGATGCCGCCAATGAATACGCCCCATGCTAATGCAAACGCAGGCTGAGATAAGCTAGGCGAGAGGTAGATTGCGCACAAAATAATGCATACGTTCAGCAACACGGGAGTGAATGCTGCAACGGCAAATTTGTTCAGGGTATTTAAAATGGCCCCAGATAGCCCGGTTAACGATATAAACGCCAAATAAGGAAAGGTGATTTTCAGCATTGCCGAGGCGAGCTCGAATTTGTCACCGGCCTCATCCCCCTGTAGCCAGGCAACAAACCACCCGGTACCAAAAAGTGCCGCGAGTACTGGCGATGCAATAACTCCCACAATAGAAACCAAAAATACAATACCGCCTAACGTTCCGCTTACCTTTGCAACAAACTCGCGCAGTTCTTTTTTATCATCGTTGTTATGTACTTCTGTCAGCACAGGAATAAATGCTTGAGCAAACGCACCTTCTGCAAATAGCCGACGCAAAAAATTGGGGATTTTATTGGCAAAGAAAAAAACATCAGCAGCTGCGCCGTCTCCCATAAGCCTGGCGACAACCACGTCTCTCACGAGACCTAACACCCTTGAAACTAGGGTCATTATGCTAACTATTAAGCCAGATTTGATTAACTTCCGTGACACTTCTGCTTCCGATGGACAATAAAGAGGGGAATAAGCAAATCATGATAACCAAAGGCAATAGCAGGTGAAATGATTTATTCAAAATAGTTGTGCATTTCTATCTATTTTATTGCTATAATCCGCGCCCGTTATGGGATGCAATGTTTTTGCATAGCTTTCGCGACGAATGCGTAACGTGTTGAGCACATCTACTGTATTACAATAGGCTGTGTTTAATAGATTGTGCTTTCAAAATGGCCAACGAATCACATCGTGAAATCGTTTGACAATTTAGCGATTGGTAGGCACAATCCGCACCCTCGTTTTTGACATGAATTTATTTGGGAGTTACACCTTGGCTAACATTAAGTCTGCTAAGAAACGTGCAATCCAAGCCGAAAAGCGTCGTCAGCACAACGCTAGCCGTCGTTCTATGACTCGTACAAGCATCAAAAAAGTAGTTGCTGCTATCGCTCGTGGCGATAAAGAAGGTGCACAAGCTGCATTATCTGCTGCTACTCCAGTACTTGACAGAATGGCTACTAAAGGCTTGATTCACAAAAATAAAGCTGCTCGTCATAAGAGTCGCCTAGCTGCACAAATCAAAGCACTAGGTTAATCTTTACGATTAGCAATTAAAAAGCGCCTTTCGGCGCTTTTTTTATGTCTATAGCTTTTGCAAATAAACTTGAGGCCAAAGTCGCTTTCGCATAGCCCCTCTTCCATAACGCGCTCTTAGCTCATTTTTCTAATGACACTTGCAGGCGCAATGCGCATTATCCAATGCAATACAGCCCACGGCCACGCGGGTACAAAGGCGTTTGCTTTTTCTTTTTCAATAGCACTCACCATTGCGCGACAGCCAACATCGGTATCGACAATAAAAGGGACTTTTTCCACTTTTTCATTTATTTCGCTGCGAATAAACCCTGGATGGATACACGTCACCTTGATAGGAGTATTCATAACATCCATGCGTATTCCCTCAGACAAAGACGTCAGCCCAGCTTTGGTTGCAGCGTATACTGTCATCGCTCGCCTAAAACCTCTCACTGCGCTGATAGACGAAATTGTCACTAAATGTCCGCTATTTTGTTCTCTGAATATGGTCATGGCAGCTTCACACTGCGCCAGCGCAGACACAAAGTTGGTTACCGCCGTTTGCTTATTTGCGTGAAAGTAACCCGTACCGATAGACGCCCCCTTCCCCATACCAGCATTAACAATAACTCTATCCAGAGATCCTAAGTCTTGCTTGAATGCATCGAACACCTCAAACACTGCATCGTGATCATTAACATCTAAAGAACGAATTGCCACTTTGATATTGGGGTTAAGCGCTAGCAACTCTTCTTTCAATGTTTCCAGATTTTCAAAACGCCGTGCGCACAGCGCCAAATTGCGGCCTTTCTTTGCAAATTCGATGGCCATGCCTTTACCCAGTCCAGAGCTTGCGCCGGTAATCAGAATATTTTCTCTTGTTGTCATTATTTTTTTCCTGATGCTTTTATGGCTTTATTGCAACGCCATAACAAATAGTGAATGAAGATCCAAAACCGTTTAAACGCCGGGTTGTTAGTTTGACCGTGGTGATAACGATAATAAATTTGCTGGGCAATACCGGCTAAGCGGAACAGTCCGTAAACTTCATAAAAGGTAAAGTCGTCTATCTCTATTTCCATTTTATTGCAGTAATAAGCAACTACTTGCTGTCGCGTTAGCATTCCCTCTAAATGAGTTGGCTGACGCCGTGTTGACTGCGCTAGAAAGTCATCGTCTGCGTCTACCCAATATGCAAGTGAATTACCTAAATCCATTAGCGGGTCGCCCAGTGTTGCCAACTCCCAGTCAAGCACGCCAATGATTTCTGTATAGTTATCTGGATTTAGCACAACGTTGTCGAAGCGAAAGTCGTTATGAGTAATGCAAATGCGTTCATTGTCAGGCATATTTTTTTCAAGCCAATGCATAACCTTTTTTCCCGACGGTACGTTCCAGGTTTTAGCTTTACTGTAACGCTGACTCCACCCGCTTATTTGCCGTTCTATATAGCCACTGCCCTTGCCTAAATGAGACAAGTCGGCCTGTTTATAATCCACCTTGTGAAGTTCAATTAAACTATCAAGTACATTCGTGCATAACTGGGCAGTTTGTGCCTTAGTAGTAGCTAAATTTCGGGGCAAGTTTTTGCGAGGTATAACCCCGGTAAACTTCTCCATCACATAAAAGTCTGTGCCAATAACGCTTTCATCTTCACAGTACGCATACATGTTTGGAACATATCGATAGACAGGCTTGAGTGCGTGCTGAAGTCTGAATTCTCGGCCCATATCGTGAGCGCCTTTTGCTTTCGTTCCCGCGGGCGCTCTACGAAGGATCAGTGAAGTGTCTTTGTAATCTAAACAATATGTCCAATTTGATGCGCCTCCCGAATATTGAGTAACGGAAGGAAGAGACGAGCAATTATCACAACTTGCTTTTACTTGGTCTGATAAATTTTGCTTAAGCCACGTATTAACGGCGTCAACATCAAGCTCTTCACCCTGTCTTACATTTTGTGCTTTATCTACAACACTCTTATTCATTATCTCTCCGCTTGGTTCGAAAATACTCAGACATTCGCTTTATGCTGCTCTACACGCTACTACAAGAAAGCGCGCTGTGCCCGAAAAACCCGTTATGCAAAAAAATCCATTACGCGCTTTGTTTAGCCATCGCCTTTTTCATTGCTTTTGTTTTCGATAGCATCATATTTATGTAGCGCTTCGACGGGAGAAGTTTTTTCAATAGATATACCTGTTTACCTAACTTATGGGTCAAAATTAAGAATTGTTTGGCCATAACCTGCTTATAAACGATATTAGCCACATCTTCTTTACTAAGGTCAGCTTTTGCAAAAAGCTTTTTGAGCATTGTGTGCGATGCAGGATTTGAACTGCGCATCGACTCATCAAGATTAGTTTTGAAAAAACTTGGGCATACCACACTAACATTTATATTATCTGGTGCTAGCTCAAGCTTCATTGTCTCAGAAAACGCCACTACTGCGGCTTTCATTGCGTTGTAGCTTCCCATATATGGAATGGGGGTTAATCCTGCTTGTGAGGCGATATTGACGAAATAACCATGCCCTTGAGTTTTCATCATAGGTAAAAATGCTCTACTCACGCGCACCATTCCCAGCATATTGATATCACATACCCACTGCCATTGTTCGAGTGTTTCATCAAGTAAACTTCCCCCCGTAGCAACACCGGCGTTGTTGAAAACGTAGTCGACGCCTTCCCACTTTGCACGCAGCGTACTGGCAAGCTTTCCTACATCGGTATCCGAGGTGATATCACAAGAAATAAAAAATGCGTCTGCGCCAAGGAACGTTAGCTCATGTACGGTCTCGTTACCTCGCTCACTGTTCACATCGGCAATGCAAATTTTAATTTTTTCGTTCTTCTCTGCCCATTTGATAGCAAGGGATTTTCCCAGACCTGTTGCTCCACCTGTCACCACGATACGCATATTGTTTTTCTCTTATTATGTTTTTATGTGCTCTTTAAATGTTCGAAATTTTTAACAACCTTATTGCTAGCGCGTGTTGAGCATTGCTGACGAAACATTTTATTTACATCCCGCAGTTTACTTACTTTTTCAGTAAATTCAAAAATGTATGCTTACCTAACAAACTGCTGCAATGGAGGAGAATGCGTGGAGCGATGCCATAGAGGTAGAATATTCAAGGTGAGCATGTAAACGAGAAATACACATATCAATGTTCTTCGTTATTACAATCTGTGCGTTTGCTTTTGTAAAATAACTGACAAAAAAGTATGTCAAAAACGTCACATTGCACTGTTATCGTTTGCAAAAACACGAGAGAAACTATGTTTACTGTCAACGACGTTTTAACCAAACACTACCCTCAAGTTGCGAACAAGCCATTATTGTTTAAGTCACTGTCTTTTGCCCTTAGCCATCTGCTGCACGAAAAAGACATTCAAGAGTTTGGAAAAACCTATCCGCACTACCATGACATCGATTTTGTTGAACAAGTTTTAGCCTATTTCAATATTAGTTACTCTACCAGAGATATTGAAAAAGAGCGTATTCCCCATGAAGGGCGAGTGGTTATTATTGCAAACCATCCTATTGGATCTCTCGATGCATTAGCACTTATAAAGTTGGTAAGTGAAGTTCGCCACGATTTAAAAGTAGTTGCGAACGAAATGCTTATGGCTATTTCGCCGCTACACGACATGCTTTTACCGGTTAATAACATGGAAGGCGGCACGCCCAAACAACATTTATCGGCAATACATTCACATCTTGCTGAAGAGGGCGCCGTATTAATTTTTCCTGCAGGCGAGGTATCTCGTCTTCGTCCTCAGGGTGTGCGTGATACCCATTGGAACTCAGGCTTTTTGCGCATCGCGCGCCAAGTAAAATCCCCTATTCTTCCGGTTTATATCGACGCCAAAAACAGCCCACTATTTTATGGCGTTTCGATGATTTATAAACCCCTCGCCACTGCTTTGCTAGTTAAAGAGATGTTCAAGCAGCGACGCAAACACCTGCCAATACGTATCGGTGAACTCATTCCGTTTGAGTCTTATCAGCGACCATCAATAAACATTAAAGAAAAAGTAAAACTGTTTAAGCGACACCTTTACCGAATTGGCAGTAATAAGAGTGGTGTTTTTGAAACGCAGGCGCCTATTGCTATGCCCGAAGATAGAAAAGTCCTTTCTCAGGCCATTCGAAACTGTGAGCATTTAGGTCAAACCTCTGATGGGAAATCGATTTATTTATACCAGCATAAACACTGCTCTCCCGTAATGAGAGAAATAGGTCGACTGCGCGAGATAGCATTTAGAGCCGTTGGAGAAGGAACTAACAAACGACGGGATATCGATCAGTACGACTCACACTATTATCACCTTGTGCTGTGGGATGCGGACGATTTGGAAATTGTTGGTGCATATCGCTTCGGCGACGCTGAAATACTCTCTAAAACTAACCATGAAACCGGGCTTTACTCTGCAACACTGTTTGATTACGGCGATAACAATGACGCACTTTTTCAACAAGGTTTAGAACTGGGAAGAAGCTTTGTTCAACCTCGCTATTGGGGTAAGCGTAGCTTAGATTATCTCTGGTACGGCATTGGTGTATTTCTAAGTCGCTACCCAAAATATAGGTATTTGTTTGGTGCAGTTTCACTAAGTAACGCCTATCCTGAGCCAGCAAAAAATTTGCTAGTGCAATTTTACTCCACGTACTTCCCTCCAAAGTTCGGAAATGCTAGCTGTAAGCGCCCCTTTCAGGTAGGAAAGGACACTCCACATGTGTTCAAGGGTGACAATTACAAAGTGGAGTTCACCCAACTAAAACATTTACTGGCCAATATGGGGGTGAATGTGCCAACACTGTATAAACAGTATTCAGAAATAGCCCGTACTGGCGGTGTTGCGTTTCTCGGCTTTAACGTAGACCCAGACTTTAACGACTGTATAGATGGGTTAGTGGTAGTGGACACCATGGAAATAAAAGACAAAAAACGAAAAAGATACTTAGAACATGAAGAGTTAAAGGAAACGGCCTAGGCAAGCCTACCGCCCTTTTTGTTTGGCAACATGAAAACTTATTTATGAATGCGGCTGTAACGTTGTGATGTTGGCATTTAATGCAATAGATTAATGGTATGGACCCTCTCCTCCCATAAAGGCTTCAAATGAGCCAAGATAGA
>OJFL01001199.1_pt1 | contig 10316 bp, 7 predicted proteins | sample 1594131 | NCBI WGS metagenome assembly OJFL01 (sample SAMN05416782, study PRJEB24817) | seawater metagenome | isolation source: Sea water | place: Canada:Atlantic | collected 2013-07 | reverse complement strand
ATCTACACACTGCATATCGTCGGCAGCGTCAGATGTGTATAAGAGACAGCCTCTCTCCGCATTTACACTTCGGCGAAATTTCACCCAATGAGGCAGCGTTTGCAGCGAATCAAAGTGGTCAGCGCGGGCACGAGAGTCAGTCCGAGCATTTCGTGCGTGAACTCGTGTGGCGTGAGTTTTCTTATTACCTGCTCTATCACTTCCCGAGTCTGACCGACGCAAATATGAAGTCTGATTTCGACCGCTTCCCTTGGCTCGACGATGCCGACCTTCGTTCGGCGTGGCAGCGCGGCATGACCGGTTACCCTATTGTCGATGCGGGCATGCGCGAGCTTTACACAACCGGCTACATGCACAATCGCGTGCGCATGATTGTCGCCTCTTTCCTTATTAAAAATCTTATGCAGGATTGGCGTCACGGCGAGAAGTGGTTTTGGGACTGTTTGGTCGACGCCGACCTCGCGAGCAATTCGTGCAGCTGGCAATGGGTTGCCGGCAGTGGCGCAGACGCAGCGCCCTATTTCCGTATTTTTAATCCAGTAACGCAGTCGCAGAAATTCGATCCCGACGGCGCCTATATTCGCCGATTCGTGCCTGAACTTGCCAAACTGTCGGCAAAGTATCTTCATGACCCAAGCTCGGCGCCAACAATGGAATTAGAACTTGCGGGAATAGAATTAGGAAAGGATTACCCGGCGGCAATTGTCGATCTAAAACAGACTCGCGAACGCGCACTCGCCGCGTATAAGACGCTACGCGACTAGGCAGACAGCGGCTATTTTTGCGCATCACGCTAGCCTAATTCAAGCTGTTCATCGGCAAGCTGCACGGCGCGCACGATGGCGCGCGCTTTGTTAAGCGTCTCTTCCCATTCGAGGCGCGGCACCGAATCGGCTACGACACCCGCGCCTGCCTGCACATAGAGGCGCGAATCTTTAATCACCGCGGTACGAATGGCAATCGCCATGTCCATGTTGCCGTTCCACGCGAGGTATCCCATTGCGCCACCGTAAATACCGCGGCGCTCGGGTTCCATTTCGTCGATTATTTCCATCGCGCGCACCTTGGGCGCACCACTCAGAGTTCCGACCGGCAGAGTCGACTTTAGGACGTCGAGCGCAGTCTTGTCTTCGCTCATTTCACTTTCGACTATCGAGGCAATGTGCATCACATGGGAGTAGCGCTCGACAAACATTCGCTTGGGTACGGTAATCGAACCCACTTTCGACACCCTGCCCGAATCATTGCGGCTCAGGTCTATTAGCATGAGGTGTTCAGCAATTTCTTTCGCGTCCGACAGCAGGTCTTGCTCTAACGCCAGGTCTTCGGTTTCGTTCGCACCTCGCTTACGGGTACCCGCTAGCGGCCGAACGGTAATCTTGCCTTGCTCGACGCGCGCGAGAATTTCGGGCGACGCGCTCACAACATGGTGATCACCTAAATCGAAGAAAACCATGTATGGCGATGGATTCAAATAGCGCAGCGCGCGATACACATTAAGTGGATCGCCTCCGAATTCGACCGACATGCGCTGAGAAATAACCACCTGCATGACATCGCCCGCAACAATATACTCTTTGATTCGCTCAACCGCGCTTTCGAATCCAGCTTGGTCAAAATGGCTCACAAAGTCGGCATCACTAATGCCGCGCTGTATGGGCAACGTCGGCAAAGGTGCCGCCTTGCGTAGCTGTGACTCTAAGGCATCGATGCGCGCGTGCGCCTTATCAAAGGCGTCGGCATCGACTGGATCAACAGTAATAACAAAAGCAATAGTGCCGCGCAGATTGTCGAACACCACAACCTCTTCCGACAGCATGAGCAAGATATCTGGTGTGTCTAGTGCGCCGGGGTCTTTGGCAGGCCCGATGCTCGGCTCTACATAGCGCACGCTGTCATAAGCAAAATAACCGACGAGCCCGCCGCCAAATCGCTGATTATCAGTGACCTCGGCAACGTTAAAGCGCGCCTTGTAGGCTTCGATAAACTCGAAGGGGTCGCTCGTCTCGAGCGCCTCGATTACCTCGCCTTCACACTCAACTGTCAGCCTGTCGCCGACAACGCGGAGCACGGTAGAGCAAGGCAGACCGATAATTGAAAAACGCCCCCACTTTTCTCCGCCCTGAATAGATTCGAAGAAATAGCTGTGCGGCCCCTTGCCGAGTTTGAGGTAGGTACTCAGAGGCGTATCGGTGTCGGCAAGCACTTCGCGCACCACGGGAATGCGGTTGTAGCCTTGGCTCTTAAACGACTCGAAGGTGGCTCGATCCATGTTCATCTGCGGTGTCCTGCTCGTCTATTCGCCTTAGCGCGTCTTGCTTGGATTGGTATTTTGAATTAGGCGTGTCGCGTGAGTCTTATTTAACGCGCCTATTGATTCGGGTCTAGTGATTCGGGTCTAGCGATTCGGGTCTAGCGATTCGGGTTGAGTGATGCGCGCCTAGTGATGCGGGTCTGGTGCTTGGCCTAATTCGTTGCGCATCGCCTTAATGGTTTCGGCATAGTCCTCGGAATTAAAGATCGCCGACCCCGCAACAAACATGTCCGCGCCCGCCTCGGCGATCTCGCGAATATTCTGCACGCCAACGCCGCCATCTACTTCGAGACGAATTTTGTGCCCGCTCTCGTCGATGAGTTTGCGCACCTGCGTGAGTTTGCGCAACGTCGATGGAATAAATTTCTGACCGCCGAATCCTGGGTTCACCGACATCAAGAGAATAACATCGAGCTTGTCCATGAGGTATTCGAGGCAGTGAAGTGGCGTAGCAGGGTTAAACACGAGGCCTGCTTTGCAGCCGTGGTCGCGAATCAGTTGCAGCGACCGATCGATATGGCCTGTCGCCTCGGGATGAAACGTGATGTAGCTAGCCCCAGCTTTGGCGAAGTCAACAATCATCTGATCCACCGGGCTAACCATCAGGTGAACGTCGATAGGCGCTGTAATACCGTGATTACGCAGCGCACCACATACCATGGGACCAATGGTGAGATTTGGCACGTAATGATTGTCCATCACGTCGAAATGCACCACATCGGCGCCCGCCTCTAAGACAGACGTTACCTCCTCGCCGAGCCGTGCGAAATCGGCGGAGAGGATCGAGGGGGCGATGAGAAAGTCTTTCATGCGGGTTCCTTAATATCGATAACACTGACGCTGTTGACGAGGCCGGCAGTTGGCTAGGCTGCGGGTGACACTAACCACCCGCCGCTTACTATCAAGCTATTTTACAGACTCCGAGTAGCGATGTCCTGTTTCGTGATAGACAGACTGAAAACGTAATATGCCGGTGCGGGATTAGGCGCGGGCGCGATTAACCTGGCGCACCGCTTCGAACGCCTCGCGTATTTCATGCGCTTTGAGATGAGCTCGCCGCAGTGCCTCTGGCGAAGGATTCTGCGAGGCAAGTTTGTCGGGGTGATGCTGCGCCATTTGTCGATGATAGGCGCGGCGCACTTCCTCAGGCGAGGTATCGACACTCACGCCGAGCAGATTGTAGGCGTTTGCCATCGAGGGACTTGGCGCACGCGTTATGTCTGGCCGTTTGCTCTGCGCCGAATTTCCGCGCATCGCCGCGCTCCACACACCCGAGCCGCGGACCTCGGCGCACACTTGTAGCATCGCCGCTTTGTCGAAGCCTAAACTCTCTGCCACTTCCCGCAAGAACTGACGATCTTTCAATCGCAGACCGCCAACCTGCGCGTCGCGCCAGCTGTAACTCGATTTTAGGTAGGCCGCCTCACAAAAAGTTTTGAGTACAAAGCGAGCTAGCATACTGGCATCGCCTATCGCCTTACTAAGGCGCCGCACACTCGTCAGCACATCGAATGCTGGATTCTTACCCCGTTCGAATTCTGCTATCGCGGCAAGCCTCGAACTCTCCCGCTCATGGTCTACCAAGCGCAAACCAAGCTGGCTAATCACGCGCTCGGCAAAGGCGATTTCGGACTCATTCACGCGGCCATCGAGCTTAGCGAGACGCCCGAGAACCTGCAGCAGCGCGCTGGTAAAAGCGAGTTCGGTCGAGCCTCCACTGGGAAGGGGGGCGCTTGGGTTTTCGCCCCTCAGACGCTGTAATAGTGCTCGACGATAGCCCCTATGCCGAAAACGCATCATTTGAGTTCGCCTTCACTGCGACAAATAGCTTCAACTTCGGCGAGTCGTTCGGGTGTGCCTACATCGACCCACAGCCCACGATGATGGACTCCGCCCACTTTACCGGCCTCAATCGCTGCGAGCAGAAGCGGCAATAGCGGCCGCGGTCCTGGGCCGCAGCCCGCAAAAAGGGCGCGGCTTAGAACGCTAATTCCACTAAAGGTGAGATTCTCGTTAGTCACACAGCCAGGTGCTTGCTGCGTGGCATCGCTAGGTAAACCTACTCGCCCCGACTCATCGAGCGAAAAATCGCCTTTGGGGTTGTGTGAGGCGTTGCCTACCAAAACGAGAAACGCGAGGTCGTCGCTGCCTGCGGCGAGTTGTGCCACTACTGGCGCTAGCGACGCCAGATCGAAATCACACCAAATATCGGCGTTAACAACGACAAAACTAGGCTCTTGCAGAAGCGGCAATGCCTCAATTATCCCGCCCGCTGTTTCAAGCCTCACCGGTTCGGCAGAATAATTAATCGACAGTCCATAATGCGCACCATCGCCTAACGCGGTTTCGATCTGCGAACCTAAATAAGAATGATTGATCACCACGTTGGTGATACCAGCGCGCTGCAAACGCGCGAGCTGATGCTCGATAAGCGCCTTGCCAGCCACCTTTAACAGCGGCTTAGGCGTATTTTGGGTAAGCGGGTGCATGCGCTTCCCAAGTCCTGCCGCTAGTATCATCGCTCGCATCGAGCCTATCCCCTGGCGTTAGCGCCATCTGTCTTATTGTTTCGCGCTTGCGTCTGCTCTGCCGCGCGCGGAACAACCACCTTCTCAAACCAAGCGAGGATATCGCTGAGCTCGGGGTACTGCCGCGCCACAGATAAAAAGTACTCCGTCACTAAGGGGATATCGGCCAGATAGGCAGACTTGTTATCGCGAAGGTGCAGCCGCGAAAAGATGCCCATCACTTTAAGGTGACGCTGCAACCCCATGAGATCGAAGTCGCGCTTGAATGTTTGTTCGCCGCGTTGGCGAACAGCGGCCGAGGAATAGGCTCGGCGCTGATAGAAAAGCCCCGCCCATTCTTCGACCAAGGGACGCGGCCAGCTGATGTAACAGTCACGCAGCAGCGAGACAAGATCGTAGGTATACGCGCCATGAACCGCGTCCTGAAAATCGATCACACCAAGCTCGCCGTCGTCGAGCAACATGAGATTCCGCGAATGGTAGTCTCGGTGAACCGCGCACTGCGGCTGGGCCAGCGCCGCATCGGCTAAAAAGTCGAAGGCACTATCTAAAACCTCGCGCTCCCTCGCGTCTAACTCGAGGTTGAGCAGACCGCCGCAATACCACTCAGTGAAAAGCCCCATCTCGGCAAGCAGCTTAGGCTTGTCGAAATTCGGCAGCGCATCGGAATCCATCCCCTCTTGCAAAGCAAGCAAGGCATCGAATGCGGGGGAGTACAAAGTGAGGGCACCTGCCTCACCTGCGGCGAGCAGCGCGGGGAGGAGCATTTTGTCGCCAAAGTCTTCGAGAAGCATGAAGCCCTGCTCATAGTCCACGGCCAGCACTGATGGCGCGCGAACGCCAGCATCAATCAGCATGGCGGCAAGACGAACAAACGCCGCGTTGTCTTCTGTCGCTGGCGGCGAATCGACTGTAATCAGCGCCTCGGTAGAGGTAATTAGCAGGCGAAAGTAGCGGCGAAAGCTCGCGTCGCCGCTCACAACCTGCAGGCGCTGGGCCGGACAGGCGCTAGGCCACTGCTGTGCAACCTCGCTGGTTGCCCACGCTAACAACTCACGCTCTCGCGTATCGCTCATCTCGACTTAGCCTCTCGCGTACTGTCTTCTATATTACTGGATTGGGGACCGCTGCGCCCAGACTAGGCGCGTCGGCGCTAGGAATGGACCCGCGCATCCCTTATCATGAGCACCCTCAATAGCGGGCCTTCCGGACAAGTTTGTCGGTAATCGTGGCGATATGTTTACGATCCCGCGGCGATTAACACCCCTCATCGATAACTTTTGCCGATGCCGTACGTTTACTGTGTAGCGAGAGCCTGTTTATCAAGGCGAGAACAAGCCATGCCATGGATAACCGAAAAATCGACGCGCCCCACGTCAGCCTCGCGTATGACTGCGCGCCTCAGGCGCAAGACGGCGGCTAAGGGCGCGAACAAGTCGGCAACTTCGGCTGGGCCAACGCTGGCGATTCTTTGCTGCGTCTTGGCTGTTTTTGATGCCTCACCCGTCTCTGCACAATCAAGCAATGCACCGCGCGTGAGCTGCATCGTTAACGAATCAGGCGACGGCTGGGTCTGCGCAACAGGTACCGGCTTTACCCGCGCCGACCCGCGCGTAAACAGAGAAGACAGAGCGAGTTCGGCCGCAATCTCGACCCCTGCAAAAACACTCAGCAACGACAGTCCTGCTCGCCTCGATTGGATCGCCCGCGAGGCGATGACTCCTGCACAGCGCGTCGCGCTCCCCAACGACTGCTGCGGTGGTTTTGTCGACCCTCAGACTGAGACCGCGCTAGGCGCTGCCTCCAGTGTGGGCAGCGACACTAGCGCAAGTCCTCAAACGCAGTTCCTCTCGAGTGACGGCCTAAGCCAGCGCACAGCAAGCAGTATCAACCTGCGAGGCGAAGTCACTGTGCTTCAGGGCCCGCGCACGATCACTAATTTGGGCACCGAGACCTCCGCGCAAACCACTCTCGATCGCGACGCCAACACGGTAAGCATGAGCGGCGATATCGCCTTCCGCGAACCCGGCGTGCTGCTCCGCGGCAGCGAAGCGTTCATCGATTCGAACAGCGGGCGCAATACCGTCGACGCCGCACACTATGTGCTGCATGCCAGCGGCATTCATGGCGCTGCGCAGACAATCGACTACGACTCAGCCACCGGCCTCATCATGCTCGACAACGGCGAATTTAGCCGCTGCGAACCAGGCAATGAATTTTGGGTGCTGCGTGCGAACGCCTTTGAACTCGATCAAGCAATCGGCCGCGGTCGCGCGAAGGCGATGAGCCTGCGCATTCGCGATATTCCGGTTTTTTATTACCCTGGCACGGTGCAGTTCCCCATCGGCGATCAACGCCTCAGCGGACTATTGCCGCCCAGTATTGGCTCTAGCCGTAGCGGCGGAGTAGATATCGAGGTGCCTTATTACCTTAATCTCGCGCCACAGATGGATGCGACATTAAGCCCGCGCCTGCTAAGCGATCGTGGCGTGATGCTTGGAGCTGAGTTCCGTTATCTCGCCGAAACGTCGATGAATACTCTCAACGTCTCGCATTTGGCAGGCGATAAATTCTTCGACCCCGCCACCGCCGACACCCTCGGTTCGGAGTCACCCTCGCAAGAAGATCGATGGTTTGTTGGCTTCGAGCATCAGGGACGTTTTGGCCGCGGATTCTCAACTTATGTCGACTATAATGCGGTGAGCGACAATGACTATTTCTTCGATTTTGGTAACGGCGGTCTCAACCTTTCTAGCCAAACACACCTCAATCGCCAGGCTCGCATAGATTTCAGAAACGACTATCTGCGCGCGGGGATTAATGCCCAACGCCTGCAGATTATCGATCCGTTTGCCGCGGCGCTCGACATTAACAAGCCCTTCGATCGCTTACCGCAGTTCACACTGGCTTCACAGATCCCCCTTGGCGCCGGCTTCCGAGCAGCCTTTGCAGGCGAGGCAACAGCCTTCGATCGCACCCTCGAAGAAGGATTGCTAAGCCAAGCCAAAATCGATGCCGGAGCCCTTGTTACCGGCACCCGAGTGAATCTCGAACCAGAGGTAAGCTGGAGCATCGAGCGCCCGGGCTGGTTTGTTCGCGCCAAAAGCAAATATCTGCAGCGTAGCTACAGCCTCGACAAACAGGCGCTTGGCACGGCCGAGGCACCCGACTTCGGCGTGTCGGTGAATAGCCTCGACACCGGCCTTATTTTCGAACGCGCCACGCGAAAGGGTTGGACACAGACACTAGAGCCACGCATTTTCGCTCTCGACAGTGGCTTTGCTGAGCAAGGCGACATCCCGCTCTTCGACTCGTCCGAACTCAATTTTAGTTTCGCCCAACTGTTTCGCGACGAGCGCTTCGCCGGCGGCGATAGGGTAAGCAACGCCCGACAAGTGAGTGCAGCGATTACCACAAGACTGCTCGACAACACGGGCCGCGAGCGCGCCCGCGCAAGCCTGGGTCAGATAACCTACTTTGAAGACCGCCTCGTTGACCTCGCCAATCCTCTCCAAAACTGGGCGCCACGTTACTCAACCACGGCCGACGGCTCAGCCATCGCCGCCGAGGCCTTTTACGCACCAAACGACCGCTGGCGCTTCATTACCGATGTGCAGTGGGACGAGGAGACACAGCAGGTGATCGAAGGACGCGCACAGGTTCGCTACCGCCGCGACGCGTCGCACTTAGTTAACCTTGCCTACCGCGAGCGCAACCTCGTCAGCTCGCCGAACCTCGTGTTGCCGCCCGCGATAGATGGCGCAATCGACCCGCATATACGGCAGACCGATTTTTCGGCAGTCTGGCCTCTGGCGACAAATTGGAAGATACTGGCGCGCTGGAACTACGATCACAGCAATGCCCGGAACCTAGAGAGCTTTGCCGGGGTCGAATACAGCAACTGCTGTGCGAAAATTCGCCTGGTTGCCCGCGAATGGATCAATGAAAACGAGCTGTTTGTGCGCAATTTTGAGCCCAACCGCGGCGTTTTCGTTCAGTTCACCCTAGTAGGCTTAGGCAACCTCACAGGCGGCGGCCTAGACAGCCTTCTCACCGAAGGGATTCAAGGCTACGACGCTGAGCGCTAAATTGCGGCCGCGCAGCAACCGCCAATACGGTACACTAGGCAGCTTGCGAGATTAGAAAGCCTGCGAGACTACTTTACAAATGGTTACCCTATGAATGATAACAATGTGAATCGCCGCGTCCTCTTCGTTATTGGCGCGCTTCTCCTCCTCCTTCTTGCTGCACCTTTCGCGAGTGCACAGCGCGTGCTGCTCGACAAAATTATCGCCATTGTCGACGACGACGTCGTGCTAAAAAGCGAACTTGATGAGCGCATTGTCGAAATTACGGCGGCAGCGCAGCGCAATGGCCAGCCGCTGCCAGACGACCTAGAGCAGTTCGAATCCGACATAATGGAGGCGCTCATCGTTGAGAATATTCAGATGCAACTCGCTAACCGCGTCAGCATCCGCTACGACGATGACACGATCAATCGCGTGCTCGGCAATATGGCAAGCAACAACAACCTCACCTTCGATCAGTATGTCGACGCGCTCGAAGAAAACGGCGTCTATCTGCAAACTCGCGAGCAAGTACGCAAGCAGATGACCATGCAAGAATTGCAGCGCGGGATGGTTAACCGCCGCATCAAAATTACAGAGCAAGAAATCGACAATTTCCTTAACTCCGAAATGGGGCGCGAACTGATGGCAGCCGACTACTTTGTCGACGATCTGCTTATCCCGTTCAGCGCTGCCGATACCCCCGAAATCAAAGCAGAGAAACAGCGCCTTGCGGCTGATTTAATCTCCCGCATCGACGATGATTTCCCGCTTGCTGCGGCACGCGCCGCAGCACGGCAGAATACCGCGATCGAAATCGGCGGCGCCGAATTGGGCTGGCGCAAAGCCAAACAGCTGCCGAGCCTTTTCGCCGACATCGTAGTCGAGATGGAAATAGGCCAAGTCGAGGGGCCTATCGAGGCAGGCAATGGCCTGCATATAATCCAGCTCGTTGACATGCAGGGAGGTACTGAGCAGTTTGTAAATCAGACTCGCGTGCGCCACATCATGCTGTCGCCAAACGAAATCCGAAACGAGGAGCAGACAGAAGCCGAAGCCCGCAAAATTCACCAGCGCATCCTCGACGACGAAGACTTTGCGACAATTGCGCGCCAAAATTCCGACGATGCGTCGTCGGTCGTGGGCGGCGGTGACCTCGATTGGGTAAACGAAGGCGGCATGCCGCCCGAGATGGAACAGGTAGTTGATGCACTCGAAATCGATGGCGTAAGCGAGCCTTTTCGCTCGCAGGTAGGCTGGCACGTTGCCCGTGTCGAAGGTCGCCGTTTGCAAGACCTCAGCCGCGAGTTCACGCGCAATCAAGCGGCTAACGCGCTGCGCAATCGAAAGTTCGAGCTCGAACTCCTGTCTCTTATACACATCTGACGCTGCCGACGATATGCAGTG
>OJFL01001198.1_pt1 | contig 10317 bp, 8 predicted proteins | sample 1594131 | NCBI WGS metagenome assembly OJFL01 (sample SAMN05416782, study PRJEB24817) | seawater metagenome | isolation source: Sea water | place: Canada:Atlantic | collected 2013-07 | reverse complement strand
GAGATTTCTGCCTGTCTCGTGGGCTCGGAGATGTGTATAAGAGACAGTTGCTGGACCGCCCAGAACAATAAGCTTGGCGCCTACAGTAATTTCACCTTTCTCAATTTGATCGCGGCGGATGTTACCTAAACCGCCGGCTAGCATGATTGGCTTATGATAACCACGCACTTCTACGCCATTGAAGCTATTCACTTCCTGTTCGTAGGTACGGAAGTAACCTAAAAGGTTTGGACGGCCAAATTCGTTGTTGAACGCAGCCCCACCCAACGGACCTTCTGTCATAATATCGAGTGCACTAACAATGCGCTGAGGTTTACCATATTCGGTTTCCCATGGCTGCTCTAACCCAGGAATACGAAGGTTTGAAACAGTGAAACCCACTAAGCCTGCTTTAGGTTTAGAACCGCGACCTGTGGCGCCCTCGTCGCGAATTTCGCCACCTGAACCAGTTGCGGCGCCGGGAAAGGGAGAAATGGCTGTAGGGTGGTTATGAGTTTCCACTTTCATAAGAATATCGATATTCTCATGATGGTATTCATATTGATGAGATTGAGGGTTAGGGAAAAATCGGCCAGCCTGCCACCCTTCCATTACTGCAGCATTGTCCTTGTAAGCAGAAAACACATTGTCTGGCAGTGTCTCGTAGGTATTTTTGATCATTTTGAAAAGAGACTTTTCCTGATCTTCTCCATCAATCGTCCAGCTAGCGTTAAATATCTTATGACGGCAATGTTCAGAGTTTGCTTGAGCAAACATATAAAGTTCTACGTCAGTTGGGTTTCTTCCCAATGTGGTAAAGCTGTCAAACAGGTAATCAATCTCATCATCAGCAAGGGCTAATCCTAAAGACACATTAGCTGCTATCAACGCACCTTTTCCATGTTCTAGCATTTCAACCGAAGTGAAACTTTTTGCCGTTGCTTGAGCAAATAATACGTTGGCGTCATCGGTATGTGTAAATACAGACTCTGTCATGCGATCGTGCAAGAAACTGGCAATCAAAGCAAAGTCCGCTTCACTCAACGCTTCTTCAGTATCTACGTAATATGCACAACCACGTTCAATGCGGTTAATATTTTCAAGGCTGCAATTGTGAGCAATGTCGGTGGCTTTTGAAGACCAAGGAGAGATAGTGCCGGGGCGAGGAGTGATAAAGAAAAGTGTTCCAGAAGGTGACTGCGTCTGCCTTGCGGGCCCATAAGTGAGCAATTTCTCTAGTATTTCTATTTGCTGTTTAGACAAATCACCTTGAGAATCTACTAGGTGAACATATTCACTGTAAAGGTTTTTAACCTTAACGCCGGATTGACCCAGCTTTGCAATCAGTTTAGTTTGGTTAAACTCTGATAGTGCGGGAGCGCCTCGAAGGACCAACATAGTGCTTTACCTGGTTGTTTGGAAACAACGACCACCAATGCGACGCGTTGCCTCTTAGATTGATGAGTAATTCGGCGCGGATTATAGAGCAATTATGGTCACTTGGTAACCTCAATACGCCCATACATGAATTTTTTTTGAAAATTTTTTAACTAACAATAAGAAAAGCGCTATGCAGGCACAACGCTATAAAAAGCACATTCGTACATATGCCCTAATCCTACTTTCTATCATATCTATTAGCTGTAGTGCCCCCTCTGTGCCCACTGCACTGTCACAACTACTCGATAGAAACTCTATCAAAGTAGGCACTGTTTATGGTGCTGGCACATTCTACAATGGTGCAGGTGGGCCACAGGGGTTCGAATATGAACTGCTGGCAGGCTTTGCAGACTTTCTTGGCGTAACGCTAGATTTATATCCGTTTTACAGTTACGAGGTCATGCTTGAGCAGCTTGAAGAAGGCAACCTCGACATTGTTGCAACAGGAGATGCAGTGACATCAGATTTGCAGCAACGTTTCGCCTACGGACCAGCATATCAGTATGTTGAGCAGCAGCTTGTTTTCAAGGCGGGAACAGACAGACCGAGAGATATTCAAACCCTCTCATCCCCCATTGTCGCTGTATCTGGAAGTAGTCAGGTTCACATACTCAATCAATTACTGGCTGATCAGCAAAAACCAGATTCACAAACAGTTATAGTCACTACCGAAGATTCTGATTCTGAAGAGTTGCTACAACAAGTGGCGCTAGGTGACATCGATTACACTATCGCCGATAGTAACCGTCTTGCACTTCAGCGCAGGCGTTACCCTAGTCTGGCTGTTGCAAAAACACTTCAAAGCGAGATGCCAATGGCGTGGGCAATGCCCCTTAACCAAGACGACTCTGTGAAAGCTGCCATTATCGAATATTTTGGAACTGTACATCAATCCGGTTGGTTTACTGTTTTGGAAGATAAGTATTTCGGCCATATTCGACAGTTCGACTACGTCGACAGTCGAGCATTTAAGAACGCAGCAGAGTCTACGCTCAAGCAATATCAGCCGTTATTCAAAAAATATTCTGGCGACTTAGATTGGCGTCTTCTCGCCGCGATGAGCTATCAAGAAAGTCACTGGGAACCCAACGCGGTTTCTCGTACTGGTGTGAGAGGCTTAATGATGCTCACACTAGATACTGCAAGCGATTGGGATGTTAGCGACAGAGTTGACCCTGAGCAGAGCATTCGCGGAGGCTCTCGCTATTTTGCTAGTCTATTAAGTCGAATTCCTGCGCGAATTGGCAGCCCAGATAGAACTTGGATGGCAATGGCCGCCTACAACATAGGAATGGGTCATTTAGAAGATGCGAGGGTGCTTACCGAACGTCAAGGTGGAAACCCAGATTTGTGGGTAGATGTAAAGAGGAGGTTGCCTCAACTACGACAGAAGAAGTATTACCGTACCACTCGCTATGGCTATGCTCGTGGCGATGAAGCACTCCAGTATGTTGAAAATATTCGTCGTTACTACGACAGCTTAGTGTGGCTCGATGAACAAGATAAAATATAAGTCTATTGGCTATTGAAATATGTCATTTAAATGTCATCTCTGTACCGTAGGTTAATTGCGAAATTAGAATGACATATCCGTCATTTAACTTCCCAGCATTATTAATTAAGGAAGTTTATATGAAGAAAAATAGATTTATGAAAAAAGGAGTTAGATTGAAAAACACTAACAGACGCAGACTGCTTATAAAACGCAGTCACCAGAAAGTATTGCATAGACGCAGACTATACGTTACCAACGACATGTTCACACAGTTAACACGAAGCACAGACTAATCTTGTTGTTGTGCTCTTTTTGCTTTTTTAGCCGCTTTAATTTCCTGCCTTCGCTTTTTAAAAAAAGCTGATATCTTATCTGCGCATTCATCGGCAAGCACTCCCGAAACAATTTCAGCCTGGTGATTTAACGCCGGATGCTGGAGCAAGTTCATAACAGAGCCTGCTGAGCCGGTTTTTGCGTCCCACGCACCAAAAACCACCCGCTTGACTCTTGCATGTATTAACATGCCTGCGCACATTGAACAGGGCTCTAGCGTAACGTAAAGCGTAGCATCGATAAGTCTGTAATTCTGTATATGTTTCGCCGCTTGAGTAACCGCATGTATTTCTGCATGTGCTGTAGGATTGTGATCTCGTATCGGCGTATTCCATCCTTCTCCGACCACGGCCCCATTGATGACAACACAGGCTCCCACAGGTACTTCACCAATAGCTTCAGCCTTGTCTGCTAGCGATAAGGCATGTTTCATCCAGAAAATATCGTTCTCTTCTGTAGGTGTATTAACAGACAGCATCGTTTTTTCGTTAACCATTTATTCTTTTACCGTTTCTTCATTGACTTGCGGCAACATACCTTCAAGGCTCAAGCTGACTACTATTTTGATACTCATTATTTTGACGATTTTAGTTACTAGTTCGTTAAACTCACTATTTAGATTGGTGAGTTTCATCAATGACAAGGTTGCTAAAATTCAAAAATACTTCTTAACCCACTAATAAGTATGAAGTTTCTAAAAATGGCAATAAGCTTGCTTAGTAGTTATTAAAACGTAGATACACGCTTTTCGCCCTAGACACGGCAAAGCATGTAGACGCTGATAGCACAATGAAACTGTGGAAGGCCAATGTTTGATAGATTTCTATCTGCCTATAATCTGCCAACTATCAGCCTAATACCAAAAAATTACGTGCTGCGTTTTCTACTAAAGGCGTCAAAATTTTGCGTATAGTAACAAAAAGCGTGTACTGGTTGGCTAGCTAAATTAGTTAAACGAGACAAGTTTCTTGTTATCGACTACACTTTTTTAAAACTGTTTGAGAGGGATCACACTGTGAATTTAACTGCTATTATTATCGTTGCTATCTGTGCTTGGGCGCTTGTGAGTATTATTGAAACTGCAAAAGATAAAAGTAAAAAGAAGATTAATGACAAGGAGTTAGGTACGTACAAAGCAGAAATTGCCGAATTGAAAGAGCGAGTTTCTGTGTTAGAAAAAATAGTTACAGACGAAAAGTACGACCTGAAAAAGCAGTTTGCTGACCTAGAAAAAGACCGCGTTGCATAGAAAGCTAACAAACTTGCACTACACTATATTTTCAAACGCCGGCATTCACAAACGTCGGCTAATTGCTTTATTTTTAAACGAGGGCTGACTGCGCTACTTATCATCGAGGGCTAATTGCCCTCGAGAAGTTTGCGCTCTGCTCGCTCTACGCGTCTAGGCTTGCCCGCAATAACGAGCACATCGTGCGCCTGTAATACTGCGTTTTCATCGGGCTCTTTTACTTCTTTACCGTTTCTGCGCAATCCTTTCACCGTGACGCGCATTCGCGCAAAATCAATATCCTTTATGGGCTTGCCGATATATGCCGCGTGCTCAGATAATACAACAGCGTGAATAAACTCAAGTTTATCCTCTGTGCCATAAGTTATCTCTGTGGTTTCACCAGGGTAGAAACCGTGCATATGGTCGTAACGTCCTTTACGCTCTGCGCGCACTCGTTTTAGGATCCTAGACATAGGAACGCCGGCATAATGCAGCACTTGGGAAACGAGCATAAGGCTGCCCTCTTGCAACTCAGGCACAACTTGGTTTGCACCTGCAGAATAGAGACTGTCTAGCTGATAATCTCGCTTAGTTCTCACCATAACATCTGTTGTTGAAATAGTTCTTGCCTGCGTAATCACCTGCTTAGCTTTATCGACTTGGTCGAACGTAACTAACACTAATTTAGCTTGCTCAATAGCAGCACTAATTAAAATATCTTTCTGGCTGGCATCGCCAAACACGACAGGCTCACCGGCATTACGACTCTCGTGCACACGAACAGGGTCCATATCAATGGCCACAAATTTAATGCCTTCCATCTTCAACATTCTCGCGACTGATTGTCCGACACGCCCAAAGCCGCAAATAATAACGTGGTTACTCAGCGTATCATGCCTTGTGGGAGAGTCATCGTCAGTTAGCGTCATATCGCTTTTCACGATACGTTTCGCAATCACTACGCTGTTACTCATTAACCATGGCGTTAAAGCCATACTAATGACCCCCATACTTATAATAAGCGAGGACTGCTGAGTGGTTAGCACACCGTGGGTTGTCGCAAGGGCTGCAATAACAAAGCTGAATTCGCCAATTTGGCAGAGTTTAACGCCAGCAGACCAACCGTCGATAGGATCTGTTTTTACCAGCATTGACGCCACTCTAACTAATATGACTTTCACTAGCATCAATGCAAACACGCCAAAAACAATTTCGAATAGACTGTCCCACAACACGGTGAGATCGAGCTGCATACCAACCGTAACGAAGAACAAACCCATTAAGATATCTCTAAAGGGTCGAATATCCGCCTCTAGCTGATACTTGTATTGACTTTCTCCCAGCATCATTCCCGCTAAAAACGCACCCAGCGCCATTGATAGACCAAAATAATAGGTTAACCCACCTGCCAATAGCGCAATTAAAATAGTGGTTAGCACAAACAGTTCATCGGTTCGTGTTCTCGCCACCTCCCTGAACACCCAAGGAAGCACCCACTTACCCACCGACATCAGAAAAGCGATGACGAAAACGCCTTTAAGCAACGCTTCACCGAGCGCTAACGCGATGCTGACCTCTCCTGTTTGTGCCAGCAATGGAATAGCGATAAGAAATGGCACCACAGCAAGATCTTGGAAAAGCAAAATACTAATAGCGAGTTGCGTGCGCCTGTTATTCAGAATTCCCATTTCCGTGGCTTGCTTGATAACAATGGCTGTGGAACTTAACGCAAGTGTGCCCCCTACGATGACTGATGCGCTAAGGGATAAGCCAAAAAAATAGGGAATACACGTAAACACAGCAGTTGTAATAAACATTTGCCCTAAGCCCACACCAAAAACTAAGGAGCGCATAGCAAGCAATTTGGGTAAGGAGAACTCCAGACCCAGTGAAAATAGCAGAAAAACAATGCCGACTTCAGCAAGAAGATGCATCTGCTCGGGATGAGCAAAAACAGATAAGATTTGTGGCCCGGCGAGAACGCCCGCAAAAAGGTAAGCGAGAATTGGTGGTAAATGTACGCGCTTAAAGATGGCAACAGCACACACAGATATAAACATTAGAATAACTATATTTATAAAGCTCGTTCCCACGTTACCTCCGTTATTTGTTGTTAAATTTAAGAGCACAGCAGCGTCAAAAAAGAATTGGCACTTAGTTTGCTAATTCATAGTTAGATGTCTCGAATGACGACGTTTCAGAGCAATTAGGCTCTAGTTTATGACGATCTTTGCCGTCTTTGGCTACGCATGACGGCAAACCTAGCTTTTGTGTCAGTGATTTGACACACAACCGATGCAAAATATTGCGAAAAAGGGTACGCCGTGGAATTTTCAACGACAGTATACGATAGCACACACCATAGCAGCTTTTATCCAAGAGAGTCACAAGCACATGGACTTTCTGTTGCTGAGTTGACCTTGTTTATCAATCGGCTACTTTCAACGCTTGAGCTTGAAGAGCTTGGAACGTTATATTTTCAACAGCTCAATGCACTGCTTCCCGTTGCCGGTCTAAGTTTGACCGACTTCGACTCTCGTTGGGTGTTCGGTAATGCAAAAATATCTTCAACGCTCATCGATTTACCATTACAAGGCTCTGCGTCAAGCAGCGGCGAACAAGCTCACGCTTATTATTACATTAGCTCACCCCTATCCTTGTCGCAACGAGAAATTTTATTCCAACTACATGATTTATTTGGGAAACAAGCAAAACATGCGGTTTCACATTTGCGCATGAAAGGAATGGCAACGAAGGACGCACTAACGGGCTTGGGAAATCGTATCGCTTTTGAGCAGTCAATGATGAGGCAGCGCAGTTGGGCTCAGCGCAGAGACGAACCGTTTTCACTGTTGGTGCTCGACCTTGATAATTTCAAGCAAGTTAACGACAACTTCGGTCATAGTGAGGGAGATAGAGTTCTGGCTCATGTCGCTACACACTTGGTTAACGTATTGCGTGATGAGGACGAACCCTTTAGATTTGGCGGCGATGAATTCTGCTGTATTTTAGATTGTCAGACCGACCAACAGCTGTCGTGCGCAGCGGAACGCATTAAAACGAGCATCAGCAGCTCTGAGTATTTGGCCAAACTTGGCGTATCATGCAGCTTAGGCGGTGCCCTTTATCGTATAGGCGACAGTACCAACAGCATGTTCGACCGTGCCGATAGCGCATTGTATAAGGTTAAAAATTCAGGAAAGAATGATTATCAAGCGGCCTAACAAGAACAGATAAACATAAAGAGTATAAAAACTTAGGCTGAATAGTAATTATCGTTTTGGCTAGAGGCAATAATTTGCCGTTAAGGACGACATGTCTTTTTTGATGCTCTGTGCCAAGGCTTATTTTGCTTATCACCGCAAAAAACGCGTTCTATTTATGTTCTATGTGCACCTGCGTGTCGATACCAAGATTGTTTTTTAAATACATACACTCGCCGTGCACGATTAAAGCAACAGGCTCTTCCCCAACAAAAATAACAGGTACCCCCTCTCGCTCCCAACGAGGTATCTTCCAGACTTTAAACCAGTTTTTTAACTCTTTAGACACACCAGAGTGTTCTGGTTTAATTTTGAGGCTACGCATATCAGTCTTAAGTGATATTGTCGATTGGGCATCGTCAACCTTCACAGTCACCTCAAGCGAGAGCCACGGAAGAAGAACAGGCTTATTATTTTCAAAAGAGAGCGTTTTAGGAATGTCTAGGGTGCGCTTTGGTACCCAATATAAATCACCGTTCGAGCGCGCTACTTTGCCCCACTTAAACGTCATCTCAGGTGTAGCATCTTGCTTTGCGTTTAACATAGAGAGTAATTCTTCAAGCTGCGCTTTTGATGGCGCTAACTGCCCATTTTGCGTAAACCACAGTCGAATAACCGCCTTACGCCAGGATACAGATAACTCCGCTAACGCTGCACCATCGAGCTGTGTGGGTGATAACTGACAATGATTTAAATAACTTGCAGCAGCATCAGTAATTAAATGAGATTGCTCGGCGCACAGAAGCGCGCTGCGGCTCACGGTTTTTGCCAGTTCTGGCCAACGGGCAACTAAATGGGGAATGATGTCATTTCGCAGAAAGTTGCGCTCGAAACTTGTTTCAAAGTTAGACTCATCTTCAACCCAACTTAAACCTTCCTCTCGGGCAAAACTCACAATATCCTGCTTTTTTAGATTCAGCATTGGTCGTAAAACCAAGGTGTTATTTCGCCACTGGGCTTCTGCCATTCCCGCAAGTCCCTGCGGTCCTGCTCCTCGTTTAAGCTGCAGCAGCACGGTTTCTAGCTGATCTTCACTGTGTTGTCCAAGTAGCAAAACACCGCCAATTTGTTGGCAAACATTGAGCAAAGCATGATATCTCGCTTTTCTTGCTTCGGCCTCGATGCTTTTTCTCGCTGAAGTATCTACGTCGACTTTTTTAGAATGGAATTCAATGTCGTTTATTCGACACTGCAGGTCGCAATGCTTAGTCCAGGCATCTGCGTTATCACTAAGGCCGTGATGAACGTGCACTGCGTGTAAATCACAGTGATGCTTATCTCGGTATTCTAATGCGGCATGAAGGAGTACAGATGAATCCACTCCCCCGCTATACGCGATAACGAGGGGAGCATCTAATGGTTGGTTAGCCTCTAAAAGACTTGCAGCAATAGCATCACTAATCTGCACAATGACATTCGTCATTGTTGAGGGAACATCGTTTTCATACTTTGATTAGCAATAGCCAAATGACATAAGGCGCTGATAGCGCTCATCCAATAGCTTGCTGTTATCAAGTTCTTTAAGCTGGCTTAGCTGCTGCTTTAACACTGCTTTTAAGTTGGCGGCCATACCGTTATGGTCACGATGCGCGCCACCTAAAGGCTCTTCAACAATGCTGTTGATAAGCCCTAGTTCTTTTATCTGCGGTGCACTTACACCCATTGCCTCAGCAGCTAATGGTGCCTTTTCTGCGCTTTTCCACAAAATAGACGCACAGCCTTCGGGTGAAATAACCGAGTAGGTTGAGTATTGAAGCATGTTCACTCTGTCGCCGACACCAATAGCTAGCGCGCCGCCAGATCCACCTTCACCGATAACAGTACAAATGATCGGAACCGTTAACTCCGCCATCTCAAATAGGTTCTTAGCGATGGCTTCACTTTGACCGCGCTCTTCAGCGCCAACTCCCGGATACGCGCCCGGAGTATCGATAAAGGTAATAATAGGTAAATTAAAGCGCTCAGCCATTTTCATCAGGCGTAGTGCCTTGCGGTAACCTTCAGGCTTAGGCATACCAAAGTTGCGCCTGACTTTTTCGTTGGTATCTCGACCTTTCTGATGACCAATAACCATAACCGGTTGGCCGTCTAACATGGCCGGTCCGCCAACGATAGCTTTGTCGTCAGCAAAGGCTCTATCGCCCGCCAATTCATCAAATTCAGTGAAAATTCGCGGAATGTAATCTAGCGTGTAAGGACGCATTGGATGCCTGGCTAGTTGAGAAACCTGCCATGCCCCGAGGTCAGAAAAAATCTTTTTAGTCAGATCTGCGCTCTTGCCACGCAGCTTATTTATTTCTTCCTCAATACCTACGTCGAACTCACCACCTTGATTAACCAACCTTAGCTCTTCGATTTTTGCTTCTAATTCGGCTATGGGTTGCTCAAAGTCCAAAAACTGTATGCTCATTTTATGTCCTATTCTTTCTACGCTCGTTTATACAAACGCGAGATGTCCAATCTATCGAACTCTGACCATTAATGGTAGAGAATTGAAACGGCTTTTTCTCCCAAACATTGTTTGAGGTCTGTCTCTTATACACATCTGACGCTGCCGACGATATGCAGTGTGTAGA
>OJFL01001194.1_pt1 | contig 10348 bp, 8 predicted proteins | sample 1594131 | NCBI WGS metagenome assembly OJFL01 (sample SAMN05416782, study PRJEB24817) | seawater metagenome | isolation source: Sea water | place: Canada:Atlantic | collected 2013-07 | reverse complement strand
TCTACACACTGCATATCGTCGGCAGCGTCAGATGTGTATAAGAGACAGGTTGAAAGGCTATAAGGTATATTGGCGTCATACCGATGCTCCGCAGTGGGAGTACAGCAAGTTTGTTGGGAATGTGAACCAAGCCACACTAGATAACATTGTTATTGATAACTACTTCTTCGGTGTTGCCAGTGTCAACAACGATGGCGTAGAAAGCGTTGTGGTTTACCCTGGCCCTGCAGGTAGCTTCGGCGAATAATTGCCCTGCATCTATTACGCCGAGCATGTATTACGCCGAGCATGTGCTGTACTCGGCGTTTTTTCTGCTACTTATTAAAAGGTAAATGGCTCTATACGCTCTACACAAGACAGTTCTGGCGCACACATTACTAGGCGTGTTAATTGTCATTAATATATCCCGTGTGGAATAAACCATATAACTACCCTAAAGTGTATAAAGAACTATAAATAATGCGTGAAGCGTAAGCTTCACTAAATGTGTCACTGTGAGGAGAGAATTAACTTGCTTATAAAGCGTGTTAGTCGTTTTACGTTCACCGCCCTTGTTTGCTTTTTTAGCACCGCTCTTTTTAGCGTGTCAGTAGTGTCTCAAACAAATTCGCTCACGCTTGCTGCAACTCCTTTTGAAACCTATGTTAACGACGATGGTGAGCCTGCCAGAATTAACGAGCTGGTTTTAGCTGCCTTTTCTCAAACCGAAACAGATGTAAAAGTAAAAGTTATGCGCCAAGCCTTTTTAGGCAGTTCTGTTCGTTCAGGAAAAGTAGACGGTGAATACGCCTATGTCGATATGGGCCAGAGCTTGGGCAACGTATTAACATCAGAAGTGTTTTTACCTCTTTACCTCTATGCCGCGAGTAAGGATGCCGATGTTGAAAACATAAAGATTTTTCAGCATCTAAAGCGTAACCGTGTAGCGGTTGAAAATCGTTTTGCCAACACGCCTAACTTTAGACTGCTGAAAGATATAAAGTGGTCTAGAAATCCGTCGACATTTGATGCTTTTCGCCAACTCGCCGACGACAGAGCCCCATACCTGGTGACCTCAGAGTTATTAATACGAGAATTTAATACGCTACTTGCCAACGATAGCGAAGAAACACTGCACTTTTCTTCTCAACCGCTCATTAAAAGCGGGTTTCAACTGGCAATACGAGACGATGTTGCTAACGCAAAAGAGATTATTGCTAAATTTAATGCTGCTATCTCTGCTATGCAAAAAAGCGGAGAATACAACACACTGTTGGGCATTAGTTGGCTACGCAAAGACATCAATAACGATGGAATTGCAGACTATATTGGTCACACCGACATTACCCGCGAAACCAGCTTACTTAAAACAGCCTATCGCCTTGATAACACACCCACGTCAGACAAAAGCCTGTTTGTCATTAACGGAGAGACCTTTTCTTCAAAAGCGCTAGCAGATGAAAAACTTTCTAGTGTAAGCGCTGAGGTAGAAGAGCGAATATCTCTACTCGACGCCACAACCTACGAAACCCTACTGCAGCGCTGGTAGTGCCAAAGAGGCTATCGGCAAACAGGGCCAACCTACATATACATTTCCAAAATGGTAAGCAACTCTTCGCCATCTACAGGCTTAGATACATAATTATTAAACCCGGCCTTAAGCGCTTTTACCCTATCCGACGTGTAGGCATATGCCGTTAACGCCACCGCATTGAGTGAAGATATCTGACTAAACTCGCTAGAGCGAATTTTGAGCATTAACCCTAAACCGTCCAACTCCGGCATGCCAATATCAGAAAGCAGTAAATCGAACGCCTCTGGCATTTCGTTTATTTCTTTCCATGCCAGCAGGCCGTTTTTGACTACATTCACCCTAGCCCCGTTTGATTCGAGGAAAAGCTTAATAAAATCGCGGGCATCTTTCTCATCTTCGGCCACTAAAATACGCAGGCCGTTTAAACGGTAAGACGGTGTTAATTCACTTATTTCGGTGTTTTTAGTTTCAATAATTTCATCAAACACATTTAACGGCGCAATAGGCAAAGATACAAAGAAAGTTGTGCCCGTATTAGGGCCATTGCTCTCTGCAAGAATTTCTCCGCCGTGCATTTCTACCAAGCTCTTTACAATAGAAAGCCCAAGACCTAAGCCATTTTTGTTGTGCTCGTTCTTGCCTTGATAAAAGCGTTCAAAGACATGGGAGATCTGTTCTTGCGTCATGCCTTTGCCATTATCTTTTACCTTAAACAGGTAGTTAGAATGTTCACGCTTTCCTCGAATATGCACTGTTCCGCCCTTAGAGGTAAACTTAAGGGCATTACTCAATAGGTTGTTGATAACCTGCTTAATGCGTAAATTATCGCCTAAAATCTGCGTATGTTCGTCTTCGCAGTTAATCGATAGCTGAATATTCTTACTTGCGAACCCAGCTTCAAACGACTTGGCTACTTCGGAAATAGAATGAGTTATCTTTAAAGAATGAGTACTGAGCTTCATCGTGCCTGAAATAATGCGAGATAAATCAAGAATGTCGTTTATTAATGCTGCCTGAGTAGATGCTGCCCGCTTGATAACCCCTAACGCATCTTTCATTCTATCTACGTTGTCTAAATCCATTAGCGCTAAATCTGTCCAACCCACAATAGAATTGAGTGGTGAACGCAGTTCGTGAGAAATGCTGGCCAGAAACTGATCTTTAGCCTTATCAAGCTCTTCGAGCTTGTTGATTTGTTTATCAAGAGACGCTTTTAAACTCAAGGCATAAGGAATAAAGAGGTGATCGAACCCTTCAATAATTAACTTATCGTCTTCAGTCCAATCTACAGATTCATCTGCCACACTTTGTAAATACAGCTCGAAAGAATTTCGAGGCGTTAATGATTTAAGCTGATCCTGCTTAGCCGCGTCACGTCCGGCCCAGCGAATCGTTTTATCTCGCTGCTCTCTAAACCATACCGTGTAGTAACCTAACTTTGCCGACACGCAAGATATGTACATCCCGCGAATACCGTTGAGGTTGCAAGAATCTGTCACCTGTTCAGCTAAGCGATTTAACGTAACCGACTGTTCTGAGTTTGGAATAGCAAACTTGTCTAGGAGCTTCATTAATGTGGATTCTGATGGCGTTTTTCCCACAAAGTAATTACTCGATGGTGTAACAACCGCCATGCCGCATGCATCAGCCACCTGCAGTAGGTCTTTTTCCTTTTGCTTAATCGCTTCAAGCGGGTTGGAGTAAGACGTTAGCTGATGAACAATGTTATTTAATGAACGCTGGCGATTTTGAAAATGCTCCTTTTTTTCGTGAAGCGTTTTAGTATGTAACTGCCATGCGTATAGATGTCCTAATGATTCACACACTAAGCGCTTTTTCTGATCTACGTATATAGGCTTTTTACTATGGCACGCTAACAAGCCCCACAGTTTGCCTTCAAACACTAGACTTACAGAAAAAGATGAGCGTACTCCCATATTTTTAAGATACGTAATGTGGGTGGGTGAAACTGAGCGCACCATTGACATTGAAAGGTCGAGGGGCGGCCGTTCAGAGTCTTCAATACGGGGCAAAAGTGGAATTACTGGCTCATCAACATCGAACACGCAGCGAACGCGATTCAGCAAATAAAGCTCTCTGGCCTGCTGTGGAATATCGGAGGCTGGAAATTTAAGCCCCTTAAAAGATTTACCCTCAGATTCCGTTGCCTCACCGATAACTTCACCGCAATGGTCTTCGTCGAATTGGTAAACCATAACGGCATCAAAACCAACATAGTCTTGAAAATATCGCGCTATGGCATCTGCCACATCGCCTATAGAGTCACTGTCATCCACGTCGGGCAACAAAGCGCGTAAGTCCATATCCATGGGCACCCACTGCTGCGCTGCTTCGTAACTTAATTGCGGAGTGGGCTCTAATTCGATAACCAGTAAACCATTTGATTCGTACGCTACGCCACTTCCCTCTTTTTCCCAGTCCTCAAGCCACAGCGCATTTTCTGCGAACTGCCACTGGTAAGCATGACGCACCTTGCCGCCTTGTACCGCTTCAAAGATGGTTTTAAAAGTGTGAGCTTCCGGATTGGGGATAGTAAAAAGCTCAGTAATAAGCGTTTCCCCGGGAACAATGTCTACTTTGAATAGTTCTCGAATATTACTGCTTACCACTTGAATGGTTTTATCTGCAGGATTGAGGGCAATCACATAACCGAAACTTTGAACACTTTCGATAAGGTGGATGGGTTCGTCTTCACAATTCTTCATTAATTGTGGTGAAGCTTGACTCATAGTGGAAACCTTTTTTCTGATACACCACTATCTAGCAAGAGATGAGGTGTCATTCAGGCGCAATGAGTAAGCCCCTGAAAGAATAACTAATCGGACATGTTAAAGGTTATGCCGCCAATAATCACTTTTTTGCGCCGCATTTACTATGGAATACCATGAAAGCACAAAATAATTGGATGAACTGACTGTTCAAACGGTTCGGTGCATTTATAAGAGCCTTTTACATAGTATCTACTATAGTTGACGGCTTTAGAAATAGGCAGGCAATAACGCTACCAAAACTTAATCCCAGTGTTATAAGAACAAATGCCTGAACAGCGTCCATCGATAGTATATGGCCGAAAAAGGTCACTAAATACGCGCCGGCAGCAGCACCAGACAAATGGAAAAAGCCTACTAATGCGGCTAAAAAGCCTGCTGAAGTGCCTGAAAAACCCAGCATAATGGTTACACTGCAAGGCATGGCTATACCGATAAAAGGCTCGCGGGGACATTTGCTTGGCGTTTTTTTGTGACATTGCCAATCTCATACCGAAGCTATCCAAAGTGCTGAAAACGTAATATATCCTACGCTACCGCTTTCATATTACAGTTTAAATGCATTCCTCCAAAGCCAAGACCTAAGTGTCTTTATGAAATCATATTTAATGTTGAAAAAGATTGATCTGCATCAAATGGAGTATTAAACTTTCAGTAATTTCTGAAACTTCAATAGGCGCAAAAAAATGAAGATGACACCTCTTATTACATCAGCTGTTATGCACTTTGGTGAGATGGGAAGCCGCTGGGGCTTTAACAGAACAGTTGGTCAAATTTTGGCGCTTATTGTGCTAAACGATGAGCCCATTTCAGCACAGGAAATTGCTGATGCACTAAATATCTCTCGAGGAAACACCAGTATGGGGCTAAAAGAGCTTCAATCTTGGCGGTTGATCAAACAGCACCTTGTGCCAGGTGAGCGTAAAGAATTTTTCATTCCTGCTGGCGATATTTGGACTTTGGCAAATAGGGTGTTTGAAGAAAGGCGTAAGCGCGAAATAGACCCCACATTAAGCTTACTGCGCGATCTTTTACTCGATGAGCCTGCCAACGGCACAGAAGTTGGTGCGCAAGAAAAACTAAGTGAAATACACGATTTATTGGAATCCATTACGGCATGGTCTGAGGAATTACAAAACCTTGGCCCTGAAAAATTAAACACGCTGATGAAACTCGGTTCAGGCGTTGGCCGTATGCTAGAGCTTAAGGACAAGATTTTACCGGGTAAAAACAGTGTCAATTAGGGAGACCCTCCGTGGATGTATTCTTGCTGTCTCGTTTACAATTTGCTCTAAATATTAGTTTTCATATTTTATTTCCAACCATCACCATGGCTATGGGTTGGTTTCTTTTCTACTTTAAACTACGTTCGAACACCTCAGGCCATCCAGTGTGGATGCGTATGTACCGATTTTGGGTGCGGGTTTTTGCCCTGAGCTTTGCATTAGGCGTAGTCAGCGGCGTTACCATGTCATTTCAGTTTGGGACTAACTGGCCCGGATTTATGGAAAAGGTGGGGAACGTGGCGGGCCCGTTACTGGGCTACGAAGTGCTTACGGCCTTTTTCTTAGAAGCCACGTTTTTGGGCATAATGCTATTTGGCATTCGCCGTGTGCCGAACTGGCTACATACTACCTCAACACTTATTGTGGCTCTTGGCACCACTACGTCTGCCTTTTGGATTTTAGCGCTCAATAGCTGGATGCAAACACCGCAAGGTTTTGAGGTTGTCGATGGGGTGGTATACGCCACAAACTGGAAGGAGATTATCTTTAATCCATCTTTCCCCTATCGTTTTGTTCATATGATGCTAGCGTCTGGATTGACAGCCAGTTTTCTGATTGCAGGGCTCTCTGCTTACAGAATGCTAAAAGGCGACGACAAACTAGCGCCAAAACTTGCACTTAAAACCGCCACATACACTGCGGCAGTGCTTATCCCGCTGCAAATATTTGCAGGTGATATGCATGGATTAAACACACTTGAACACCAGCCGCAAAAAGTAGCTGCTATGGAAGGATTGTGGGAAACCACTGAAGGCGCTCCGCTACTGCTATTCGCCATTCCCGATGAGGATAATAAGGAGAATCACTTCGAAATACCTATTCCGTATGCAGCAAGCCTTATTCTTACTCACGACTTGAAGGGTGAGCTGAAAGGTCTTAACGAGTTTGAGGGGGAACACCCGCCTGTAGCACCTGTATTTTACGGCTTTAGGGTAATGGTAGGAATGGGAATGCTCATGCTTGCAGTGTCTTGGCTAGGCAGTATTTATTTAATGCGAAACCGCGCGTTTCCGTTATGGCTCAAGCGCACGTTTGTGGGTATGGCGTTCAGCGGTTGGGTAGCCACCCTTGCGGGCTGGTATGTCACAGAAATTGGTCGCCAGCCTTATTTGGTAAGTGGTGTGCTAAAAACAGCGGATGCTGTCACTCAGCTACCACCAAGCAATGTGGCAATGTCGTTCACACTTTATGCGGTCATCTATACAGGGTTGCTTATTGCCTATATCAGTACGTTAATGCTGATGTGTCGTCGCGCCGTGGAGATTGAAGAAATCACCACAGAGGAACGAGAAGTCGCAAAGGCTAAAATCAAACCCAACAATACCAACCCGGTAGCGGTGTAAGGAGCTATGATGTTTGAAAATGTATCTCCACAAATGCTCGGCAACATATACGTGGGCCTGCTGGGGCTATCTATTCTGCTTTACGCCATATTAGATGGGTATGATTTAGGTGTAGGTGTATTAATTCCGCCACGTACTGAAGCATTTAGAGACGATATGATCGCGTCTATTGGGCCCTACTGGGACGCAAACGAAACCTGGCTGGTATTGGCAGTAGGTCTGTTGCTGATTGCTTTTCCCGAGGCGCACAGCAAAGTGCTGCAAGCACTGTATCTTCCGGCAACATTTATGCTGCTTGGTCTAATTTTACGAGGTGTTGCCTTTGATTTTAGGGCGAAGGTAGTGCAGGTACAAAAGCGTAAGTGGGATTTAGTCTTTAAGTACGGCTCTTTACTTACCACTCTTGCACAAGGCTATATGCTGGGTATTTATGTGACTGGATTACGCACAGATATATGGGCACAGGCATTCGCGCTGCTGGCTGCACTAGGTGTAACTGCTGCTTACGCCTTTATTGGCTCTTGCTGGCTTATTCTTAAATCTGAAGGAGCGCTGCAGGAAAAAGCGTATTACTGGGCTAAACGTGGTTTGGGCATACTGGCGGCCGGCATAATTGCGGTAAGCATAGCCAATCTTACGCTTCATACAGAAATAAGAGAGCTGTGGCTGTCGGCACCTTGGGGCATTATGCTATTTGCCATACCCGCTACCTGCTTTGCTCTGCTTGCGCTGTGCGGCGTGTTACTAAAAAAACTGCCTGAGGGCAACGGAAAAGGCGAGTGGCTACCGTTCTTTATCGCGCTATTAGTCTTTCTGCTGAGCTTTGCGGCTTTCGCTATAAGCTATTATCCGTTTATTATTCCGGGGCAAATGACCATATCGGATGCATTAAGTGATGCAAGTTCGCTGCGGTTTTTACTGGTTGGCGTGGTAATTGTAGTGCCTGTAATTTTGGCCTACACCCTTATGGTGTATAAGATCTTTTCTGGGAAATCGCAGAAATTATCGTATTACTAGGGCGTGTGAAAAGTGCAAAACGGGGAGCTATTAGCTCCCCATTTTTTTTTGCTGCTGTAACACGCTCTCTTTATATGAGGGTGTTATAAATCGGGCTGTTACAAGTGAGTAAGCGGAACGGCAGTTGTATATTTAATCTGCTCCATTGCGAAACTCGATGTTACATCTGAAAAACCAATACCGTTTACCAATCGCTTATAAAAATGATCGAAGCTCGCCATGTCGGTTACCAGCACTTTTAACAGGTAATCATACTCGCCTGACATTCGGTAACACTCAACGACTTCGTCAAAAGACGACGCGTGGTTAGCAAAATTTGACAGCCATTTGCCATCGTGACTCCCTGCTTTTACCTGCACAAACACGGTCATGGTAAGGCCTAAAGTTTGCGCCTGTAACAATGCAACGCGACGAGAAATGATTCCGCTTGTTTCTAACTTTTGTATTCTGCGCCAGCACGGGGTTGAGGTTAGCCCAACCTGCTCCGCTATTTGCGCTACTGGCGTTTCTGCGTCTTGCTGTAAAATACTTAAAATAGTGCGGTCGACTGCGTCTATAGAGATATCTTTCATGGCTTTTACTTACAATCCTACTGCGTATTTACCGCTTATCGCCGCCCGCTTATAACCACCAAGGCTTGGAAAAATCGATATTTTCTTTGGCCAGTTCATACTGATAAGGCGGAGTAAAAGGCGACCAAAAGCCCTCTTGCAATGATTTATCAACTATTTCAAACTTTCCTGACTGCTCATATTCTTTGAGCACATTAAAGTATGCCTCTACCGGCATCTGCGGGTTCGATTGTCGAAAAACTACTTTGCCACCGAGTGCGTTATACATGTGCTTTTCTGTTAGGTAGATCATAACCTGGCGCTGTGCTATTTCATCGCTAGACGTCTTGCTACCCGAGGCTCCGCCCGAATTACTTGGGCTGCTATTCGAGCTAGTGTTTGCGCTATCACTATTAGCAGTAGCCTGCTCTGGCTTGACTGTCGAGCTTGCGAATTTCTCTTTAAATTTTTCTACCAAAGCCTGGGCAACGGTGATGTTGTGCTGTGTAGCATAATCATCCAAAACACCTTCGATAATTTGCTCAGACAATTCAGTAAGGCTTGCTAACGCCAGCATGCCGTTAAATTCGCCGCGACTACTTGCCTGCTTTTGCATGGTGGCCAGTACGTCTTCGCTTGGCGTAATGTCGTCCATAATTATTGGTTTACCGAACAGTGTTGCCACCACTGTGGTGTCTTTTTCTGCGCTTGATACGCTTCCAGCACTTTCTGTTGAAGTCGTCTGCGCAATACCTTGAATGCTAAATACAACCAATATTGATAAAGTAAGCGCACTTGCTACACGAATAAACATAGTGAATACCCTAATGACCGAGAGTAAAGAATAACTCTGTAAATGAGTGATTAGTAAAACACTTTACGCCACAACATAGCAACACATACTCGTTAATAGCGATATATTGAAAGTGCGATTCAGCGAGTGATTCTAATTTCCACGCTAACTGGTGGAGGGGCAAATAGACCGTGGTTTTATAAAGCAGGAAATTAAAAGGGATAGTGCGGGAAATGAAAGAAAAACGGCGGTCATAATGACCGCCGTTTTTGAATTTCTTAGATAGCTTGCACGTTAGCAGCTTGAAGACCTTTTTGACCTTCTTCAACTTCAAATTCTACGCGCTGACCTTCTGGAAGAGTTTTGTAACCTTCAGAGATAATTGCACGGAAATGAACGAAAACGTCCTTGCCGCCATTATCTTGAGTAAGAAAACCATAACCTTTATCAGCGTTAAACCACTTAACGGTGCCTGTAACTTTAGACATGTCGTATAGACCTCAAATATCGTAATAAATTGCGCAAAAAAGCGCGTGTAACTGTGTTTCTGTTGGTCTTTAAATTGGCGGAGCATTGAGGCTTACTTACGAATGGACTAACAACAAACACAAATTACAAGGTAACTCGAGCGTTATAACAGGTAGCAACATATAGCAAATAACACAAATCTCGTCTATTTAAAGACTTTGGCAAACAGCCAAAGCCACTATAACACTGTTGGGAACAATTAACATACTAATTAATTGCTTATTAACGACTTTCATAAAAACTTCATTATTTAAAAGCCGTTTTTCGCGTTTATTTACGGCTGTTTCTCCATGAAAAAAACCAGAAAATAGTTCCGATCAATCCACTTATTGCAGGGAAATACCACGATATATCATAGATTGGTAATATTGCAGAGAGCAGAATAAAGGTACCACCAACCACCGAAAAGTGAGTGGTCTGAGTAGTTCGTTTTTGCTCTTCTAGCATTAAAGCACTGGCTTTTTGCTGCTGTAACGGCACTGTCTCTTATACACATCTCCGAGCCCACGAGACAGGCAGAAATCTCGT
>OJFL01001183.1_pt1 | contig 10410 bp, 7 predicted proteins | sample 1594131 | NCBI WGS metagenome assembly OJFL01 (sample SAMN05416782, study PRJEB24817) | seawater metagenome | isolation source: Sea water | place: Canada:Atlantic | collected 2013-07 | reverse complement strand
TACACACTGCATATCGTCGGCAGCGTCAGATGTGTATAAGAGACAGACCTTCTTCAATAGTATCGCCTTCTTGTTTCAACCAAGTTGCAACAGTACCTTCTTCCATAGTATCAGAAAGGCGAGGCATTGTGATTATTTCTACACCTTCTGGTATGCCTGAATCGTCTGAAGAAGACTCTTCTTTCTCGTCAGTTTTCTCCTCATCATTTGATTCTTCATTATCGCTTTCAGAAGATTTTTTATCTTCTTTGTCGCTTTTAGAACCTGAAGCACTAGAACCATTTAGTAGGTCTGAAATATCTTCACCTTCTTCACCGATAATTGCCAAGAGTTGGTCTACAGGAGCAGTTTCGCCTTCTTCAACACCTATATGAAGTAATACGCCTTCATAAAAAGACTCAAACTCCATAGTAGCTTTATCTGTCTCTATTTCAGCAAGAATATCACCTTCTTCAACTTTGTCTCCTTTTTGCTTTAGCCATTTAGCAACAACACCTTCTTCCATGGTGTCACTTAATCTTGGCATATTTATTACTTCGGCCATCTCTTAAACTGGTTTATGTGATAAAAATGGATAGTCTTCTTGCTCGTAAACAACGTCATACATCACGTTCTTTTCTGGGAAGTCTGAGTTTTCTGCAAACTCTTCACATTCCTTAACAAGATCTTTAACTCTCTGATCTATTTCTTTAACTTCATCTTCTGTAGCATATTTTTTATCTAAGATAATCTCTTTTACTTGCGTTATAGGATCTATCTTTTGGTATTCTGCTACTTCGTCTTTAGTTCTATATTTTTGAGCATCACTCATTGAGTGTCCTCTATATCTGTATGTTTTTAACTCTAAGAAAGTTGGGCCACCACCAGTTCTTGCACGCTCAATTGCTTCAGACATTGCTTCTGCAACCTTTACAGGGTTCATAGCATCTACTGGTCCGCAAGGCATTTCATATCCTAAACCAAGTTTCCAGATATCTGTATGGTTTGCTGTTCTTGCAACAGATGTTCCCATGGCGTATCCATTGTTTTCAACACAAAATACTACAGGTAAATTCCATAGCATAGCCAAGTTAAAGGTTTCATGAAGTGAACCTTGTCTTGCAGCACCATCTCCAAAATAAGTAATGGTAACATTGTCTCTATCATGATACTGGTCTGCAAATGCTAAACCTGCACCTAGAGGAATTTGACCACCAACAATACCGTGACCACCATAAAAACGGTGTTCTTTAGAGAAAATATGCATAGATCCACCAAGACCTTGTGAGGTACCTGTGCCTTTACCATATAATTCTGCCATTACACGTTTAGGGTCTACACCCATACCAATTGGTTGTACGTGGTTTCTGTAAGCGGTTATTAAACGATCCTTATCTGTATCCATAGCATGCAATGTACCTGCAAGGATAGCTTCTTGACCGTTGTAAAGGTGTAAAAACCCTCTAACTTTTTGTTGTATATATACTTGTGCTAGTTTGTCTTCAAACTTTCTCCAAAATAGCATGTCTTCATACCACTTTAGGTAGGTAGCTTTTGTGATTTTCTTCATAGTGATCGTGTTAGCATTTCAAAATTCTTGAAATGGATAACAAAAATAAGATAATAAGGGTGATTAAAAAATTTACGACAAGGAAAGAATGCCTATAAATAAGACTTATCAAAAGCTAATGGTAATAAGTCTGATAATGAGCTAACTTTTACAACTTTTCCTGTTTGTCCCATAAAGTAAATTTCTATAGGTGTTTCTTGTTTTATCTCGTATTCGGATATAGATTGTCTGCACGCGCCACAAGGTGGAATAGGAGTCATTACCGTATGGTTTGATGAAGATGCAGATAATGCCATTCTCGTTATTTTTTTGTCAGGATATTGTGAGCCAGCATAAAATATAGCAGTGCGTTCTGCACATAAACCTGAAGGGTAAGCTGCATTTTCTTGATTGTTCCCAGTTACAATTGTACCATCTTCTAATATGAGTGCTGCTCCTACTAAAAATTTTGAATAGGGTGCATAAGCTTTATCTCGAGCTTCAAAAGCTTTATGCATTAGTCCTTGAATATCTTCTGGACACTCTTCTAAATTATCGTAAACGTGTAGGGTAGCGGTAATGTTAACTTCTTTCATATATGATAAAGGTAAAAAAAGCTCCCAAAAGGAGCTTTTTGTATATCTATTTAATTAGAGATTTTAATATTCATCCCAAGTATCTCCAAAATTAAAGGCTAAGCTAAATCTTAAAGTACCTTCTAATGGGTTTTGAGTTTGAGATGTAGAGAATAGATAAGAAACATCTATAGTTGCTAAGCTGTATCTAAAACCTGCACCAATTGTTGCAAATTTTCTAAATCCTTTTTCATCACTTTCATTAAAATAACCAGCTCTAAAAGCAAAGCTATCTTGGTACCAGTATTCTGCACCAATAGCCCAAGTAAACTCTTTTAATTCTTCACTAAAGCCATCTGGAGCATCTCCCCAAGAAGAGAAAATAGCACCAAAAGAACTTGTGTTATTATAATCTCTTATTGCTTGCTCATCTTCTTCAGATAACTGTCCGTCCATATCCTCATCGACAGCTGGTGGCGTTGGTACTAATAGCTTGTTAACTTCAACTATTGCAGAAATCTTATTGTCGAAATCTAGAATAAAGTCGTGTCCTACACCTAATCTAAAGTTTGTAGGAATAAAGCTTTCTTGCCCTGCGTCATCATATTTAATTTTAGGACCTATATTACTTATGTTAACACCAGCTCTCCAGCGTCCATCAAAATTATTATAAGCAATTTCTTCACTTTGATAATAAGCAGAAACATCTACGCCAAAGGTATTTGCTGCAGAAGCGTCATTGTTAGTACTTTGTATTTGTAAGTCTGATCTTATATAGCGACCTGTAACACCCATAGAAAAACGCTCACTTAATTTAAGAGAGTATCCAAGGTCTAAGGCAAGCTCATTTGGTTTTACTAATAGTGGTTGTTGGTCTGGTGTTTCTCTTAACTCAATATCACCGTAACTCGAATATTTTAAAGATCCTGCAACAGCACTACGTTCGCTAAATCTATTATAATAGGTTAGCGTACCTATATTTATATCATTAACCAACTCTCTTAGGTATGGTGTGTATGAAACTGCAATACCTTGTTGGTCAAGCGCAAATGCATATTTTGCTGGGTTCCATTGTTGTGAGTAGGTGTCTGGTGAAGACGCTGCTCCCATATCACCAATACCAGATGCTCTTGCGTCTCCTGAAATTAATAAGAAAGGAACACCTGTTGTAATAACTCTGTTGTTTTCACTTTGCGCGTTAGCTTGTATGTTGAATAACAGAAGGGTGCCAAATAAAACAAATGCTGCTTTTTTCATGTAGTTCAAAATTTTAACAAATATAGATTTTTAATTGTATTTATAGAATGACCAGTTTTTCAAATTTGCTGAAACTCTTATTTGTAACTGTAGATTTAACCGAAAGTTTATAAATATAAACCCCTTTTCCTATACGGTCACCAAAATCGTCTCTGCCATCCCAAGTTATATCTCTGGATAATTCTGAAACTCCTGTATTCACTATTTGGTTAGTTGTCCAGACCACTTTTCCCGAAACAGTCATAACTTGTACTTGTACTTCTAAAGGTTCAAATGGGCGATTATGTTTAAACCAAAATTCTGTATAATCTGTAAATGGGTTTGGGTAATTTAAAACCCTTGTAATAGCAAGCTCATCATCACCAGTTACAATAAACTGTATGTCTGCAGTCGATTTATTATTGTAGGTGTCCCAAGCTGTAAAGGTTAATGTATGTAATCCTTCTTCTAGTCCTCTTAGCCTATAAACAACTTCACCTTTAGAGTAGTCATCTACTTCTGCTTCATAGTAGTCATTAAGGATTATAGGATCTATTTCTTCGCCATCTAAAACAGCTGTAATGTCATGGCCAATACCACTCGCCGTATTTATACCATTAAGGTCTTCTAATTTTGCTAATATAAACGGAGAGCTATTTGTTATGTCTCCAGACACAAAGCTCTCATCATTCATAAAGAGATTTATAATTGGAGGCTCGTTATCTTCTGGTGCATTTTCATTTATGCCACCTACCAATATCTGCTCATTAAAACCAGATTGATCATCTAGCTCTCCTTCTTTTTCAGCATAAAAACTAATTCTACCATTACCAACAGGAATACCTATATCTTGTGGTACTATAAAATCAAACTCAAACTCACCGTTAGTGACAGAGGCTTGGCCTCTAAAAATTGTATTTCCTAACGTTGTGAAATCTAATAGGAGTAATTGCCCATCATCATCTCTCACATTATCATTTCCTAATGTTGTGCGTTGTATCCTTTTATCAAAAATGGTAACTTCTAAATTACCAGTGTAGTTATTTAACAATCCGCCAGAAGGTGTAGTTACTTGACCTCTCATTTTTACATAGCTTAATGCTTTTAGGGTGTCTGTAGGTTGAGAAATAGGAGTGTCATTAATATGTGTTAACCTCACATTTGGTTTAGGGTTGGAGAGTTTCATTGCAGGATCTCCTAAATAAAAAACAACACGTTTTCCGTTGTTGTTTATTTCGTTCTTAGTTTTCCTTAAAGCTTCTGCAACAGAGTCGTCATTACCATCATAATCGAATAGGAATGGTGCCAAGATTGCATTAAAATCTACACCATTTACTACGGTAATTTCTCTTGTTGTAGTAATCATAGCTACAGAACCGCCAATTGGATTTTGTAGTGTTAACTCTCCAGCAGCAATTCTTAAAGGGTTGTCAAATTTTGTAAACTCACAAGTTACAGTAACAAACATGGTGTACCTGTTTGTATTTGCCCAATTATTAATTCCTGGTTGTGTAACAATAAATTCATTAGCTAAGCCATCTTCTCCGCCGTGACCAAAATAATTTGTTACAGTGGCACCTCTTTCTATTGCATTTGTAATGGCTTCGTTTACATCTGGATACCTGTTTCCGCCAGCTGTTGATTCTTGTTGAAATGCATCTGAGTGAATTTTATATACATTTAAGCTAGGTTTGTTTTGTCCTATTTCATCTCCCAAAGCATCTAGTTGTACCTCGATACCTTCATATTCAAACTCAACATCTACATCATCTGAAATTAGTAGAAAGTTATTTCGCCATCTTCCATAAGATACTTTGCTTTCGTAATCAATAATTTTGTCTACTAACGTTCTTGCTAATTGAGGTGTGTCGGCTAAAATCCTACCAATAGCAATATCTAGTTTGTCAAAGTTCTGAAAGGTACCTTCGTTAGGGTCTATCATCCCAAAATAATCATCTGAGGCAAACGAGCTTAATAAAGAGAAGCTACGAAGCCTTTGGTAGGTAGGTATGATAAGGTTGTTATTTTGAAGTCTGTCTTTATAATCTACAGAGCCTTCACCAAACAAACACACGTATTTTAAACGGCTTGCTGGAGATGAGGCGTTGTCATAAACATATTTAACAAAATTTCTTATTGCAGAAATGTCTTGTTGTCCAGAGCTAAATTCGTTATAAATGGTTTGTAGTTGCACTACTTTTACATTAAGGCCATCTCTATCTCTTCTGTATTGTGCAAGCCTATTAGCTTCAGAAATTAAAGTATTGTCTACCAGCATTAGATAATCTACATCTTCAAAATTCGCTGTGTTGCTGTTAAATATTGTGCCTTTAAGATTTTGATTAATTACCTGTGTTTGTGATTCTCTCAAAGGTGTGTAATAGTCTGTTGGTGAAATAGCCACATAGTTTCTCTCTTCACCTAATGTGGTTTTAAAAGATAATGTATTTGCGTTAGTAGTATTTGCAATACTTGTAACTTGTTGTGCATTGGTGATATCCCAAACCTGAGATATATTTTGTGAATTCTGAATTATATATTCTCCAATGCCAGAGCTTGATATAGCATCACGATTTTTAAATTTAAACTGAATATTGTCTGCAATGAGTTCTCGTCGTGCTTCTATGCTTATGTAATCTAAGTAGCCTCTACTGGCAGGATTACCATTATTATTATAATTGAGATTAACTGAAACATTATCTGAAGTTGCATCTACACTGCCGACAAATTGATTAGCACTTCCTAAGGATGTTCCTGCAATGGCTCCAAAAAAGAGATTATCTACATCTTCACCATTAATATTTACATTTAATGTGGTAGAGCTTTCTGAAGCTGCAGCTGCATAAACTTTTACAAGCATTTGCTCAGAATTTACAATGTTGGGGAAGTCAAACTCATAAGTTCTGTCATTCTCAACATCAAAACGATCTCCAAACCAACGTCTTCCTACTAAAACAGGAGAAAACCTGTCTTCTTCAACGAACTTGTAATCATCAAATGTTGTAAAAGTTACGTCTGGTGTTCCTGTAGGCTGAGTAAAAGGAAAAATACGATTACCTAAATCACCATCGGCTGTGATATAATAGTAAGCACGTTCTGCATACGGATTAATATTGCTGTTGTTTTCCTCTACAAAACCATAAATACTTTCGGCGTAAAAAAGAACACTATCATTATTATCAAAACTGCCGTCTTCTTCGCCAATAACTTGAATGCTAACTTGTGGTGGATCAAAATGTTCATTTTCTGAAACTAATAATGGTAACGCTCTTCCGCCATGTCCATAAATCTTTAAACGTCTAGGATCTATGCTATTCACATTCATACCTAAATCTTGGAGGAAACTACGGGTAAGTTGATGCACACCATCCTTTTCAACATAAAACTTATAAATATTTCCAGATGCTAATACAGAATTTGTTACTGCTTGAGACTGTGTGTTATTAGTTGCTCGTTGAAGTGATGGGTTGTTGGTGTAATTAACCGTAAAAGAAGTAAGCCTCTTGTAGGTGTTTTTGTCTTTAATAATTGGGCTTAATCGTAATGTAGCATAACCAATGCCTCTTGCGTATGAAATTTTAAGTTCAGGGTTATGGTTAGTTGGTATTTTCGAAGTATCTAGATTAGATAGTAAGGTCTTATTAATAGATTGGTAAGATACATTACTTAAGAAAACAGAATTTTGTGAAATAAATCCAGATTCTTTCCATTGTGTGCTATAATGTATTGTTTTTAAAACATCATCAAATTCAAAATTCTTGGTTTCAAAACCTGGTACTGTAAATGAAGATCTAGAGGTTGCAACAGCTTTTTCATCTTCCCAAACAATAGAAAACTGCTTAGATTGTGCGGTAACAACGACAGTAAATAATAAAAAAGTAAAGAATAAAGATATTTTCATGGACTACAATAACGCAAATTTTTATGGAGTAGTATTTGTTAAGACAACAAAAACAAAATTAAGTATTTATACGAATCTTAACCTATTTTCGTTCTTCTAATAATATAATGTATGTTTGTACTTCAATTAACGTAAAATAATCTTGAAAAGTTTGCGTTAATTATTATATTGCAAACCCAAATTTCATAAACCTAATAATGCGTATGAAAATTAAATTAACCTATAGAGTGCTTGCTGCCATTACATTATGTCTTGGTCTAGTAAGTTGTAACAACTCGCGAGAATATAGAGATTCTTCAAGAGCTACTGGCTGGAATGTTAACGGAAAAGATGGTGGTTTTCAATTAAACACAGATTTTCAAGAACAAGAAACAGGTCCAGGATTAGTTTTTGTTGAAGGTGGTACTTTTACAATGGGTCAGGTACAGGATGATGTTATGCATGATTGGAATAACACTCCTAACCAACAACACGTTCAGTCTTTTTATATGGATGAGACCGAGGTGACCAACGCAATGTATTTAGAGTATTTAGATTGGTTGAAAAAAGTATTTCCTCCAACTGAAGAAAGCTACAGAAACATTTATAATGGTGCATTACCAGATACTTTAGTTTGGAGAAACCGTTTAGGTTATAATGAAACAATGACCAATAACTACCTACGCCACCCAGCATATGCATTTTACCCAGTAGTTGGTGTAAACTGGATACAGGCAGTAGAGTTTAGTAAATGGCGTACAAATAGAGTTAACGAGTCTATTCTTGAGGAAGAAGGCTTTACACAAAGAGGCGCAAAATATAATGTAGACGCAGGTTCTACTTTTGATACTGAGACTTACATAAACTCTCCAACATCTACTTACGGTGGAAATGATGAGATTACTCGTGGTGGTAAAATGTCTGAGCGTTTAGAAAAAAATAATACACCTCGTACCAATAAAGATGGTACTGGTGGTGGAGAAGCAACAGATCTTTATGTACAACGTAAAGATGGTCTTTTATTACCAGAATACAGATTACCAACAGAGGCAGAGTGGGAATACGCAGCACTTGGTTTAGTTGGAATTAGAGATTATAATGTTTACAGAGGACGTAAGAAATATCCTTGGGATGGCCAGTACACACGTTCTGGAAACCGCAGATCTCGTGGAGACCAATTAGCAAACTTTAAGCAAGGTGATGGTGATTATGGCGGTATTGCTGGTTGGAGTGATGATGGTGCAGATATCACTGCAGAAATTAAAACTTATGAGCCAAACGATTACGGTCTTTATGATATGGCTGGTAATGTTGCAGAATGGGTAGCTGATGTTTACAGACCTATTGTAGATGATGAGTTTAACGACTTTAACTACTATCGTGGTAACGTTTATACTAAAAACGATATTAATGAGGATGGTACAGTTAAGCTAGTAACTACAGAAGATATTGTTTATGATACTTTAAGCAACGGTAAAATTATAGCTAGAGATTTACCTGGAGAAATTGTTAGCGTACCTGTTGATGAAAAAGAAACTTACTTAAGAACTCAATTCTCAACAAGTGACAACCGTGACTTTAGAGATGGAGATAAGCGCTCTACAAGATATTACACAACTTTTGGAGATGAAGAAGTTTCTGATACTAAGCGTATGTATAACGCTCCAACACACCAAGTATCTGCAGATAGCTCTGGTTCTTTATTAAGAGAATACGATGAGTCATCTAAAAGAACAACTCTAGTTAATGACCAAGTGCGTGTTTATAAAGGTGGTAGCTGGAGAGATAGAGCTTATTGGCTAGATCCTGCAAACCGTCGTTATTTCCCTCAAGATATGGCAACAGATTACATTGGTTTTAGAAATGCAATGTCACGTGTTGGTTCTAAATCTAAACAAGGAAAACGCGCTAGAAACTAATTTTTAGTAACACATATTTAAAAAAGTCCTAAGTTTACATTAGGACTTTTTTTTTATACCCAATTTCTAAATTTAATGACACTTCATCACCATTTTTTAAACAGTACAGGTATAAGTACAGATACCAGAAAGATTAAAAAGGATAATATATTCTTTGCCCTAAAAGGAGATAACTTTAATGGTAATACTTATGCAGATATAGCTATTGACCAAGGTGCATCTTATGTGGTAATAGATGAAGAGCAATTTAAAAAAGATGATAGATATATCTTGGTGAATGATGTTTTACAAACCCTACAGGAATTAGCTTCTTTTCATAGAAACTACTTAGGAATACCTATTATATCATTAACAGGAAGTAATGGGAAAACCACTACAAAAGAACTTATAAATGCAGTACTTACTAAGGGTTATAAAACAGTAGCCACAGTAGGAAATTTAAATAATCATATTGGTGTGCCGCTAACATTGCTTTCTATGTCTAAAGACACAGAGTTGGGAATAGTCGAGATGGGAGCAAATCATATTGGTGAGATAGAGATGCTCTGTAATATTGCACAACCAGACTATGGCTACATCACTAATTTTGGCAAAGCTCACTTAGAAGGATTTGGTAGTGAAGAAGGTGTAGTTATTGGCAAAAGTGAATTATATAAACACTTAAAAAGCCACGATAAACTTGTCTTTGTTAACTCTAATGATGCAAAGCAAGTTGATTTAACTAAAGGAATGAAAACCTTTACTTTTGGATTAAAACAATCTGATGTTTGGGTGTCCTTTAAAAATGTAAATCCTTTGGTTGAAATGAATTTAGACAACCTTACTATAAAAAGTAACCTTATAGGAGTTTACAATTCAAATAATATTGCGGCTGCCGTTGCAATAGGAAGATATTTTAAAATTTCAGATAAGCATATAGTTGAAGCTATTGAGAATTATGTGCCTTCAAACAACAGATCTCAAATTATCAAAAAAGATAATTTGACAATATTATTAGATGCCTATAACGCAAATCCTAGTAGTATGAAAGTTGCTTTGGAAAACCTTCAGGCATTAAACGACACTCCTAAATATGCAATTCTAGGCGATATGTTTGAGTTGGGTGTTTCAGCTAAGAAAGAGCATATGAGTATTGCTAAGTTAGCAGCATCAATACATTTAGATGGTGTTTTATTGGTAGGTGAAAATTTCAGCAATTTAAATTTTGATGCGCCAGGTATAGCATCTGTCTCTTATACACATCTGACGCTGCCGACGATATGCAGTGTGTAG
>OJFL01001180.1_pt1 | contig 10435 bp, 10 predicted proteins | sample 1594131 | NCBI WGS metagenome assembly OJFL01 (sample SAMN05416782, study PRJEB24817) | seawater metagenome | isolation source: Sea water | place: Canada:Atlantic | collected 2013-07 | reverse complement strand
TACACACTGCATATCGTCGGCAGCGTCAGATGTGTATAAGAGACAGGTACTCATACCTCCATCAACACCAAAAACTTGACCTGTAATCCAAGCACTTTGATCTGTGAGAAGAAATTTTGCTATTGCTGCTATATCTTCAGTTGCTCCTACGCGTTTTAGGGGATGCCTATCATTCATTTTTTCTCGTTTCTTGTCATTATTAAGAAGTTGAGCGGCTAGTGGTGTATCTGTGAGTGATGGTGCTATTACATTTACTCTAAATGTTGGTGCATACTCTGCCGCTAATGCTTTTGCAAAACCTTCGATTGCGCCTTTTGCGGCTGCTACACTGGTATGAAATGGCATTCCTACTTTTACAGCAACAGTACTAAAAAATACAAGACTGGCTTGCTCACTCTTTTTTAGCTTTGGTAACAATGCATGAACAGCTTTGACTAAAGACATGAAGTTAATGTTTAAGTCTTCTTCAAAATCTGAAGGTTTCAGCATTTTAAATGGCTTAAGGTTTATACTGCCAGGACAGAATACCAAACCATCTATTTGATCTGGTAAGTTTAATGAAGTGATGTCATCTTTTTGTACATCAAACTCTAAATGGGTAACTAAAGAGGTGTCTAATTCTCCTGTAGTTCTAGATGCAACAAAAAGGTTGTTGTCGTCCTGCAATAGTTCAGTTATACTTAAACCAATTCCTTTTGAGCCACCAATTAATACAATATTCTTTTTCAAAACAATTTTTTGTTTAAATATACAAAGAAATAATTAAACAGAATATTGAATAGTATATATGAAAAAAGGGATTCGTATCGAATCCCTTTTAATTTATATGATTTACTAATGTAGCTTAGTTGTCAGCATCTATTTGATCTGTGTCTTTTCTCGTTTTAAGCATGCCTACGCCTGCAAAGAAAAATACGATACCAATTATTAATAATGCCCAAGGACTTAAACCTACATTCATACTTCCAAAAGCTCCTAAAACGCCAATTACTAAACCTATGGCACCAGCTATGGTAAGTATTAAAGCTAAAATCTTAATCATAATATTTAAATTTTGGTTAGATGTTAAATATACTGAGAATAGCTAGTATTAGTAGTATAGTTAAGAATACTTTAGGGATTACTCGTCATAAATGTTAGAGTAACTGTTACCTTCTGTCACAAAGAATTCGCCATCAATAAATCTGTAGTTTTTACCAATATTAGCTATATCTTCTAAGTCTTCTTTGCTTAGCTCAATATTATCACTCTCGAGGTTTTCCTTAATCCTACCCTCATTTGTAGATTTAGGAATAACGGCTGTACCGCGTTGTTTTGCCCAAGCAATTAAAGTTTGACCTTTTGAGATATTATTTCGTTCTGCAACTTTCTTAATAGTATCATCTTCAAATAATGATGGCTCATCGTCTGCTTTCATTCCTTCAGATCTGTCACCACTTCCTAATGGAGAATATCCTGTAAGTAAAATACCTTCTTTAGAACAATAAGAATATAAATCGTTTTGAGGTAAGTAAGGATGTAACTCAACTTGATTCATTTCTGGCATTTCTTCAACTTTACCTTTTAAGCTTTCTAGCTTTTCTTTGCTAAAGTTTGAGACACCAACATGTTTAATTAAACCTTGTTTCTTCGCTTCAATCATTGCATTTAATGTTTCATGAAGTGGTGCTTCTTCTAAAGATAAATAGTCTTCATCTTTTTCTGGAAAGCCATTTACACTTGGTTTAAATGCAACTGGCCAGTGCATAAGATAAAGGTCTAAATAATCAAGATTTAAATCTTTTAACGTCTTTTTAATTGCAGGAATAACATCTTCTTTTTTATGAGCGTTATTCCATAGTTTAGATGTAACAAAAATATCTTCTCGCTTAACGTTTCCGCTTTCAAAAGATTCTTTAAAAGCTTCTCCTACAGCATCTTCATTGTCATAAGCTGCGGCGCAATCTATATGCTTGTAACCATTTTCTAAGGCAATTTTTACAGCTTTTTTTACATCTTCTGGATCAGATTTCCAAGTACCCAATCCTATTGATGGTATACTGTCTCCGTCTCTAAATTTTAAGGTTGTCATAGTTTTTTCTTTTAAAGTTAAGAATTGAAAATCTTAGAGATTTAGAAAATATTGACTTTAGGATTATTTTAAGCTAAATTCTTTACAAACGTTAATTAGAGGTGTAGCTAACTCTAAAATTTTGTAAAAATTAGTCCAAATTATACATTGGAAGCTCTTTTAAAAAATTGTAGGATTCGGTATCAACATTCATTTGGCAGTAATAGTGTTGTAACCCATTAGTAACCATAAGGTACTTAGCATTTAAAGTGAGATTGTATCTTGCAATTTGATCGAAAGTTTCTTGGTTAATTTTAATATGTGGTGCTTTGCACTCCACAATTAAATGAATACTGGCATCTTTATTAAAAGAGATAATATCATATCGTTTAGACATACTATTAACCTTCACTTCTTTCTCAACATTAATATAAGATTTAGGAATGTTAAGATCCTCAATTAAAAATTGCACACAATGTTGTCTTACCCATTCTTCTGGTGTAAGAACAAAGAATCTTTTGCGAATCTCATCGAAGATATGCACCTTTTTTTCGGTACTTTTGAATCGGAACGCGTAGCGTGGAAAGTTAAGTGGCATCATCACAATACAAAGGTAAACTACCATATACAAACGACAAGATAATTTTGGCATTACAAGATTTACAAACAATACTAACTGATATAAAGAATAGAAAGTTTAAGCCTTTCTATTTTCTATATGGCGAAGAAGCTTTTTTTATAGATCAGATTTCAGATTATATAGAAGATAATGTTTTAACTGAAGAAGAACGAGGTTTTAACCAAATGACGCTATATGGCCGTGATGTCTCTGTAGAGGATATTGTAAGCAATGCCAAGCGTTACCCGATGATGGCCGAGCGACAGGTAATTATTGTAAAAGAAGCTCAAGATTTATCTAGAACTATTGAAAAGTTGGTAAGCTATGCGGAAAATCCGCAGCCTACAACATTACTTGTTGTTTGTTACAAGTATAAAAAACTTGATAAACGAAAAAAACTATACAAAGCGCTTAATAAAGAAGGCGTATTGTTTGAAGGTAAAAAACTATATGACAACCAAATTAGTCCTTGGATTATACGTACATTAAAATCTCAAGGTTATGGTATAACTCAAAAGGCGTCTCATATGCTGGCAGAGTTCTTGGGATCAGATTTAGGTAAAGTAAGTAACGAGTTAAATAAATTGAAACTTATTTTACCAAAGGGTACAGAAATTACACCAGAACATATTGAAGAAAATATTGGGATAAGTAAAGACTTCAATAATTTTGAATTACAAAATGCAATAGGAGAGAAGAATAAATTAAAAGCACACCGCATAATTAATTACTTTTCGCAAAACCCTAAAGACAACCCTATTGTACTCACTAGTGCATTGTTATTTAGTTTTTTTAGCAAACTTTTACAAGTTCACAGCTTATCTAATATAAACGACAAATCTGTGGCAACAGCTTTAGGAATAAGTCCTTACTTTTCTAAAGATTATATTACTGCGGCTAGAAATTACTCAATGAGAGATTCTAGTAAGGCTATATCTTTACTAAGAGATATGGATTTAAAAAGTAAGGGCGTAGACTCTAATGCAATACCAAGCGGAGATCTCTTGAAAGAATTTTTAGTAAAAATAATGGATTAATATGTCTACATCTTTATTTACGTCTTGGGTTATGGCAGCAAGACTTAGAACATTGCCATTATCATTATCAGGTATAATAGTAGGAGCTTCGTTAGGCATTAAAGCAACTCAATTTTCTTCTAACTTAATATTATCTTCAATATTTTGGCTTGCTATAGCAACTACTTTAGGCTTACAGGTACTTTCTAATTTTGCCAATGATTATGGTGATGGTGTAAAAGGTACAGACAATGAAGAGCGTATTGGTCCTAAACGCGCAATACAAAGTGGCTTAATATCTCATAAGGCCATGAAAAATGGAATTATTCTTACATCTTTAGTTACACTCGTACTGGCACTGCTACTTATTTACACAGCTTTTGGAAAGGATAATTTTATATTATCTGTAGTGTTTTTTGCATTAGGCATTGCAGCAATTGTTGCAGCTATTAAATATACAGTAGGAAACTCTGCCTATGGTTATAAAGGATTAGGAGATGTTTTTGTGTTTATATTTTTTGGACTGGTGAGTGTTGTAGGTTGTTATTTTCTTTACACTAAGACCTTAAATTTTACAGTTTTCCTTCCTGCAATAACTATAGGTTGTTTAAGTACAGCAGTTTTAAATTTAAATAACTTAAGAGATATTAATAGTGATAAAAACTCTGGTAAACACACGCTCGTTGTAAAAATGGGATGGCATAAAGCTAAAGTGTATCATCAATGTTTAGGGATTTTAGCATTGCTATCTTTTTTATTATATACCTGCTTAACCTTTAATACATTATGGAGTTTACTGCCATTAGTTTCCTTTATTATATTGGCTATTCACTTTAATAAAGTTAGACAAACAGAAGAACCTATGTTCTTAGATCCAGAACTTAAAAAAGTAGCATTAAGTACGTTTTTGTTTGCAATACTTTTTGCAGTTAAGCTTTTAGTTCTTAATGCATAGTTAATAGAGTATATTTACTAAAAAAGTAGAGTAGTTGAGAATATTATTAACGTGTTTATTTGTTTTAATTTTTAGCTTTCAGAATTTACTGGGGCAAGACACTTCTTTGTCAGAGACCAAAAAAGACACTCTTTTAAAACAACATGAAAATGTAGAGAAACTTCTAGGCATGTGGTATGATAAGCGCCAAGGAGACACTTCTGTTTTCACCTATTTAACACCACAAGAATGGGAGACTGTATTAGAACACCATTATCACCAAACTGCTATAGATGCTAATCTAAAAGACAAAATAGGTTTTCCCTTAGCATCAACTTATCATAGTCTAACAAAGTTTAGTAAGGCATTACCAATTCTTGAAACTTTAAAAACTAAGAAAGATAATTTTAGTTTTGAGAACTACAGTTATATTTTAATAATGCTTGAGGAGATATATAGAGCTAATGTAGATCTTGCGAAAGCCATTGAAATAAGGGAAGAGAGAATTAGGTTAGGATACATTAAAACGTTTTATGATTTATATGCAGATGTTGGCCTTTATGATATAGCTGTTCAGGATTTTAAAGATTTAGCTTATAAGCCAGAAAATGGTTCGTTTTCTAAAATGACTTACTATAAGAAATTAGGTGAGCTGTTTTTTAAAGCTTATAAAATTGATAGTGCTAGAGCAAATTTTAAAAAAGGGCTTAAAGCTCTTGAGCCAATTTTAAACACTAAAGACTACGAAGAGAAATCGTGGTATATAGAATATACCAAACAGTTTTATTACAACCAGTTAAAAGGTAACATTATTGCTTGTAATATTGAGCAAGATAATTTTAATAATGCTATCCCTATACTTAAAGAAGATATTGAAGAAAGCTATACCATTAATGATGTAGATAATAGAATTCACAAGTGGTTGTTGATGGCTAAAGTTTATTTGCACGAACAAGATCTTAATGAAGCTAATAAGGTTTTAGACAGTGTTTTTGAACGAAAGAGACAAAAATCGATTTATAATGCAGACCTTACATATCTTAAACTAAGAGGAGATTATTATAAACAACTTAATAAAGTAGATTCTTCGGCATTTTACTATAGAAATTTTATTGATTTACGAGATTCCTTAGATATCATAAGCAAGAAAAATCAATCTATAGTGTTATTATCTTCATTAGAAAATAGCACCCAACGCACAATAATTAAGAAACAACGATTAGAGTTATTAAACCAAGCTGCTAAACGAGATTTAAAACAACTTCAAACAGTTTTAATGATTTTTGTATTGGTTACTTTAATTATACTTATAGTAGTTTTCTATAAAAATTACAGTTTTAAAGTAAAAGCACGATCAAAGATTAAGACTCAAAATGAAGAGCTAATCATTAAAAACGAAGAAAATGAACTGTTATTAAAAGAGGTTCACCATCGTGTAAAAAACAACTTGCAAACAATTTCTAGTCTATTAGGGTTGCAAAGTAATACGGTGGAAGATGAAGCTACCAAAAAAGCCTTTCTTGAAGGGCAAAATAGAGTACACTCTATGGCACTTATTCATAAACGATTATATGAATCTGATCAATTTGGTGAAATAACCTTTAAGGATTATGTAGAGCAACTATGTAGTAACCTTATTTCATCTTTCGGAAAAACAGATGTTACTAACTATATTATTTCATCAATAGATAAGTTAGATGTAGAAAAAGCGGTTCCTATAGGTCTTATTGTAAATGAGATATTAACCAATACCTTTAAATACGGTCAATCTAAAGACGGATCTGTAAAGTTTAATATCACATTAACCTCAAATGAAACTCATTACACATTAAGCTTTCAAGACTTTGGTAAAGGGTTTAATATTAAAGATGTCCAGAAATCAAACTCTTTAGGACACCGTTTAATTGAGTTACTCTCAAGACAGCTTGATGGTGAGCTTAAAGTAAAATCTAGTTCAAAAGGAACTTCTTACAAACTTATATTCCCTAAGGAAATTCAATAAATTTAAAAATTTATAATTCTGAATGACAGCGCAATATTTTAAACATACTTTACAATTTAAACAAGCTAGCGGAACCTCAAGAGGCATCTTGAAAACAAAAGACTCATGGTTTTTAAAAGTCACTAATGACGATGCTATAGGAATTGGAGAATGTGGATTATTAAAAGGTTTAAGTGTAGATGACAGAAAGGATTATGAGTATACATTAAACTGGGTGTGCAGCAATATTCATTTAGGTTTACCTAAACTATATAAAAAATTGGAAGAGTTTCCCTCTATACAATTTGGGTTAGAAATGGCATTTAAGTCTTTAGAATCAGAACATCCATATGAGCTTTTTCCATCTGATTTTACAAAGGGAAACGATAGTATTCCTATAAACGGATTGGTCTGGATGGGAGAAAAAAGCTTTATGAAATCTCAGATAGAAACTAAGATTAAAGAAGGTTTTAAGTGTATTAAATTAAAAATAGGTGCAATCGATTTTCAATCTGAAATAGAGTTATTGAAATATATACGATCTCAATTTTCTGAAAAAGATATAGAGATTAGAGTAGATGCCAATGGTGCATTTTCTACTAAAGATGCTTTAGAAAAGCTAAAGACTCTTAGTGAGTTTAAATTACATAGCATAGAGCAACCTATACAACAAGGCCAGTGGCAAGAGATGGCTAAACTTTGTGAAAAAACACCGTTAGATATAGCATTAGATGAAGAGTTAATAGGTGTTTTTAAATCTGAAAATAAATCTAAGTTACTTAATACAATAAAACCACAATATATTATTCTTAAGCCTAGCTTAATAGGTGGTTTTAAAGGTTCAAAGTCTTGGATTTCATTAGCCAAGTCTCTTAAAGTTGGATGGTGGTTAACAAGTGCTCTAGAAAGTAATGTTGGTTTAAATGCAATTTCTCAATTCACCTATAATCTAGATACCTCTATGTATCAAGGATTAGGTACAGGTAGTTTGTACACCAATAATTTTGAATCTCCTTTATACATAAAAAAGGGCCATATATGTTATGACCCTAATTTAAATTGGAATGTGTCTTTTAGGGATTAAACCTTTACAATCATCTTACCTTGATTTTTCCCGTCAAATAAGTCAATAAAAGCTTGTGGAATATTATCAAAACCATCAACTATAGTTTCAGAATAGGTTAATTTATCTTCTTTTAACCATTTTCCTAATTGTTGCATACCTTCCTTAAATTGAGACTGGTAATTACCAATTGTAAATCCTTGCATAGATACACTATTTTTTATTAAGATAGGTTCAACTCTTGGTCCTGTAGGTGTTTCGGTATCATTATAAACTGAAATAGCACCACAGTTTATCACTCTTGCGTTTCTAGCAATATTAGCTAAAACAGCATCTGTAATATCTCCGCCAACGTTATCAAAATAAACATCAACGCCATTAGGAGCTGCAGAAGCTATGGCTTCTTTCATATTGTCTGTGGTCTTATAATTAATAGCCTCATCATAACCAAACTTGTCTTTTAAAAGCTCAACTTTATCATCTGTACCAGCTGTACCAATTACTTTGCAACCTTTAATTTTTCCTATCTGTCCTACAACTGTACCAACTGCACCAGCTGCGCCAGACACAACTAAGGTTTCGCCATCTTTTGGCTCTCCAATTTTAGTTAAACCAAAATAGGCTGTAAGACCTGTCATACCTAAAATTCCTAAATAAGCCGTTGCTGGCGCTAAATCTGTATCAATTTTATTTAGTTGTTCTCCAGAAGTAGTTTGGTATTTTTTCCAAGCTAACATTCCAGTTACTAAATCACCTTCCTTAAAATTATCGTTTTTAGTTTCTATAACTTCAGCAATAATGTGTGAGGTTATAGGCTCATTAAGTTCAAACGGTTCTATATATGATTTTTGATCTCTCATTCTTCCGCGTAAATAAGGATCTACAGAAACATACTTTGTTTCTAATAAAATCTCACCAGCTTTTGCAGAAGGTTTCTCGCTTTCTTCAAATTTAAAGTCAGATTCTTGTGGGCGACCTTCTGGTCTGTTATTCAATAATATAGTAGAATTCATAATTATAGTTTTTTGTGTATTTCAAAGTTATCTAGGATAATCTTTTTCCGCCAAAATTGGGTCCTAAAATTTAGTTAAGCCTTATTTTATAAATGCTAACCTATGTTATTATAAAATATAACAATTATATAATAGTAACATACCATAATCCCTTTGTAAGTTTTACCTACAAAACCCTACTTTTGTATTAGACTATTACAAGAACTATGAGCGAAACAACTGAAAGAATTAAATGCCTGATTATTGGTTCTGGACCAGCAGGATATACAGCAGCAATTTATGCAGCTAGAGCAGATATGAACCCTATCATGTATACTGGTATGGAACCTGGAGGACAATTAACTACAACAACAGAAGTAGATAATTTCCCTGGATACCCAGAAGGTATAGATGGACCTACTATGATGGTACAATTACAACAACAAGCAGAACGTTTTGGTACACAGGTGCGTATAGGTATGATTACTGAAGTAAAGTTTGCTACTGAAAAAGGTGGTATTCATAAAGCACAAGTAGATGGTGATAAGTGGATTGAAGCAGATACTGTTATAATTTCGACAGGAGCATCTGCTAAATACTTAGGTTTAGAAAGTGAACAACGCCTACGTGGCGGTGGTGTATCTGCATGTGCAGTGTGCGATGGTTTCTTCTATAAAGGTCAAGATGTGGCTATAGTTGGTGGTGGAGATACTGCTGCAGAAGAAGCTACATATTTATCTAAAATATGTAATAAAGTAACAATGCTAGTGCGTAAAGATGAAATGCGTGCAAGTAAAGCTATGCAACATAGAGTAACAAATACAAAGAACATAGATTTACGTTACAACACAGAGATTGATGAAGTTTTAGGCGAGCAAGTTGTTGAAGGTTTAAGAATGAAAAACAACCAAACTGGCGAAAAAGAAACTATTGATATTACAGGTCTTTTTATCGCTATTGGCCATAAGCCAAATACAGATATCTTTAAAGGACAAATAGATATGGATAATACAGGTTATATTGTTACTAAGCCAAAAACTACAGAAACTAATATTCCTGGTGTATTTGCAAGTGGAGATGTTCAAGATAAAGAGTATAGACAAGCAATTACTGCTGCAGGTACAGGTTGTATGGCAGCTTTAGATGCTGAGCGTTATTTAGCAGATGTTGGTGCAATTGAAGAAGTAAGAACAACGACTAACTGGTAAATAATCTGTTATAAAATTAAAAAGGTCTGCTTTATTAAAGCAGACCTTTTTTTGTTTAATAGTTTTTGAAGGGTTTACTCAAAACTCTGCATGTCTACTAATTTTTTATAAGTTCCATTTAGTGTTAGTAACTCGTCGTGCTTGCCAACTTCAACAATTTCACCTCTGTGCATGACTACAATTTTATCTGCATTTTGAATAGTTGATAAACGGTGAGCAATAACTAATGATGTTCTGTTTAGCATCATGTTTTCTAATGCACTTTGTACAAGACGTTCACTTTCTGTATCTAGAGCAGATGTAGCCTCATCTAAAATCATAATAGGTGGATTTTTAAGTACTGCACGAGCAATAGAGAGTCTTTGTTTTTGACCACCACTTAATTTATTACCACTATCGCCAATATTAGTATCAATACCTTTAGGCAAGTCTTTAACAAACTCCCAAGCATTTGCAATTTTAAGAGCTTCAATAATTTCTTGGTCTGTAGCATCTTGCTTTCCTAATAGTATGTTATTCTTTATAGCTGTCTCTTATACACATCTGACGCTGCCGACGATATGCAGTGTGTA
>OJFL01001179.1_pt1 | contig 10443 bp, 7 predicted proteins | sample 1594131 | NCBI WGS metagenome assembly OJFL01 (sample SAMN05416782, study PRJEB24817) | seawater metagenome | isolation source: Sea water | place: Canada:Atlantic | collected 2013-07 | reverse complement strand
CTACACACTGCATATCGTCGGCAGCGTCAGATGTGTATAAGAGACAGTCATAAGCGCGAACAATTCGCGCAACTACGGGGTGACGCACTACATCGTCGGCATTAAAGAAATTAAACGAGATATCGTCTACGTCACTTAACACTTCGATGGCGTGGCGCAGGCCCGACTTTGCGCCGCGTGGTAAATCTACCTGTGTAATATCGCCGGTAATTACCGCTTTCGAATTGAAGCCAATACGGGTCAAGAACATTTTCATTTGTTCTACCGTGGTGTTTTGGCTTTCATCTAAGATAATAAATGCATCGTTAAGCGTTCTACCACGCATATAGGCTAGGGGAGCTACCTCAATAACCGCGCGCTCCATAAGCTTCTCAACTTTTTCAAAGCCCAGCATTTCAAACAGTGCATCGTAAAGCGGGCGCAGGTAGGGGTCTACCTTTTGCGATAAATCACCTGGTAAAAAACCGAGCTTTTCACCAGCCTCAACAGCTGGGCGAGTGAGAAGAATACGTCTTATTTCTTGTCGTTCTAAAGCGTCTACCGCAGCGGCTACAGCAAGGTACGTTTTCCCTGTTCCGGCTGGGCCAATACCAAAGGTAATATCGTGGTTTATAATGTTAGCCACATATTGCGCTTGGTTTGGGTTTCGCGGCTTAATAACACCACGTTTCGTTTTAATATTAACTTCTTTACCGTAGCCACCGTTTTCATCTTTCTCTATAACGCGGGCTTCTTGAATTGCAAGGTGAACCTGCTCAGCGTCTAGGTCAGGAATACGACCTTTAACAGGTTGGGTTTCAACGTAAAGAAGCTTGAGTAATTCGGTAGCGCTATTGGTTTGCTGTGGCTCTCCAAGCACCTTAAATGCGCTATTTCGGTATGTTATTTCAACACCCAACCTGCGCTCAATTTGCTTGATATTGTCATCAAACGGGCCACATAAACTCGACAAACGCTTACTATCTGCCGGTTCTAACTCAAATTCATTACTTACCAATGTACTCAAACTTCTAATTTCCTCGCTTTACGCTTTTTAAGAATGTTTCAATATTAAAAACGTTTATCTCAATAGTCTTTTCATTAATTGCCTAGGCCTAACGTTCTGTTAGGCCGGCGTGAACTGGCCAACACCTAACTCGTTAGGGGTTTCTGCCTGATGCTTTGCCATAATAGATTGGGGCGATACGGCTACACGCAAGCCCATTTCACTCTCTCTGCGAACAACTTCGCCGCGCAATGAGTTAGTGAAAACGTCAACGATGTTTACATCAACAAATTCGCCAATCATGTCTGGCGTGCCTTCGAAATTAACAACGCGGTTGTTTTCAGTACGACCAGAAAGCTCCATTGGGTTTTTCTTCGATGGGCCTTCTACCAAAATACGTTGCTCAGTGCCTACCATGTGGCGTGCAATACGCAATGCCTGCTGTGTAATGCGTTGCTGTAAAAGGCGAAGACGTTGTTTTTTGGTCTCTTCGCTAACGTCATCAACGGCGTCAGCCGCTGGCGTACCAGGTCGCGCGCTGTAAATAAAGCTGAAGCTTAGGTCGTAGTCGACGGCCTGGATCAAATCCATGGTAGCTTCGAAATCAGCATCCGTCTCGCCTGGGAAACCAATGATAAAGTCGCTCGACAAACTGATGTTAGGGCGAATCTTTTTCAGCTTACGCATCTTCGATTTGTATTCTAGCGCTGTATGGCCTCGTTTCATGAGGTTGAGTATACGATCTGAACCACTTTGCACCGGAAGGTGAAGGTGGTCGACAAGCTCTGGAATACTCTCGTAGGCATCAATAATATCGTCAGTAAACTCAACAGGGTGAGAAGTGGTGTAACGAATTCTGTCTATACCATCAATGGCTGCAACCAGCTCTAATAACTCTGAGAAACGACAAACGGTACCGTCGTAGTGATCGCCACGATATGCATTCACGTTCTGTCCAAGCAGATTTACTTCACGCACGCCTTGACCAGCAAGCTGTGCAATTTCAAGTAGTACATCATCTACCGGGCGGCTTACTTCTTCACCGCGGGTGTAAGGTACTACGCAGAAGGTACAGTACTTCGAGCAGCCTTCCATAATAGATACAAACGCGGTAGGACCTTCAGCGCGAGGCTCGGGCAAGCGGTCGAACTTCTCAATTTCAGGGAAACTGATATCCATAACCGACTTGGCGCCACCTTGCAGTTCGTTAATCATTTCAGGCAAGCGGTGCAAAGTTTGAGGGCCAAATACTAAATCGACAAATGGCGCACGCTGACGAATGGTGTCACCCTCTTGAGATGCTACACAGCCACCTACGCCGATAATGAGTTCTGGCTTGTCTTGCTTCAGGTTTTTCCATCGGCCGAGCTGATGAAATACTTTTTCCTGAGCCTTTTCGCGAATAGAACACGTGTTCAGCAAAATAATATCAGCGTCTTCAGCAGTTTCAGCCGCGGTGAAGCCGTGTGTTGAGTCTAGTAAGTCTGCCATTTTCTCCGAGTCGTACTCGTTCATTTGGCAGCCCCAGGTTTTGATATACAGCTTTTTAGTCATAACAACTATTCGTTAACCTGTTAAGTTCTGGTAAGTGGTTGGTGGAGTAAATGAATGTCGCGAGCATAAAAACGCGATGCCACCCACACAACACAGTTACGTTGAAGATGTTCAAAATAGCCGCACATTTTACCTGTTATGCACCTATATTCCCAGCGTAATAAGACGATTACCGGTTAATTTAAGGAATTAAAGAAATTTAAGTAATGACTCGATGTTGAAGCCGCAAGTGCTGGGCTAATCCATGATTTCTACTTAATTTGTGTTAATCACCGGTATTTTATATTCTGGTCACAGAAAAATATGCATTTAATCATGGAGTAACAATGTACCACTTTTGCATTAATGGCGGCGGTATGGTGGGCGCAGCGTTGGCGTTAGGACTAGCGCAGCAACACTATAGCGTAGTAGTAATAGAGCCATTTGCTCCAAAAGATTTTTTTAAAAACGATGGGCCAGACCTTCGTGTTTCTGCCATTAGTGAAGCGTCGGTAACACTATTAAAAGCTCTCGGTGCTTGGCACTTTATAGAAAAGATGCGCGTAAAGCCCTACGCGGGCCTTAGCGTGTGGGATGACCCCAAACACAGAACCGACTTTACCGCTAAAAGTATTGATGTTCCTCAACTGGGATATTTTGTTGAAAATCGCTTGTTACAACTGGGCTGTCATCAGGCTTTGGCACTGCATGAAAATGTTACGGTTATAAGCAACGACGAGGTAAAAGAAATCACGTTGGCGAATAATACCGCCGAGGAGGCTTTTACAAACACTGCTGAGGGTTCTTTTAGCACTACCGCTGAGGGCTCTTGTAGCAATTCCGCTGAGGGCTCTTGCAAAGCTATCGCTGAGGGCTCTGTAACACTGACCTTGTCGTCAAACAAAAAAATTGAGGCGAAATGGCTTGTGGGGGCAGACGGCGCGCAATCCCAGGTGAGAAAAACCGCAGGTATTGGCACAACTGGTTGGCAATATGCTCAGCAGGCCATGGGCATTACGGTAAAAATGACTAAGCAAACGGAAGCGATTACTTGGCAGCAGTTTACGCCAACAGGGCCAAAAGCTTTTCTACCTATGTTTGATGAGTATGCATCATTGGTGTGGTACAACTCGCCTGAAGAGCTCAAACGACTAAAAGGGCTAAGTAACACACAGCTGAAAAATGAAATTCTGGCTGCCTTTCCTGAAGAGCTGACAAAAAATGACAATGACTTTTCCGTAATCGATAAAGCAGTGTTCCCGCTAACGCGCATGCATGCAAGCGAGTATGTGAGAGGGCAGTGCATACTAGTAGGTGATGCGGCTCACACTATTAACCCTCTGGCGGGGCAGGGTGTAAATATTGGTTTTCGCGACGTACAGGCATTATTAGAGGTAACAGCTAGCAAGCCGGATTTAACGTCTATGGCTTTTCGCCGGCAGCTGAAAAATGACTTTGAAAAACCCCGTAGAAAAGACAATTTATTAATGATGTCGGCAATGGACGGGTTTTACAGCTTGTTTAGTAACGATATAGCCCCCATTAAATGGATAAGAAATCAGCTTCTTTCTGTAGCCGAGCATGCTGGGCCTATTAAGAAAGAAGTACTCAAATATGCTATAGGGATGCGTTGATGGAAGTGCTTATTTTACTCGCAGTGCTGTTTGGTGCACTGGTAATCGTTGTGCCGCTGCTAGAGCGCTCGAAAATGCGTATTAGTAACGAAGACGCGGCAAAATGGGCCAAGTGGATTTGGCCGCTAATGGGCTTACTACTTGTTGCACAGTTGATCAGGCTGGCGTTTTCTTAACAAGCTTTTGCACTAGTCTCTCTTCACATACAAGGCTGCGCGATACGAAGCTGCGCGATACAAGGCTGCATCGCGCATACCACGCTCATATTACACGCTCGTATCACACGCTCATATTAATGATACAGTGCGACAATTTAGAAGCTAAACGTTCTGGCAATACCAAATACAATACGCTCTTCTGCGGTGTCAAAATCTAAATTTGTATTTTCAGCTGCAATTTCAAAATCAAATCCTTCATAGCTGGTTTGATACGCTACACGATAATGATAAAACGAAGTGTCATTGCCTTGCCACAACCACTTATCACTGTCTAATGAGTTTGAGACGTCGAAGCTTGCACGTATATTGTGATTTGGCGCAAGTTCAAAGGTATGCGCTACCATTGCAATAGCGTGTTTTGCACCGGTACCAAAGTAATCCCACGTGTACCAAAAATTAAGCTCTGAGTTTCCATAGTCGCTGGCATAACCAAATTTGGTGTAAAGTTCTGGGTAGTTACCCGCACTAGAATCATCACCACCGTGATAAGAATAATAGGCAATACCGTAGTCTATGCTTACCTTTTCGGTAATAGTTTGATATCTGCCCACATAAAAGTCCCACTCAAGGTTAGTGTCGCCACCAAAATCGACATTTGATGCCCAGGTCCCAGCATAAAAACCATCGCTGAAGGCTTTATCCACACCGCCTTGAAGTGCAGGGTCGTTTTGAGTTTGGCTAACACCGTTAAAGGTATAGTCTGACACGGCAGATATGTTCGCGCTCCAATCTGCATGTGCTGTTGCCGAGCATATCAATGCAGAAATAATAGCGGTTATCAAGGTTGTTGAAGTGCAAAAAATGTGTGATTTACTCATGATTACTACCTATTTTTCTCTCTGTTTTTCTTTCTATGATTTGTGTATGGCTCGCTCTTCTTTGTGCACTTTCCCCTAGTGTGTTCTTTTGAATATATTCACGTATATTCATAAGTTTAGGGCGCAACCTGCCCACATCGGCTCAAAGCTGAGCCAATGCAAAACAGGTGCATTTAGGTGCGAATGAAAAGCGAGTTAAACGCTATAGATTTAGTTGCTGTAGATTTAGTTACTATGGATTTTTTTAATTAACACTTTCTATTTTTGTGAAGTCGATTTTGTTTTCTTTGGGTGAGGTTTTAATGGCCGTCACTGACTTGAATTTTTGACTTAAAATGAACGCAAAGCAGCTAAAGAAAACGGCTATCACCAAGGCGCCTACCCACTGAATTTGAAGGAAGTCGAGTTTAAACAGCAGAGTTAGCGCCGACAGCGCAACAATGTTGAGGGCGATATAGTTTCTCTTACCAATGCGTGCCACCGATATATTGAGGTTGTCGGTATACAGCCTTATCAGTGAATCAAGAGAATTGATGACAAAAACAACACCAACAAATACCATCGCTAAATTTGTGAGCCCTTCGGTTGGAATGCCCGCGCTGTGATAATGATAAAGCACTGAGAACCAAGCCGCGATTGGAGTAGAAGGGATCACCATCATTGCTAGCAGCACCTGATATGTTTTGAGGCCGCCTACAAAGCGCGAGGTAAATTGACCTATCATAATACTCCAGCTGAACCACCAAAATAGATAGAACTCGTGGTATTCGTTCATGGGAAGTACGAAATGATCAATATTAGCGAAGTAACCGCCAATCAACCCAAGGTTTGTGAGGTAAGCAGCAATTTGGCTTTCACCAAATATAAACGCACTAGCCCACATGCCTACAATTAACGCTATAAACACCCAAGTGGTTGTTAGACTTAAAATACGCACATACTTAATGTTGGTACTTGAATAAACAGCAAATGCAATAGCCGCAAAAACAATGAGATAAAACGCGGGTACCACAGATTCCCCATCGCCTATGCTGGGTAAATACCAAGGCAGATTCGACAGCAATAAAAATGCAGTAAAGGCACAAGTTCCAATGATCACAACGTTGTTTATTAGCTTAACAACCGGGATCTCGAAGAATTTAACCTTTGGCTCGATTACGCAGAAATAAAAGCAAGTAAGAAAGTAAAACGCCCAAATGAAGAAGCCCCAAAACCCAAACTCAATAGCAAGAGGGTTGGTGAATGCATATTCAGGACTTGCGCTTATGTCAGCATAACCTGCAAATTCGGTAAGCGGGAACATGATAAGCCCCACATCTAAACCCGAGGTAAAGAGAATAGCAATAAAGGTAAAGGTTCTAACTGGCGTTACACCAACCACTTTCATATTGCCCCATTTGAACAAAATGTAAGCCACAGAAAGTAGGGTAAACATAATGCCTGCACTAAGCCATACTGTCATTATCACCCTCCCAATATTGATAGAAATGTAACATGCTTTTTCCTTTTTTAGTTGTTAGTTATTCCACCCAACTATATGTAGCGACCTTACAAAAGCTGCATATAGGCACTGTGGAAGACGCGCTTGAATATATTTCAAGCGCATTAGTGCTTAAATGAGTTAACAAACTTAACGCTGTTGGCGTTGCCAATTTTCGTTAATTGCAACGGGCACATTCTGTGGAGGTAGCGCAGGTTTACCTAAAATGATATCTGCTGCTTTTTCTGCAACCATAATGGTTGGCGCATTTAAGTTGCCGTTAGGAATGGTCGGGAATATTGACGAGTCGACCACGCGCAAGCCCTCTAGTCCGTGTACCTTGGTTTGAGAGTCAACAACAGCCATCTCATCTTCGCCCATTTTGCATGAGCACGATGGATGATAGGCGCTCTCTACGGCGTTTCGAACGAATGCGTCAATTTGTTCATCTGTTTGAACATGCTCACCAGGCTGAATTTCGCCGTCCCTAAAGTCGTCGAACGCGGGTTGCGCGATAATTTCTCGTGTCAGTCTTACACATGCTCTGAACCCTTTAATATCATCTTGGTGTTGCAGATAGTTGAATAAGATCTTCGGTGGAACCGTGGGATCTGAAGACTGTATGGTTACACTACCTCGGCTTTTAGGCTTATTGTGGCCTACGTGTACCTGAAATCCATCACCATCAAACGCAGACTTACCGTCGTAACGAATAGCTGCAGGTAAAAAGTGATATTGAATATCAGGCCATTCCACGTCGGCCTTCGAGCGTATAAACGCGCACGATTCGAAATGGTTAGTGGCACCTAAACCAGAGCGATTAAACAACCAGCGCGCACCAATTAGCCCTTTCGAGATAAGATCTAACTTGCGGTTGAGCGTTATGGGCTGCTTGCACTTATATTGAAAATAAAATTCAAGGTGGTCTTGTAAGTTTTGACCCACGCCGGGTAAGTGATGTTTAACCTCAATACCGGCACTCTCAAGCACGTTGCTATCGCCAATTCCTGACAATTGAAGAATATGTGGAGAGCCTATTGAACCGGCACTTAAAATTACTTCATTATTAGCAAGGGCAGTATTGGTTTTACCATTCACCACATACTCGACACCTTTTGCCACCTTATTATCAAGCACTACCTTAGTTACAAGGGCACCAGTGACAATGGTCAAATTTTTACGAGACTTTACCGGGTCTAAATATTCTCGGCTGGTAGAGCTGCGAACGCCGCCTTTAACGGTCATGTGCATAGGCCCAAAGCCTTCCTGCTGCGCACCGTTGTAATCGCTAGTAATGTCGTAGCCCGCTTGTTCACCAGCTTTGGTGAAAGCTGTGTACAACGGGTTCTCCATTTCATTACCGTTGTTCACACCAATTTCGCCACTATCACCACGATAGGCGTCGTTACCCTTGTACCAGGTTTCGGCTTTTTGGAAATAGGGTAAACAGGCTTGGTAGTTCCAGCCTTCTGCACCATGGGCTTCCCACTCGTCAAAGTCTTTCGCGTGACCGCGAACGTACACCATGCCGTTTATTGATGAAGAGCCACCTAGCACTTTGCCTCTGGGGCAGTGCATTTCACGGTTATTTAAATAGGGTTCTTTTTCAGTATTAAATTGCCAGGCATATTTGTTGGTATTCATAGGAATAGACAACGCCGTAGGCATTTTGATGAAAATACTTTTATCTGAGCCACCGGTTTCAAGCAGGAGTACTTTGTGTTCAGGGTTTTCTGACAGGCGGTTTGCCAGCACACAGCCCGCAGAGCCTGCACCTACAATAATGTAATCAAATGTCTGCATAATGAATCCTCAAAGGTTTGCGTTTAAACGTGTGTCTTAAAACGGGCTCTCGATGCTGCTCATACCCACATAAATCGATTTTGTTTGGGTATAGCTATTGAGAGATTCGACGCCGTTTTCACGCCCTATGCCAGACTGTTTGTAACCACCTACAGGCATTTCAGCAGGAGAGTTACCGTATGAATTAATCCAGCAGATACCTGCCTGAATTTGATGTATAACGCGGTGAGCACGTTGAATATCTTTACTGAACACACCTGCAGCTAAACCAAGTTCGGTGTTATTAGCGCGAGCGATAACTTCGTCTTCGTCATCAAAAACTAGCACGCTCATCACAGGGCCAAAGATTTCCTCTTTTACTATAGTCATATCATCGGTGCAGTCGGTGAATATAGTAGGCTCTACAAAGTAGCCATTAGGAGCAGACTGTGGCGATGCCGCGTTACCGCCGGTGATTAATGTAGCGCCTTCTTCTTTGCCTTTGGCTATGTAGTTAAGCACCAGCTCTTGATGCTTTTTAGAAATAAGTGCACCTAAATTCACATTAGGATCGAGTGGGTCACCCATAACAATGTTGTTTTCAGTTCGGGTTTTCAGCTCGTCAATAAATGCTTGGTATACCGAGCGCTGAACAAAAACGCGAGTACAGTTAGTGCAAACTTCGCCTTGAGTGTAGAAGTTGCCCAACATGGCGGCACTTACTGCCTGGCTAATATCGGCATCATCAAATACAAGTAATGGAGATTTTCCACCCAGTTCCATTGTGACGTCTTTAAGGTTTGACGCTGCGGCACTTTGCATTACTTTTTTGCCTGTGCCTACTTCGCCAGTAAACGATACTTTTTCAATATCAGGGCAAGACGTAAGCCATTGACCAACTTCCGCGGCACCTTGAACAACGTTAAAGACGCCAGCCGGCACGCCTGCTTCAATAAATATCTCTGCAAGTTTGAGTGCACCCATAGGCGTTTCTTCAGAGGGTTTAAAAATAAAGGCATTTCCAGCAGCAAGAGCAGGGCCCGACTTCCAGCACGCTATTTGTAGGGGGTAGTTCCAGGCGCCAATGCCGGCACAAATACCTAAGGCTTCTTTACGTGTGTAGAAAAAGTCTTCACCAACGGGTTGTTGAGTGCCTAATTGAGTAGGAGCAAGCCCAGCATAATATTCAATAACGTCAGCGCCTGTTTCCACATCAACACAATCGGCTTCTTGAATTGGCTTACCGGTGTCGAGCACTTCAACTTTTGCCAGTTCATCATTACGTTCTCGAAGCAGTGCAACCGCCTTGTTCAGAACTCGCGTTCTTTCAATTGGCATCATTGATGACCATAACACGAAGCCTTCTTTTGCACTTTTAATTGCTTCTTGTTGGATAAAATCATCAGCAACTTCGACGTGATAAATCACTTCATCGGTAGCGGGGTTCGTAACGGCAAAGGTTTCTTTGCTTTTGTTTGCCAACGGCTTGCCATGAATGAAATTCTGATAAGTTGGTAATGACATGCATAAACTCCTACTTTTAAAACGGGCTAAATAACGAGCCAACTAAATTATGGGTATGTGGTTCAAAACCTATGAGTAAAATCATTAGTGTTAAACACATTGCCCCTTCAAAAAATATTCACATATTGCCGCTCTATTGCTGGGTGCTCGTGGCTACGAACCCCATATTTATTGCTTTCAATACTGTGTTATTTATTTTAATTGACTGTTCAATAAAAATAAATTTTATAGTGTTCTAACTATTGTTTCAACTTGAAGATAGGTGGTTACTGGTTTTAAGGCCCCATCTCGATGGATTTGGTGGTGCTAACCTAATGTTTTGTTTATATAAACCCAGAAATATTAAAAAGTGCTCTAATGGTTTAGAAAGTGTTTAATTGAAGTGATTTATTGAGGGACTTTAATTAAGACGACGGCTATGTTCGGATTAACTGTTGTTGAATCGAAAAGAGCCTGTTTTCGTTAAGGT
>OJFL01001177.1_pt1 | contig 10472 bp, 6 predicted proteins | sample 1594131 | NCBI WGS metagenome assembly OJFL01 (sample SAMN05416782, study PRJEB24817) | seawater metagenome | isolation source: Sea water | place: Canada:Atlantic | collected 2013-07 | reverse complement strand
AACACCTTTTATCATTTGCAATGCTAATAACACAATTAAATAATTCTCCTTTTCCGTTGGTAATCTTTATTTGGTCTCCCATTGTTTTTCGGAGTACTTTTATAATGTGTCTACTTTCAACTTTATCAAAAGTGATTTGCTGTGTACCTTTATCTATTGTTGGATTGTAAAATAGTTGCATGTTGGTTTTAGAATTTTAATATCTTAATTTAGTTAAAATTACAGATCATAAGTTTTTCTTGTATGTTCTTCTTCTTTTATGAGTTTTTGGATCAAAATTTTTCCATAACTGATGAATGGCACTATTATCTTCTAATTCAGGTGTTCTAATTACTGTTTCTACTCCTATGGCTTTAAAACTAGTTGTAAAATCACTAAATATAATGGCTGTTATTCCTTTGTTTTGATATGCAGGATCTACACCAATTAAATACGATGTTACTGTTTTTGCATTTCTTTTTGCTTTTAAGAGGTGATAAAATCCAAAAGGGAATAATTTTCCGTTCGCTTTTTGAAGTGCCTTTGAGAAAGAAGGCATCATAATTCCAAAAGCAATAAGTTTGCCATCTTCATTCATTACAAATTTGATAAAATCTGGATTTATGAAACTAATATATTTCTTTTTAAAATATTCAATTTGATTATTCGAAATAGGAACATAAGATGATAATGTAGCATATGATTTATTAAATAAATCAAACATTTCACCAACATAAGGCATGATGTCTTTTGTCTTTGAAAAATTTAAAGAGCTAAGTTTAAATCTTCGTTTGATTAATTTTGATATTCTTTCATAATAATTTGCATCTATTTTTGATAATTTAAAATTATTTTCTAAATATTCTTTCTCTTTTACAAAGCCTATTTGTTCTAAATGCTCTTTATAGTGAGGAAGAGAATACCAAGTAACCATTGTTCCAATATGGTCAAAACCTTCAATTAATACTCCAACTTTGTCTAGATTAGAAAACCCAACAGGACCCTCCATATAAATTAGGTTGTTTTCTTTTCCAATTTCTACAACCTTTTCAATTAGTACTTTTGAAACCTCAATATCATCAATAACATCATACCAACCAAAACGCATCTTTTTAATGTGCTGCTCTTTTACTTCATACCAATTAATAATTGCTGCAATACGGCCTACAATCTCACCGTTTTTTATAGCTACAAAAAAACGTGCTTCAGCATTTTCAAAAGCAGGATTTTTATCTTTGTCAAGAACTTCTAGTTCTTCACTAATAATAGGAGGAACCCAATAAGGATTATTTTTATAAATTGAAAAAGGAAATAGAACAAATTGCTTCATGTCCTTCTTCGTAATCATTTCTTTTAGTGTAATCATGGCACTAAATTAGTTACTATTTATTGTTTTAGACTCTGTTTGTATCGGTATCATTATCATTCTCTTTTTTTCCTTTGTTTTTTTTAGCTTCGTCTTTCTTTTTTCTAGCTTCGTCTTTTTTTCTTTCTTTTTCTAGTTTTTTACTATCTTTTTTTGTTTTTTTATCTGTCTTAGCTTCCTCTTTACGTACTTCTTTTTCTAGTTTTTTAATTTCTTTTTCTAGTTCTTTTGTTCCTTTGTCTGTATCTTTTTTAAGATCATCTTTAATGTTTTTCTTTCCTTTTAAGATACCTAAAAACCCTTTTTTAGTTTTATCCTTTGTAGGTTTTATTTTAGAGGGTCTTACTCGTGTTCTTTTTGGCTTAATTCTCAAGGGTTTTACTTCATCATCATTATTACTATTAGTTGAATTTTTGTTGATAGATTCAACAGTTTTCTTTCTTAACTTAGATGTTCCCGAAGCTTGTTTTTTACCTTTCTTTTTAAAAACATTACGAACTTTACCAAATAATCTACCAAATAATTTTTTTTCTTTGACATTAAAACTTTTATCATTTTTCACAGGTTTTCCATTTTCATCAAGTTCGGTAACTTTGTCAATGTGTCTATCAAATCTATAGGAAGCTCCAATTGAGCTGTAAAATCCAGAAGATTTTGCATCTGTTAATAATCTCAAAGAACTATTTATTTGTATGTTTCTATTATATAAAAATGCAATACCAGAACCTATATTAGACTGAGCTTGAATTTTGTCTAACATGGTTTGGTTTTCTATAAAAATAGACCACCTGTTGTTGTAACTAAAGGTAGCTGTTATTATATATGAGAACTCAGGAAGTTCAGTTCCTATTCTATCGTAATAGATGTTCGTAATAATATTGAAGTTATTTGTAAGGTCATTTTGAAGTAATATACCTGCTTTTGGAGAAAAATTATTTGTTTTATAAATATCTTCCGGAATACCAGTGTTTACTCCTGCATAGGCTGCAACTGAAGGAATTAATCTTTTCCAATCAAACTTGTTCCTAGCTACCCAACTTCGTATTTCCTTTGATTTGTCTGTATGTTTTTGTTCGTAAACTAAATATTTTGCACCTACTGTAAGTTTACTAAAACCGGTTTTATTATAACTAGAATTAAAAATATTTTGAAAGCTAACTTGTTCATTTTGGTATGCGAAATTAAGATTAAGTTCTAACTTCTCTTGAAAGAAACTTGTTCTAAACAAAAAATCAGCACCATAAGATTCTGGTCTAGAAAAAGTAGGGTATATACTTGTTTTTCTAAAAAAAATACTTGTTTCTAATTGGTAAACACCCGTACCAACACTGTAAGGGCTTTCTGAAAAACCTGGCCTATTAGAATTGATGACATTTGTATACTGAGCTAAAACAACTTGAGTAAAAAGGATCATACACACAATCCATAATCTTTGAAGTTTAGATATGAAGTAATTTCTTTTAAAAATTGTCAATTTTTTGGGTTTTACACAAACATACTGTAAATATAGGACTCATCAAATGCAATAAATACTTTTTTAAGACTGTTAAAATTTTGTATTCTATTAACGTATCAATTATCATCAAATTGTTACTTTTGATATTTAATTTAATTTTAACATGCAACAAGCAGAATTAATGGGTTTTTTAAGAACACTCCTTATTATATCAATCGTTTACTATAGCTTTCGTTTTTTAGCAAGAATATTTGCACCCCTTTTACTAAAGAAAGTAGTTGGAAATATGCAAGCAAAAGCCAAAAAGCACCATCAACAAAAAAATCAACAATCAGAAAATTCATCTACTAAAGAAGGTGAGACTATTATAGATAAGAATCCAAACTCTAAAACTCAGGGAAATAATTCCGTTGGAGAATATGTAGATTTTGAAGAAATAGATTAATATGAATTTAAAAAGAATTTTACCTCATTTAGCTTCACTATTAGTTTTTATAATTGCCGCATTATTTTACTTTCACCCTGTTTTAAAAGGGGAGAAATTATCTCAGTCCGATATCACACAGCATATTGGTATGGCAAAAGAGGTAAACGATTATAGGGTTTCAACTGGCGACGAGCCCTACTGGGCAGAAAGCGCTTTTAGTGGTATGCCTACTTATCAAATAGGAACTTATTTTCCCAACGATTATCTTACAGATTTAGATCGTTTAATTCGTTTTCTTCCTAGGCCAGCAGATTATTTATTTCTGTACTTCTTAGGATTCTATATTTTACTACTAGCTTTTAAGGTAGATTGGAAATTAGCCATAGTGGGTTCTTTAGCTTTTGGTTTTTCTACCTACCTGATTATCATCTTTGGTGCAGGACATAACTCAAAAGCGCATGCAATTGCCTATATGCCAATGGTTTTAGCAGGTATTATATGGATTTTTAAGAAGCGTTATCTGCTAGGGTTTACCGTTACAGCGTTTGCAACTGCTTTAGAAATTAAAGCAAATCACCCTCAAATGACTTACTATTTGCTATTTGCTATTTTAATTTTGGGAATAATTGAATTCATTGAAGCTCTTCAGAAAAAGAAAATAGGACAGTTTACCACCCAAACTGCTATGATTATTATAGCGATGTTGTTAGCTGTAGGTGTTAATTCTACAAGATTAATGGCTACTAAAGAATATTCAGATGTAAGCACACGAGGAAACGCAGCATTAACTATTAATTCAGATGGTACAAAAAAAGAAGTTACTTCTGGTTTGTCTAAAGATTATATCACACAATTTAGTTATGGAATCTCAGAAACTTTTAACTTATTAGTTCCAAGATACATGGGCGGAGGAACTGTAGAGAAATTAAGTAAGAATTCAAATACTTATGAGCATGTTTCTTCTATTGCTGGACCTAAGCAGGCCGATGGTTTTACCAAACAAGTTTATACCTACTGGGGAGATCAATTAATTGTTGAAGCACCTGCTTATATTGGAGCCGTTATTTTGTTCCTTTTCTTTCTAGGGGTTTTCTTAGTAAAAGGTAAAATTAAGCATTGGTTAGTTGCATCAACAGTTTTTGCAATACTAATGAGTTGGGGTAGAAACTTTGATTTTTTAACTAATCTATTTATTGATTATGTTCCCTTATATGATAAGTTTAGGGCCGTTTCTTCTTTTCAGGTAATTGCAGAATTATGTATTCCTCTTCTAGGAATTCTAGCTGCTAAAGAATTTTTCTCTTCAAGAATATTAAAAGCAAAAAAACAAGAAGCCTTAAAAAAAGCACTCTATCTTTCTAGTGGCTTGGTTGTTCTAGGGTTGCTTTATGCAGTTGCTTTTTCGCCTTTTGAAGGATTAAGAGATGCTAATTATGCTCAATATGAAGGGTTGCTAGATGCTGTAAAAGCAGATAGACAATCTATGTTATATAGAGATAGTTTTAGATCTTTAGTATTAATTAGTCTAAGTTTTGGAATCCTTTGGTTATTTGTAAAACAACAACTAAATAAAACCAACGCAATTATTGGATTTGCATTGCTAATTTTATTTGATTTGGTTCAAGTGAATCTTAGATATGTAAATAAAGATGACTTTAGACAGGCCAGAAAAATAGACAAACCTTTTACTGCAACTGCTGCAGATTTACAAATACTAAAAGATAAAAGCCATTATAGAGTCGCTAATTTTACAGGAGACCCTTTTCAAGACGGACGAACTTCTTATTTTCATAAATCTATTGGAGGATATCATGCTGCTAAAATGGGTAGATATCAAGATTTAATTGAATTTCAGTTAGCAAAACAAAATATGCAGGTTTATAATATGCTAAATGTTAAGTATTTTATTCTACCTGGAGATGATGGTAAAGAACAAGCTCAGCAAAACCCTGATGCAAATGGAAACGCTTGGTTTGTTAACGAGATTAGATATGTGCAAACTGCAGATGAAGAAATAATAGCCTTGGATAGCTTAAATACAAAAGAAGTTGCCATACTTAGAGATTATAACCCATATGGATTTGAAGATTCTTTAAAATATAATGTAGATACTTTAGCTACCATTAAACTCACAGAATATTCGTTGAATGCTCTAGCATACGAATCCTTTTCAAATCAAAATGAATTTGCAGTATTTTCAGAAATTTATTATGAAGATGGTTGGAATGCCTACATAGATGGTGAATTAAAGCCCCATGTAAGTGTAAATTATGTTTTAAGAGGAATTGAAATTCCAGCAGGAAATCACAACATAGAATTTAAATTTGAACCGAAAGTAATTCAAACAGGAAGTTTTATTTCTTTAATTTCTTATGTGCTTTTATTATTAATCCCAATTGGATGTTCTATTTTTAAGAATATTGATCTCTTTTCAACGATAAAAAAGTATAAAAACTCATTTTAAGTATACAATACTATTCTTTTCCTAAAGAGCACGATAGTTAATTTTAAAACTCCATTAAATTAACTATATTTATATTGTCTTAGAATTATACTTGTTTTATTACAAGTTTACTCTAAGTAAATAAATCTTATTTTAGGGGGTAGATTTATTAAATTTCCTCGAACTTTTAAAGTTCGAGGTTTTTTTATGTTATTTTTTTTAAGGTAAGTTTTATATATACCAGAATTATTATTTTATGATTTATTAGTCCAATTTGAAAATTAGATAATTATAATTAAAGATCATTTACTTCTAAAATCTTTTTTAGGGATAAATAAGGTTAATTAATTAAAATAACTTGTTACTTTTCTTGAATAGCATCATAGTTGCTTTTTTTAATCCCACAGATAACTATAAATTTATTTTTTGCTTGTAAAAGAGGAATAAAATATTTTTCTAAAAAAAGTTGATTAACATAGTCAACTTTTTTTTTAGTTATAAACTATATTATATCAAATAAATAAAACATTATTTTTTCAATGAATTAATATAGTCTGAAGGGGTTTTTCCTAAATAATTTTTAAATGATCTAGAAAAGGAAGATGCATTTGTATACCCAATTTCTTCTCCGAGAGCCTTAACAGTATACTTTCTAAATTTAGAATTAGTAGTTAAAATTTTTATTAAATAATTAATTCGCAATTCAGTAAGATATTGTTTGTAGCTTTTTCCTTTTTTTTCATTGATAACAGAGGAAAGGTATGATGTATTGGTATTTAAATTTTTGGCTAATTGATGAATGCTAAAGGTACTATCTAAATAGTCTTTTGAAAGTTCAAACTTTTTAAGTTCTTTTAATACCATTTCTTCTATTTCTATATGTATAGAATAATCTTTTTTTGGTGGTAATACGTTTTCAGTAGTTATTTTTTTATTTTTTATTTTTTTCAGGAAATAAACAATAATAATTATTAATGAAATAAGAAAAGTTGTAAATAAAACAACTAAATTATTTCTTTTCTTTAGTTCATTATTTAAAATTGAATCATTTAGTTTTTGTATATGATCAAAATCATATAAAAAATGAGTTTTATTCGCTTCTGTTTTACTTTTATTTAATTTTTCTAACATACCCAATGCTAATTTTGAGTATCTAAAAGCACTATCTATTTTGGAGTTATCATTGTATAAATTAGCTAGAATATTATATACAACAATTTTATTTTTTTCAGTATTTGGACTTGTGTTATTGAAATTTAAAAATTTATAAGAATAATAAAGTGAAGAATCCCCCCTTTTTAAATTTTTAAAAATTAAAGATTTTAAAAAATAATAATCTTGAGATTTCTTTACTAAATCAAATGTATTAACAAGTTTAAGAGCCTTCTTATATTGTTTTCTTTTAATTAAAACATTAGCTACTCTTAAATTATAAAAGCTTAAGGAATTTTTATGTTTTGGAATAAATTTTTCTCCCTCCATAAAGGCCTTATTGTAATAAATGAGAGTAGAGTCTAAATATTTGTCATTGTTATTAATTGAATTTAATGCAAAATAAGATTCTCCAAGGATATTATAAGCACTAGCTTTGTTAGCTACTATGTTATTATTATTAGTGTTTTCAGGGACATCATTTATTGAAGGGTATGTGATTATAACCTCTTTTAATAAAGCAATTGCTTCTTGATGAAAGCCTAAATTATTTTTTAATAAAGCCAAGTTTATTTGGGTATTTAATTTCGCTCTAAAATGTCTTTCGTTTTTTTGTGGATAGTTGTCTAAAAGATTTATTTTTTGATTTAAGTAATTAAAAGCTTCATCAAACTTTCTTTGATTATTTTTAATCCAAAATATGCGTGTTAATGCATGAAGCTTATTATCTATATTACATATAGAATTTTCATCTTTTAGGCTTGTTAGTATCTCAAGTGCTATTTCCTCAGACTTTTTAAAGTTACCAGCCTTATAATATGCTGAAGCAATATTATTTTTACCAGTATCACTTATACACTTGTCACTAGATTTTTCTAATTTTTCTGCATAATAGAGAAGACTGTCTGTATTGGTATAAGAATAATATTTAATTTTCTTAAAGCTCTCTTTGTTATTATCACCATTTTGACCAAATAGATTTAGTGAAAGTAGAAAAAAGATTAATTGAGGCTTGTATTTAAGGAAGGGGCTAATGCTATAAAATATAAAATGTTAGAGACAAATATAGCAACTGAAACTAATCAAAAATAATTTTAAAGTATTTTTTTACAACTAATTAGCTTTTTTTAATATAAAATATACTTTTAGTTTTAGATTTGTCTAAGTAAGTTTAAATTTAGCTTTAATTTTAAAGTAATTATATTTTGAGAATTGGAATGGTTTTAGATGATGTTTTTCCACCCGACCCAAGGGTAGAAAACGAAGCAATTTCACTTATAAATTCTGGGCATAAGGTCTTTTTATTTTGCCTGTCTTATGGCCAACAAAAAAGACATGAGACAATCAATAACATAGAAATAAGAAGGTATAAGTCTACTAAATTTATCTATAAACTTTCTGCTCTTTCTTATGACCTTTCTCTATATAGAATGATTATGACACCCAAAATAAGTCATTTTATAAAAGAAAATAATATAGATGTATTACATATTCACGATATAAGAATAGCCGGTGCTGTATTTCAAGTCAATAAAAAGCATCAATTAAAAATAGTATTAGATCTTCATGATAATATTCCAGAGAACATGAAGTTTTACCCGCATCTACAAAAATTTCCTGGAAAGTATATTATTTCTCCTAAAAAATGGAAAAAGAAAGAGAAGGAGTTTATTCTTAAGTCTGATAAAATTATAACTGTATCTCCTAATTTTGCAAAACAGATTATAGAAATTAATAATTTACAACCTGAGAAAATGGTGTTGGTGCCAAATACTGTTAGACAGTCTTTTTATAAGGAGGCTATTTATTCTGAAGAAATTAAAAAAAAGTATTTTAATAAATTTGTTGTGCTTTATCTGGGAGATACTCATTTAAGACGAGGGTTACTCACTGCTATAAGAGCTACTAAATTAGTATCTAAAAAGATAGTAAACTTTAAATTAGTTATTGTTGGAAGAAATACAACAGATCATATTTTAATTGAAGAGGTAAAAAGATTACATTTAGAATCATATGTAGATTTCGAAGGGTGGCAAGACGTCTCTCTATTTCCATCGTATATTATAGCTAGTAATGTGTGTATTTCTCCTCTCTATAGAAGCATACAGCATGATGTAGCGTATGCGAATAAGATTTTTCAATATATGAGTTTTGGTAAACCTATTTTAGTTAGTAATGCAATAGCTCAAAAAGAAATAGTTGAAAGCATTCATAGTGGGTTAGTGCATGAAGAAAAAAATGAAGAAGATTTTTATTCTAAAGTAATAGAATTGTATAAAAATAAAGAGAAAGCTCAAGAATTAGGCAATAATGGTAAAGAGTTTATAGAAAAAAAATTCTCTTGGGAAGTTACCTCTCAAGCTTTAGTTAAATTATATGATGAGCTATAAAAAGAAAGTTTTAATTATCACTTATTATTGGCCACCCGCCGGTGGTTCTGGAGTACAGCGTTGGTTGAAGTTTTCTAAATACTTAAGAGATTTTGAGATAGAGCCTGTTATTTATACGATTGACAATCCATCATATCCAATTTTAGACAAGAGTTCAGAGAGTGAAATACCAAAAGATTTAGAAATCTTAAAGCAAGCTATTTTTGAACCAAACTCGTTACTTTCAATTTTTGGAAGTAAAAGCAAAAAAGAAAGTGCTGGTTTTTTAAACCCAAATCCAACATTTTTTGGTAGCATAATTCAATACATTAGAGCCAATTATTTTATTCCTGATGCACGAAAGTTTTGGATACAACCTTCCGTAAATTTTTTAAGCAATTATTTAGAGAATAATCACATAGATGCTATCATTACAACAGGTCCACCCCATAGTATGCATCTAATTGGTTTAGAGCTAAAAAAGAAATTAGGAATTAAATGGATTTCAGACTTTAGAGACCCCTGGACAGAAATTGATTATTTTCAACAGTTACCATTAACAAAAAAAGCCACCAAAAAACATCAAGATTTAGAGCAAGAAGTTTTAATAAATTCTGATATGGTTGTTGTGGTTGGTGAAACTATGAAAGAAAAGTTTCTAAAACATACTAAGAGAATAAAAGTACTAACAAATGGGTTTGATACAATCGAAGATTTATCAACTCAAAAATTAGATGAAAAATTTTCAATTACCCATGTTGGATTGATGAATTCTGACAGAAACCCTACAATTTTATGGGAGGTTTTAAATGAAATTAGTAATACTAACCTTAATTTTAAAAACGATCTAAGAATTAAATTGATAGGTAAATTAGATGATGCAGTCATTCAAGATTTAAAAGTATTTGATCATAATACTATTGAGACAATACCCTATTTAGATCATAAAGATGTAGGTAAGTACCAAGCATCTTCGCAGATATTATTATTAAGTATTAATGAGGTGCCTAGCGCAAAAGGAATCATTACAGGGAAAATTTTTGAGTATTTACAAGCAAAACGACCTATTTTAGCTATTGGGCCTGAAGACGGTGATGCAGCAATGATACTAAAGAATACAAATGCAGGAACAATAGTAGGATTTAAAAATAAAACTGCATTAAAAGCCACTATTTTAAACCTTTATAAAGACTATAAAGAGGGGGTGTTATTTGTAAAATCTGTTAATATAGAACCTGTCTCTTATACACATCTCCGAGCCCACGAGACAGGCAGAAATC
>OJFL01001168.1_pt1 | contig 10511 bp, 7 predicted proteins | sample 1594131 | NCBI WGS metagenome assembly OJFL01 (sample SAMN05416782, study PRJEB24817) | seawater metagenome | isolation source: Sea water | place: Canada:Atlantic | collected 2013-07 | reverse complement strand
ATCTACACACTGCATATCGTCGGCAGCGTCAGATGTGTATAAGAGACAGCCCAGGGCACGGTCGCCTGTAGACACGCCATCAGTGCCCTGCTGCCGAGTCTTACCGTGCCCGCCTCCTCCGCTTCAATGCCAATTAGGAATCCAGGATTGTCGACGAGGTTGATAACCGGGAGATGGAACGTGTCGCAAAGATCGACGAAGCGCATCATCTTCTCTGATGACTGCGCGTCTACAGCGCCGCCGTGGCACTTCGTGTCGTTGGCCATAATCCCAACGGCGTAACCATCGAGGCGCGCAAGCCCTATCGCGAGCGAGCGGCCATAGCCGGCGTTAATTTCAAAAAACGAGTCTTTATCAACGATCCCTGCGATAACCTCCCGCACCTCATACATCTGACGACGATCGCGCGGGATCACGCTGAGCAGCGACTCATCTTTACGATCGGCAGGATCCTGAGAATTAACACGCGGCGGTAGATGCCATACGCTTTGGGGCAGATACGACAAAAACTGCGCAATCTGTTCAAAGGCCTCCGCTTCGCTTTCGACCTCGTTATCAACGGCGCCGCTGCCGTGCGCATGAATCTGCGAGCCTCCTAATTCATTCTTTCCAACAGGTTTGCCAAAGCTACGCTCTACAACTGGGGGGCCAGCAACAAACATTTGGCTTGTGTCTTTCACCATAAGCGAGAAATGCGAAATCGTCGTTCGCACTGCCCCGAGCCCGGCAACCGAACCCATACACGCGCAGACAACCGGAACATGACCGAGCAGGCGCATTGTGGTTTCGATTCCTTTGAGCGCTGGAACATAGGAGTGGCCTACCATCTCGAGCGTCTTGACGCTTCCTCCACCGCCGCTGCCATCGATTAACCTGACAAGCGGGAGTCTCATCTCCAGAGCATAGCGCTCGCCGTAGCCGCTTTTGTCACCTACTTTTGCGTCCGCCGAGCCACCGCGCACGGTAAAGTCATCACCGCCCAGCACCACTTTTCGGCCGTTGATCAGCGCCGTGCCCAGAACGAAGTTCGACGGCACGAAGTCCTGCATCTCACCTGCGTCGTTATAGGCCGCTTTGCCAGCTAGCGCCCCAATCTCATGAAAACTCCCGTCGTCGGCTAACGCAGCAACACGTTCACGAACAGTTAGCCTGCCATTATCATGCTGCCTGGCGACTCGCTCTTCACCGCCCATTTTGTACGCGAGCGCCTCGCGTCTCCTGAGTTCATCGACTTCTTTCTGCCAACTCATAATTATTTTCTCTTGCGAACTACGCGTTTGAATTCATTAGATCCAGCGCCTGATACGGGCTTTGAACTGGGCATAGTCGTCTCCAAAGGTTTCTTGCATTTGCACCTCTTCTTTCAGCACGAATCGCTGCCTGATGATGAGGAAAAACAATAGAAGCACGAGCAACCCCACTACATTATTGACCAGCAGTGTGACGCCGATGAGGCAAAAGAACATCCCTAGATACATCGGATTGCGGGTGAAACGGTAGGCTCCGCTGACGACCAGTTTTGTTGATTCACTAAAGGGCACGATGCCGGTCTTTGCTTTGGAAAAGAGTCTGGCGGCCGAGGCTGCGAGAATGAGTCCAATAACTAAAAAGAGTAAGCCACCAATTAGAGCAAAAGCGGCGGCAACAAATGGCACAGGAACTAACCAATCAATACCAATGATCGATGCAATGCTAAGAACAAGATAATGCGGCGGATAAAGTCTGGAGGGCACTTTCATAGAACTCTTCTTTTGTTAACCAAGTGGCTATTATTGAGACGTGATTATCGGTTTTTCTGCAAAGCTATTAATGTCATCGACGTTCTTTACCTTGAATCTGATTGGCGATAGCGACCAAGACTACAAGCGCATCGATAAATAGCGCGCCTGCAAGCGTTGGGACATACGCCTGACCCCAAATTAGAATCATGCCGATAAACATCGCCTTGCTGCCCCCAGAGACATTAAGACAAAAAGTGCGCAATGCAGGCCTACGCGCGCCGATTATGAGAAGTATGCCCATCAGCCCTACAAGGCCTGACCAACCGCGTGCCAGAAGCAATGCGAGCGGATCCTCCGATGGCGCACCAAACATCGACTGTTGGATTTCGGAGGGTGCGATTAACCCAAGACCAACAAGCGCTGTACCGATCCCAGTAACCCACATAAAAATGACCAACAGTTTTTCTTTATTCATAGTCACGGCTCGATGTCCTTGTAAGCAAATTAACTCGTGTCTTTCGCGAGTGATCGAGAATATCTCAATGTCTGCGCATTCACCAAATTCGCTTTCTCAGCGCAAGCGAAGCTACAATTGAACTCATACGCCCATCACTCACGGTGGGCTTGCCAATTCGACCCGCAGTCATGACTACAAGCGCTTACTACTTGTCAGGCAGAGACTCGATAGTCAGGAGCGACACCGATGAAATCCAGATTTAACCTACTGTTTATCGCGACAGGACTCGCTGCACTTGCCGGACACACAGCGGCCGCTGACACGTGGGACGTAAACACCCCTTCATTCGGCGCCCAAGCCATGACGGCTCAGCTCGATGTTACAGAAGGCACGTGGCTCAATGTCGATGTCTCCCCCGATGGCCAATCGGTTTTGTTCGATTTACTCGGCGACATTTACCAGATGCCTATCGATGGCGGCGAAGCCGTAGCACTAACAAGCGGACTCGCCTGGGACATGCAGGCGCAGTATAGCCCCGATGGGCGGCGTATTGCTTTCACCAGCGATAGCGCAGGTGGCGATAATATTTGGACACTCGACCTCGAAAGCGGTGCGACGCATCAGGTAACGCACGAGTCTTTCCGCCTTCTGAATAGCCCGACATGGAGCCCAGATGGCCGTTTTATCGCTGCGCGCAAACACTTCACCACCTCGCGATCGCTCGGCACCGGCGAGATTTGGCTCTATGACAGCACGGGTGATGACGCTATCGCGGGCCAGCGTATTGTCGCGCGTCCGAGTGAAAACTTTCAGAAAGAACAGGGCGAGCCAGCTTTCGCACCTGACGGCAGCGCGATTTACTATGTGCGTAATGTCTCACCGGGCAACACGTTTATTTATCATGAAGACAGCAATACCGAACTGTTTCAGATTCGCCGTGTCGATCTCGCCTCTACCGAGATCACGACTGTTGCAGGCGGGCCCGGCGGCGCAGTGCGCCCTACGCCATCGCCCGACGGTAACAAACTTGCGTATGTGAAACGCGTCCGCGCGGAATCACGCCTCTTTGTTATGAATCTGTCTACCGGCGAAGAGCGCATGGTTTACGCAGAGCTCGATCCAGACATGCAAGAGACCTGGGCTGTGCATGGTTTTTACCCAACGATGGAGTGGACACCAGACTCCGACGCTATTGTCTTCTGGGCCAAAGGCAAAATATTTAAGCTAGACCTTGCGACCGAAGCAACGACAGAAATTCCTTTCCATGTTGCCGATACGCGCAAAATTTACCCTCCGCTGCGCGGCACTGTTGAGGTAGCCCCTGAGACTTTCGCGACTAAAATGGTGCGCTATCCTCAGCCCTCTCCCGACGGCACCTCGGTTGTGTTTGAGTCGCTCGGCAGACTATTTATCAAGCGCGGAGAATCGCTAGCAGAGCGATTGACTCGAGGCGACCATGAAGGCTTCGATTACTCGCCGATCTATTCGCCCGACGGCGACTCGATTTACTTTTTGCGCTGGCACGACGACACCCTGAGTACGCTTTACCGCGTGCGCACTCGAGGCGGCGCGCCAAGAGAGATGGTACTTATTAAAGGACAATACGACGACCTTGCGATCAATGCGAATGGCACCGAACTCTTACTACGCAAGCGTCGCGGCAGCGATCTGCTTAACCCCAATTTCGATAACAAGCCTGGCATTTATCTCTACGACCTCGCCTCCGAGCAGCTCAGTTTTGTGACCGACAGTGGCAACAACCCCCATTTCGGCCCAGAGGGCAGGATCTATCTACAGGAGCGCAACGAAAGCGCCGAGGGCCGCGGCAGTTCCACCGCGATTACGCAGTTAGTGTCAGTTGACCGTGCGGGTCAAGATAAGCGCACAGTCGCAGAGGCAGAGTTTGCTAGCGAGATGCGCCTCTCGCCCAATGGAAACTATGTTGCATTTATCAATCAGTTTCAGCTTCACGTTGCCGCGCGCTCGAAGTTCGGTGCAGGTATCGATCTCGATGCGGCGAAGCCGGCCTTCGCCGTGCGCCGCGCAAGCAAGGTAGGTGCCACGTATATCGCTTGGTCGCCAGACAGCGAGTCGATTAGCTGGTCGGTTGGCGCCGAGTTTAAAACAGCAAATATTAATACACTGATGAACGGTGACTACGCGACGCCTGCTACTGGCAACAACCTGAGCATGCAGGTTGCACATGCCATCCCTAACACCGCGGTGGCGCTGACTAATGCGCGGGTTATCACAATGAACGACGAGCGCGCCGTTATAGAAAACGCCACTGTGCTGATCAAAGGCAATCGTATCGAGTCGATAGCCAGAGGCACTGCTGTGCCCGAGGACTACACCGAAATCGATCTAGCAGGCAAAACTATCATGCCAGGCATCATTGATGCGCATGCACACGGGCCGTATGCAGGCGACGATATAATCCCGCAGCAAAACTGGAATTTGCTCGCCCATTTAGCGCTTGGTGTCACCACTGTACATAACCCGTCGAGCAGCGCGAAGTCAGCCTTCGCAGCAGCAGAATATGCGCGCACAGATCGAATTCTGGGGCCACGTATTTTCTCGACTGGCGAGATTGTTTATGGCGCAAAAAGCACGAGCTGGGCACCGATCGACAACCTAGACGATGCGTTGGCCCACGTACGCAGACTCGCAGCGCAAGGTGCGATTAGTGTCAAAAATTACAATCAACCACGCAGAGAGCAGCGTCAGCAGGTAATCGAGGCAGCACGCCAAGAGGGATTGATCAGCGTTGCCGAAGGTGGGTCGCTCTATCAACTAGACATGAGCATGATCGCCGATGGCATAACCGGCATTGAGCACAACGTGCCAACGCTCAAAATGTATGACGATGTGCATCAGTTCTGGCGTCAGTCGGGCGCGGGCTATACGCCTACCCTCGTCGTCACCTATGGTGGCCTCACCTCAGAAGATTATTTTTATCAGAATACCGAAGTATGGAAACACCCTATCCTCAGCAATTTTGTGCCACCGTCGCAACTGCAAGCGCGTTCGGTGCGCCGCGTAACAGCGCCAGAGGAAGACTATCGAGATGACGATTCAGCCGCTGCCGCGAAGATTCTGATGGACGCAGGTATCATGGTAAACATCGGTGCCCATGGCCAGCGCGAAGGACTCGCGAGTCACTGGGAAATGTGGAGTTTCGCACGCGGCGGTTTCTCACCGATGGAGGCGCTTGCTACCGCGACAATTAACCCGGCGCGCCACCTTGGCATGGACAAAGACATCGGGTCGCTCGAGGCAGGCAAACTTGCCGACCTCGTTATCGTCGATGCAAACCCACTCGACGACATTCGTAACACCGATCGAATCAGCCATGTCATGATCAACGGCCGACTGTATCGCGCGGGCGATTTAAGCGAGGAAGTTACTGGCACGGCAACCTTAAGCCCATTCCATTGGCAGACCACGCCGCAAGGCGCGATTAGGTAGTCAGCAATACCGGAAATTGCTTGGTCGCCACTCTAACTAGAGTTTGACGACATAACCCGCCGAAGGTGGCAATGTGCCTTCGACAAAACTCGGATAGAGCTCGGCGAGCGCCTCGATACCGCCGAGCTCTTTCACCTCCATCCAACCGAACGTCGCCTCGGTTGCCGCCTTCAGGTAGTCGCTCGAATTCTTTTCGAACTCGCCAGGGGCAAGTGTCTTCATGCGCTCGAGAATGTAGGTTGGCGCAAAAAACATCTCTTGCGACTTAATGGGCACGAGACTGGCATCACCCGCACTTCCCTTCGCCTCTTCGTCCCAATGCGTTAACCCCACACTGATGTAATGCTGGAGCTGATCTCCCAACTGCGCCTGTAGTGCGTGTCTTACATTGGGGTTGCCGGCCATATCGACGATTACTGCGCTCTTTTTATCGAGCAATGCCGCGATTTCGTCATAGGCGATAGTCGCCGCGTAAAGCGTAGTATCGGCAACAAACTGCTTGTTAGCCTGCGAGGTGAGACCAACTACTGTAGGCGCAGCGTCGTCTCGATCGAGCGCCACAGCAACGCCTAAACTCGTTTTAGATGACGCACTGACGATAATAACCTGCTCGGCACCAAACCAATTCTGCTGTTTGAGATGGTCCCAGATGCAGTATGAGGTGAGATGCAGAGGCGACAATAACATGCGCGGCACATCTCCCTCTTTGCTGTAGCTCGCGTCGGCACTCACCCGCTGGTAACGGTTGTACAGTGGCGGTAGCGCTTGCCTATGCGCCGCGCCGTCTACAAACGAATGTGGCTTACAATTTACGGGCAGCATAACCACCGACGCCGCAGGGGGAAAATAGCCATAGACACGATCGCCCACAGGCAAGTCAGCACAATTGGATTCGCTTACATCAGCAAATCCCCAGACAGGTATAATGCCCCAATCTTCGCCAGTTTCATTATCTACTGGGAAAAATTGCCAGTAGCCTAAACGATCACCAGCAGCGCCGTAGGTAATATTATTGGCTGTAAAGGCAAAGTACTCAACCGACAGTCTTACCTCTCCTTCACCCAGCACTTTTTCTGCGCGATCGACTACCCGATGCGAGGCTAACTTCGTTTTACTGACCTGTAATTCTGCAGACATGCTCACTCCACTTTGGTTAATGCGTTTGTTATCTCGATGCTTCTATCATCTAGATGCTTTCGTCATCTTCATACTTGAGTCTATCGACGATTCGTAATAAATGGTTTCTATTAATGCCACGCTGCACCTTTGAGGCTAACTGACTTGCTGCAGCAGCCTCTGCAAATTAGCCGCGGCGCGAGGCACACTCTCTTGGATTCGCTTTACAACTTGCATTTTCTCCGCATCGTCCGGCTTGAGACCCTGTAACAGCTTGCTCGGACCGTCTAAGCGGTTACCAGCAATCCACGCCCGCAGTGCAGGTTCTGTGTTCCATTGATATTGATTGGCGAGGGATACCGCAGTGAAACGCAGAAAATCCGTGTCGTGATTAGGCAAGGGTACCGGCGCACAAAACCGATTCTTGGTGTCGTCGTCTGCATAACAAAGTTCAACATGGGCGATAAACGCAGCGCTGAAAACGGGCTGATACGGCCTTACCATCTGCGGCGTGATGGTTTTTCCCGTGAAAATCGTTTTAATGCCGATATTAGCCAAGGCACTCGCCGAACAATCAACATGAATGATCTCAGGCGAGGTTGGAACCACACCTTTGTCCAGCACGATCTGATCGCGGCTTATGGACTTAACCCGACCGAGGCGGATCACATTTTTAATTCGCCTTAACTCCTCGATCTCGGGTGTCGAAATAGTCGCGGCATGAAACATCGAGGGTTTCACGTCGGGATGAATGCGGACGAAATAGCCCGTTTCTTCGAGCTTTTCGAAAAGCGCGTCAGGAGATTCAGCTTCGGCGAGACTCTCCATCTGATTCGCGTAAGAGCCCATCGTTTCAAAGAAAAACTCATCGGCTATTTGCGTGTTACGACGATCGAGCAGCCAGGCGTCACGCGATACAATCCAGGTGATGGTATCTGGATCAACGCCGTTGCCTAACAGCCACAGACACGCGTCTATACCTGTTTTGCCTGCGCCAATAACAACATAGCCTGCGGGCGCCTCGCTGACCTTGGGGAGATCGTTGAGAGGCATAAACCGAACGTCACCGGCGACGCTAAAATTAGGAACATGAGTCGAGGGCACTTCGGTATTTAAATGGGTGCAGTCGACCAGCTTTTTGTTCGCAGTGACGCTGAACCGCTCACCACTGATCTTCGACTCAAATTGACCGTCGCCTTGGTAATCGCAGGAAGGGTAATACTGGACTCGACCCGTTGGCAAAAACTGGTGGCGCATCACGTCATCGAAATAAGCGCTGACCTGCGCGCCGGTAGCGAGTTCGCCAAGGCCATCGTTAAGGCCGCCCTGCTCTAATCGCCCCCCGCTCAGTTCTTTCGAGCTCACACCATAAAACGCGGCCGGCTGGTGCAATTCGACAAAGGGATAAGCAACATTCCAATGACCGCCGGGCTTCGCGTAACGGTCGATTATTAAGACTGACGCGTCTGATTCGGTAAGAATGATATCGGCAAACGCCATGCCAACGGCACCGCTGCCAACCACTACGTAATCTGCCTGTAACTCGCGCATGCTTTAACCCTTTCATTCGGTGCTTTGTTAGCGAGGGCTAAAGGTCGCATTAACGCGAATTACAATCAAGCGAGCTAGTCGCTAAACTCGTCTGGGCTGATCCCTATGATTTCGAGCGAGCCAAATTGCGAGTAGTGGCGACTGGCGTCAGGATCAGGGGACAACCTACCTACAGTAAAACTCTGCCCGCCGTCTCGCGTTTTTCGCTCGAAATAAGCAACAAGCTTGCCGCGCATCTGCGGCATCACATCAGCGAGACTGCGTGCATATAAAACATCGAGAAATTGACCGTCGTTGTCAAAAACAAGCATGTAAATGCCATAAAGGAATGGGCCTCCATTCTCAGTTATTGAGAACTCAGAGCCTCCCAAGGTTATAAGAAGCGCCGTTTCATCTACGGTGAGCTGATCTCGAAATAAATTGAGATCAAGAGACTCCTCGGCATAGAGCGCCCGACGAAAATGCCGTTCGTCGACTGGCGACTTCAGCATAGCGCCTGCTGTTCTGCCAAAGCCGATGTTGATTGACGACACCGCGTTAGCTTTGGCAAGGAGTGTGGGGCCTATTTCATAGTGTGAGATTGGCGTGTCAACCTCCTCTGCTCGCTCCCCATCCATCACCATAAATAACAGGCGTCGTTGCAGTGGGTTAGCCGCTAGTTGCGACCAATGGCTATTGCGCATCGCGAGATGGTCGGAGAACACAGCGATCACCGTGTTGTCCAAATCGACAATTTCACTTAACGAGTCGATAAACGCACCAATCTGAAAATCAGTGCAAGACAAGGCAGTATCCATCGGGTTGCCCCCTGCGAATTGGGGACAGCTCGCTGCTGGGTAGCCATCGGGGTGGTGAGTATCGAGCGTTAACAGTGAAAGGAGATACGGCTGCTGACTCGCTTCAAAAATCTCAATTTCGGCCAGCGCGAACGCGAAGAGATCGTCATCGTGAATTCCCCAAGGGGAGAGTTCCAAAGCCTCTTGGGTCTGTGCAAGGATCTCTTCCCGCCCTAAAACCCGATCGAAACCGTGAGTGCGCAAAAAATTACCCTTTCCTGCAAACGCGCTATTCGCTCCGCCCAATGCAAGTGTCTGATACCCTAACTCTTTGGCCACATCACCTAGGCATTTGGCCGACTCGTAGGGCCGCTCGCTCGCCGCGAGCCGAGTATTACCGCTGAACGGCGTGTTAACTTGCACGGAAAAGCCACATTGGCTCGCGACCATTCCTGCAATCGTCCATCCCGTGCCCGGCCTCTGCCGCACATCGGTATAGACGGTTGCCTCGGTTTTTAACTTGGTCAGCTCGGGCAGCAAATTTTCATCAAAAAGTCTCGTGTTGAAATAGGTTGCCTCAAGAGACTCTGCATAAATAAGGATAATATTTTTGGGCGTGCTCCCTTCGATAGCGGTATAGGAGGTACTAGCCACACGCGGCGCAGATGAATACGCTGCGCGCTCTGCGAGATACCCCGCAAGATCCAACACAGGATAGGATAGCGCCGCTGCAATAAGCAGAAGAACCGAGACCACGGCCGTATTGATGAGAGGCGCGCTAGGTTGTTCTCGGTTAACGCCGTTCTCTCGATAGACGTTCGGTTCACGCGAATCAAGCGGCCGCGAAAACCACCAGATGAATAACGGCACAACCGCAAGTGCAGAAAACTGGGTGATCATCTGCAGCCGGCTTGTGCTCCACGCGACACCCAAACTGCTTGGGGTTATGTGAAAGAATAGCTGATCGTTGAAGCCCGTGCCTTGTGTGTAAAAAGAAACCGCCAGAAGCCAGTTCAGCACAATAACAATAAAACCGAACACGCTTAAACTTGCCCTAGGTAGCCAGTGACGCAGCTGCCCGCGAAATCCAATAAACGCGAACAGACCGGCCAGAAGCAAACTTGAGAGAAGCCAATGCCAGCTCGCACCCAGCCCCACTACTGACCATAAGGCAGGCCATGTAAATATGACGAGCCAAACGCTCTGGCCGAGGAATCTGCGCCACCCCGGCGCACTCATCCTTTACGCTCTCTTTGCTGGCTCATGCCCCTCGCCTTGTTACTCTCACTCTGACACTCCTTTCACAGATAATTCACAAAACTGTAATATACATAACAGCAAACATTGCAAATCAAAGCAAACTATTCACTCTTTCTGTTTGCTGTTTACTTACTCTTGCTAAGTGCCTGTCTCTTATACACA
>OJFL01001166.1_pt1 | contig 10543 bp, 9 predicted proteins | sample 1594131 | NCBI WGS metagenome assembly OJFL01 (sample SAMN05416782, study PRJEB24817) | seawater metagenome | isolation source: Sea water | place: Canada:Atlantic | collected 2013-07 | reverse complement strand
CTACACACTGCATATCGTCGGCAGCGTCAGATGTGTATAAGAGACAGCTTTCAAGCAGTTGCTTGAGATTGATTAATTCAAAATCGTCACTAAGTCCTTTATCACTTGTATACATTTCCAACATTCCGGAGATGTATTCATTTATTGTAAAAGAACACTCTTTAATTAAACTCAACCTGTTTAAACCATCTTCATCTAAAACAGATTTGTATTTAGTTTTAAGGATATCTGCTGTTGTAACAATACTAGCAATTGGTAGTTTAATGTCATGAGAAGCAACTGCTGCAAAATCGCTTAATAGGTTATTTGTTTTTTCTAATTTTCTATGAGTGTTTTGTAATTCTATAGTATGTTTTCTCGATTTAATATGACTTTCCACCTGTTTGGCTAAAGCCTTCATTGCAGTTATCTGTTCATCTTCTAGGCGTCTAGGCTTATCATCAAAAACACAGAGAGTGCCTAGTGGTAAACCTTCTTCTGATTTAATAGGAACGCCTAAATAAAAAATAGCGGCCTTCATTTCTTCTACTAATGGGTTGTCATAAAAACGCTTGTCTAACCTAGCATCTTCAACAATCATCACTTCTTCAGGTTTATGTATTGCATGACCACAAAATGAAAGGCTTCTTGGAGATTCTGTAAACGGAACACCTACTGCAGATTTAAACCAATTACGTTCACCATCTAAAAGAGAAATTAAGGATATAGGTGTTTTACATATGTAAGATGCTAACTGAGTAATGTTATCATAATCAATCTCTGGAGGCGTATTTAACAACCTATAAGAACGCAGTGCCCTTTGGCGCTTATTCTCATTTAGTGGTAAACTAGGTGACTGCATATGCAAGAGATATTAATAGCGGAAATGGTTAATTATCAAATAATAAACTAAGATATACAATAAATGTTATTTTCTTAATGAGTCTTAAAATTTGTGATTCTTGTTTAGAAACTTTCAAATACTCCTAAACCAAATAGTGCGTAGTCATATTTTACAGGGTCTTTAGGGTCAAGCGTTTTTAAATTCTCATCTAATTCTAAAACTGCTTTTGCGTCGTTTTGCTTTCTAGTAAGAAGATTTAATTTTCTGGCAACCCTACCAGAATGTACGTCTAAAGGGCAAGAAAGTTTAGAGGGTAATATGGAGTTCCATAACCCAAAGTCTACACCATCATTTGGTCTTACCATCCATCTTAAGAACATATTTATTCGTTTTGCAGCAGAGTTTTTGTGAGGATCACTAACATGTTTTTCGGTACGCTGTAAATGAGGTAATTCAAAAAATATAGATTTAAAATGATGTATGGAATTTTGTAATGAGTCTGAGTCTTGATATTTTGAAAATACAGCCTCCAATCCATTATGAGAATTATATATATGCTTTAAGGCTGAAATGAAATACGCTAAATCTTTACCATTAAATGTTCTATGAACAAATGTTTGCAGAGTTTCCAAGTCGTTAGCATTATGGTTACAGATAAAATCATAAGGAGCATTGTCCATTAGTTGCATAAGGTTATTTGCATTTTTAAGGATGCTTTTTCTGTTACCCCAAGAAATTGTTGCTGTTAAAAATCCCGAAATCTCAATATCTTCTTTTTTACTGAAGTGATGCGGAATTTGAATAGGATCTGTTTCAATAAACTCTGGTTGGTTGTATTGTAAGACTTTGCTATCTAAAAATTCTTTCAGTTCCGTTTTAGTCATTCGATATTGTTTTGCTGTAAAAACCATCTTTAAGCTCTGTGGTCCTTAATTGTGGTATTACCTTAAAGTTTTGTTCAAAATAGTTGAGTTGTTCATAATTCACTGCAGGAAACGGTACATTACCGGTACCCCAAAAGAAATCAATTTCTAATGGATGATTAAAATTCAAGTTGCCTTTTTTATATGTTTTAAAGTCATCTTCAAATTTTGAATTTGAGTGTGGCATTACTATTTCTGTTATGTTGAAATGACTCAAATTAGTACTGAAACTATTATTTGCTAAAAAATTAATAGGTGTATTTATAATTAAAGGCAACCCTGAAATTAAGATACAAATGGTAAGTAGGCATTTAAGAACAGTTAATCTTTTATATAAAACACTTGCCACGACTAAACATAGTAATATATAAAGCAAGTTAAAATAGAACCTGTAAAGTGGCGATGTGAAAAACAATACGATTAACTGAAGTACATAGAGAACAAATATTAGTGTAGCTGTTTTTTTAATAGTAGTTTTTCTTATAAAGAAAGGTGTAATACATATAAATATTACAGCTATACAATTAAATATACCACGTAATTTACCTAATGTTAACCATTGGTATAAACGTTCTAAAGTAGTTAGGTTTGTATAGTCATCTGGTAACAATAAAAAGCCATATGCTTTAGTCAGGTCAATATAATACTCAGCTAACGCTATAGGAAGCTTCCAGTTTTCATTAATTACATCAAGATATAATAAAGGAAATAATGGATAGCCAGAGATAATACTATTCTTGCCTATAAATATTAGTAATGTTAGTAAAGCAATAGGCAAAACTTTAATAACCTTAGTGCTTAGGGTTTTATAGTGGTTAATAAATAATACTATAGGAAAGCCAATTAATAAAAAGCTTGTCGGTTTTATGAAAATGCAAAATAAAACTAAAGCACATAACACTATAAAGCCTTGTGTTTTAGGTAATCTAAAGGATTTCTGAAATATTGAAATACAAATAAATGTTAAGCAATAAATAGGAATATCTTGAGAAGGTGTTCCTATAAATTGAAAGAAAAATAAATTGGCTAAAGGGAAAAGGCCAAAAATTAAATCCCATATATCATCTCTATTTTTAAAATAAAGATTCAACTTACCAAAAGACCATAAAACGGTAAGTAAAAGACAGAATCCGCTTAAATCATTAAAATTCTTAAAAACAAAGTTCAAGTTTAAGGCACTTTGTGTAATATGCCAGCCACTGGTTTGTGCTAAAAAGAAGTGAAGATTGGCAAGCCCTTTTATAAAGCCATAGTCATTGAGTACTGCAATTGTTTGTATATAATAAGACTCATTATCTATTACATAGGGCGCAGAAGCACATTGCATTAAAATTAATACTGCAGTACTAATTAATAACGCTTTTAAAAATGGTGATAATTGCTTAAAAGTATATCTTAAGTGTTTGAGGATTAGGACAACTTTGTCTTTGTTAAATAAAATTGAAATACAGGAAGTTAATATTAGAAAGAGATGAAACTCCCAATGAATCCGTCCCCAAAAAGCCCATATAGAAGCTAATAATGAAATTGAAAATAAGCCAATAAAAGCTACTTCTACACTTTTGTAAGTTTCAATTTTAAATAGTTTGTAAAAGCCTACACCAATTGCTGTACAGATGCTAAATATGTAAATAAATGAAATGGCTATAAGTAGCATGGTAAAATTTATTCTACTGCAAATTACTAAAACAATTGGTTTCCTCTTACGATTCGTATTACATTTGAAATACAAAATTTAAGGATGATAGATTTAAAAAGTGACACGATTACAAAACCTACTAAAGGGATGCTTCAAGCTATGTTTAGCGCAAAAGTTGGAGATGATGTCTATAAAGAAGATCCTACGGTAAATGAGTTAGAAGCCCGCTTAGCTGATATGTTTGGAAAGAAGAATGCATTATTTTTTCCTAGTGGTAGTATGGCTAATCAGGCAGCAATTAAATTACACACTCAGCCAGGAGAACAATTAATTTGTGACAAATGGGCTCATGTGTTTAATTACGAAGGTGGTGGTGTATCGTTTAACAGTGGTGTTTCCTGTAAATTAATAGATGGTAATAGAGGCAAAATAACAGCAAAGCAAGTTGAGGAGAACATTAATGCTCCAGATTTTTATCATAGCCCTAAAAGCAGTTTGGTATGTATTGAAAACACAACAAATAAAGGTGGTGGTGCTTGTTATGATTTAAGTGAATTACAAGCTATAAAGAAAGTAACTACAGCGCATAATTTAGGTTACCACTTAGATGGTGCTCGTTTGTTTAATGCGTTGGTGCATAAAAAACAAAATGCTATTGATTATGGAAACTTGTTTCAAACAATATCTGTATGCTTATCTAAAGGGTTAGGTGCGCCTGTTGGTTCTGTATTAATAGGAGATGAAGATATTATGGAAAACGCGATGCGTGTTAGAAAAGTGCTTGGTGGTGGTATGAGGCAAGTTGGGTATCTTGCTGCTGCAGGAATTTATGCGCTGGATAATCATATAGAAAGACTAGAAGAAGATCACCAAAGAGCAAAGGAGATAGAAAATGTCCTATTAGATCTTAGTTATATAAAAAGTGTTGAGCCTGTTGAAACTAATATTGTAATCTTTTATTTAGACACTAAAATTTCTGGAGAAAATTTCCTAAACCACTTAACAGATAAAGGTATAATTATAAGTGCAATGGGTGAAGGTAAGTGGCGTGTTGTAACCCATTTAGATTATACAGAAGAGCAACACCAAACATTTATAAAAACACTACAAGATTTTAAAAAATAAATAAAAACCCGATGCTAAGTCGGGTTTTTCTAATTTATAGCTCTTTAATACTAGCGTTTGGAGCATTCTCTGAAACAGAAGAAATGCCGTTTTCCATTCCTGCCTCACCAGCATACATTTGGCTGCTACCTATAATCTGACCATTTGAAGCTTTTAGATTAAAATAGAATTTTCCATTTTTTGCAGTCTTGCGTTCAAATTTTGTGTCATCTTGGCTATTCTTTTTTACAGACTCTATACCATTACTAGCAGCACTTTTAGAATTGTAAACTTCACTGCTTAAAATAACTTGACCATTTTTAGCTTTAAGTACAAAATGGTAGGTGTTACCGTCTTCTTTTTTCTTTAATTCAAACATATTGCATTTTTTTATTTACTATAAAATTAGTCATTTAATACAACATTAAAATTCATTTCTTACATAATAAATGTCGTTTGTCGATTTATATTGCCTTATGTCGAAATTAATACTAAAAACATATAAATCTTTAACAAATAGTTGTGTGTTTTCATAAATTTAGGATATAATATTTAACTAATCCTTATCAAATATGAAAAAACTAATATTCTCTATCCTTGCAATTGCCGTAGCTGGTTTCGGTTTTGCGCAAGATTTACCAACTAATCCAGAACCAGGTAAATGTTATGTGCGTTGTACAACACCAGACATTTATGAAAATCAAACTGTACAGATAGAGGTAGAGCCAGCTTATAAGAAACTTAGAGTTGTTCCTGCACAATATGAAACACAAACAGAACGTGTTTTAGTAAAGGAGGCAAGTAAAAAATTACGAATTATACCAGCAGTTTATGGTACAGAAACAGTTACCTATGTGAAAAAACAAAGTAGTTCTGTTTTAAGTATAAATCCAGCGACCTTCGGTAATAGTGCAGAAACTATCGAGATTAAACCTGCTTATGCACAATGGGAAATGAGTGATGTTCCTCCTGCAGAATGCCAATCGAACAATCCAGAAGATTGTCGTTACTGGTGTTATAAAGGTTATCCTGCAGAGTACCAAACAGTAGCTGTTCGTACTTTAGCTAATGATGCATCAACAAGTTCTTCACCTGTAGCAGAGCAAGCTGGTAGTTATACTAAGCGTGTAGTTACAGAGCCAGCGAGAGTTGTGGAAGAAGAGGTTCCTGCAGAGTATGCTACTATCACGAAAACAGTTTTAGTGAAAGATGCTGGCACAACAGAGGAAACGGTAGCTGCTAAATACAAGACAGTAACTAAAGAGGTGCTTAAGCAAAAAGGTGGTTTAACGACTTGGGCAGAAGTAGATTGTAAATTATTAGAATATACAGACCTTAATATAGTTTGGAATTTAGGTAGTGCTTCTTTAACTAATGCAGCTAAAGCAGAGATAGATGCTAAGTTATTACCAGTAATGCAGCAAGGTGTTTCTGTCGAGATTGCATCTCATACAGATTCTAGAGGTACAGCTTCAAGTAACCAAGCATTATCTGAAAGAAGAGCTCAAGCTGTTACAAACTACTTAATTTCTAAAGGAATTAATTCAAGCAAGATAACATCTAACGGCTACGGAGAGTCTAAACTTCGTAATCGTTGTGCAGATGGTGTTTCTTGTACAGAACGTGAGCATACGTTAAACAGAAGAACACAATTTAGAGTTATAGAAAACTAATAGTCCCCAATAAATTAGTCTTAAAGGCGTTTTGTGTATTCAAAGCGCCTTTTTATATTTAGGCATATCTTTTGTAATAAGATTTTCAAATTCTATATAATGAAATCAATCTTTCTTTTAGTATTTATGTTGTCTTCAGTTTTAATACAAGCGCAACAAGATGATGTATGGTTAACAGATTACAATGAAGCTCAAAAAATAGCCAAGGAAAAAAAGCTGCCACTATTTATGTATTTTACAGGAAGTGATTGGTGTAAACCTTGTATTAAATTAAAGGAAGATTATTTTGAGACTTCAGAATTTTTAAATAAAACAAATGATTTTGTATTACTTATGGTAGATAGACCTTACCGTTTAGATATTATATCTGAAGCGCAAATGAAAAAAAACAAAGCTCTTATTAAAAAGTATAATAAAGAAAACACCTTCCCATTAATGCTATTGCTAGACCATAAAGGAAAGGTGTTAAAGGATATCTCTGGTTATAGTGGAGACCCACGATACTACAGAGAATTTATAAATGAAAATTCTTAGATTATTTAAACATATCTAAGCCAGGAATATTTGGCATACCTTCTTTGGCAACAGCACCAATTTCTGCTTCATTAATTTCTGTAGCTTTTTTTATAGCTTTATTTAAAGTTAAAATAAGATAATCTTCTAATTGCTCTTTATCTTCTAAAAGAGTATCGGCTATTTCAATGCTTTTTAAAGTTCTATTTGCTGTAAGTTCAACCTTTAATAAATTGTCGCTTGATTGTTCATTAATTAAAACCGTGTCTAAACGTTTTTTTGTGTCTTCAACCTTTTGTTGGGCTTCTTTTAATTTAGACATCATACCCATCATATCTCCAAACATAGTATTGTAAATTTAAGTTATAGGCAAATTTACTATTTTAGAGTTTCAAACCTTATTTAAGATGAAACAAATCCTACTTTTAAGTCTAGTTATCTTTACTTTTGCATCCGCTTGTAAACAACCTAAAGACAATACCTTGAAAAATACAATTCAACCTCCAATAGCTCAGAAAATTCCAGAAAATTTAGAAAAGCACGGAGATCTTAGAATAGATAATTATTACTGGCTTAAAGACAGAGAAAATGAAGAGGTGATAGATTACCTTGAGCGTGAGAATGATTACTATGAGAAAATGACTGCGCATACCAAAGAGCTGCAGTCTAACTTGTTTGATGAGATGAAGGCAAGGATAAAAGAAGATGATAGCTCTGTACCTTATAAATATAATGGCTATTGGTATATAACTCGTTTTGAAAAGGGTAAAGATTACCCAATATATTCTCGTAAGAAAGAAACATTAGATGCTCAAGAAGAGATTATATTCGATTGTAATAAAATGGCAGAAGGGCACAGTTACTTTAAATTAACAGCACTTAGCGTTAGTCCTAATAATGAGTTGGTATCTTATGGTGTAGATACGGTTAGTAGAAGACAATATACTATTCACGTAAAAAACTTAAGTTCTGGAGAAATTTTAAAAGATAAAGTAGCAAATACTACAGGAAGTTCTGTTTGGGCCAATGATAGCCAAACATTATTTTACACAAAAAAAGACCCAGAAACACTACGTTCTTACCAAATACTTAAACATGTATTAGGTAAGCCAACAGAAGACGATAATCTAGTATTTCAGGAAGATGATGATACGTTTAATGCCTATGTGTATAAAACAAAATCTAAAGACTATATTATTGTAGGATCATCTGCAACGCTTACAGATGAATTTAGAATTTTAGATGCCAATACACCAGACGGTCAATTTAAATTATTTGCACCAAGAGAAAGAGGTTTAGAATATAGTATATCTCATTTTAAAGACAACTTTTATATTGTTACTAATAAAGATAAAGCAGAGAATTTTAAACTCATGAAAACACCTATAGGTAAAACTACCCAAGAAAATTGGGTAGATGTTTTACCACATAGGGAAGATGTTCTCTTAGAAGACATAGACATTTTTAAAGATTACCTTGTTGTAAGTGAACGTAAACTAGGATTGTCTCAAATTAGAGTGATGCGTTGGGATGAAACAGAAGATTATTATTTGCCTTTTGATAACGAAACCTATGCGGCAGGCGCAAGTACAAATCCAGATTTTGATACAGAGATTTTAAGATACGGTTATACTTCGCTCACAACACCATCTTCTGTGGTAGACTTTAATATGAGAACCAAAGAGAAAGAAGTAAAAAAGGAACAAGCTGTACTTGGTGGTAAGTTTGCAAAAGAAAACTACATGTCAGAACGGCTATGGGCAGTAGCAAGAGATAGAAAGGAAATACCAATATCTATAGTATATAAGAAAGGTATTAAAAGAGATGGTAAAAACCCTATTTTACAATATGCATATGGTTCTTATGGGTATACAATAGACCCAACATTCTCTACAACACGATTAAGTTTGCTTGATCGCGGTTTTATTTTTGCAATCGTGCACATTCGTGGTGGTCAATATTTAGGTCGTCAATGGTATGAGGACGGAAAATACTTTAATAAAATAAACACCTTCACAGACTTCATTGATGCAAGCTCATATTTAATAGATCAGAAATATACTTCTCCAGATCATTTATATGCTATGGGTGGTTCTGCAGGAGGATTGTTAATGGGAGCAGTTGCTAATATGGCTCCAGAGAAATACAATGGTATTGTAGCTGCTGTTCCTTTTGTAGATGTGGTTACCACTATGTTAGACGACTCAATACCTTTAACAACAGGCGAGTATGACGAATGGGGAAATCCTAATGAAAAAGATTACTATGAGTATATGAAGTCATATTCACCTTATGATCAGGTGAAATCTCAGGAATACCCAAATATGTTAGTTACAACAGGATTACACGATAGTCAAGTGCAATACTGGGAACCAGCTAAATGGGTGGCAAAACTTAGAGATTTAAAGACAGATACCAATGTATTGTATTTAGACACCAATATGGAAGCAGGTCATGGTGGTGCCTCAGGTCGTTTTGAAGCTCTTAAGGAAATAGCTAAAGATTATGCATTTATATTAGACTTAGAGGGAATTACAGAGTAAGTTATATAAAAATAGTATTTTTGCAAGCTGAAACAATAAGTACCCTTATTTATGAAAAAGGAATTACAGGTTTACGATAATATATTGCAATTGGTAGGAGACACACCGTTAATACAGTTGCAGAAAATGACAGAAGATATTTCTGGGACCTTCTACGCTAAAGTAGAAGCATTTAATCCAGGACATTCTGCTAAAGATAGAGTTGCTCACTTTATATTATCTCAAGCTGAAGAAAAAGGGTTATTGCAACCTGGAGATACTATTGTTGAAACTACTTCGGGTAATACGGGCTTTAGTATTGCAATGGTAAGTGCTGTAAAAGGTTACAAGTGCATTTTAGCAGTCTCAGACAAGTCATCAAAAGATAAGATAGATATGTTGAGAGCTATGGGTGCAGAGGTTCACGTTTGTCCTGCAAACGTAGCTGCAGATGATCCAAGATCCTATTACGAGGTAGCAAAGAGAATACACTTAGAAACACCTGGCAGCATTTATATTAATCAATATTTTAATGAATTAAATATAGATGCTCATTACCATAGTACAGGTCCAGAAATTTGGAAACAAACTGAAGGTAAAATTACACATCTGGTAGCATGCAGTGGTACTGGCGGAACCATTTCTGGAACAGCTAGATACTTGAAAGAAATGAATCCTGAAATTAAAATTTTAGGGATAGATGCCTACGGAAGTGTATTGAAGAAATATCACGAGACAAGACAGTTTGATGAAAATGAAATATACTCCTATAAAATTGAAGGCTTAGGAAAAAACTTAATTCCTACTGCAACAGATTTTGATGCTATTGATGAATTTGTAAAGGTTACAGATGAGTCTGCTGCTCAAATGGCAAGAACCATTGCTAAAGAGGAAGGATTGTTTGTTGGTTACACAAGTGGAGCTGCTATGCAAGGAGTAAAACAATACGCTTTACAAGGTCAATTTACAAAAGACAGTAAGGTAGTGGTGTTATTTCCAGATCACGGCTCTCGTTATATGGCCAAAATTTATAACGACCAATGGATGGAAGATCAAGGTTTCGAACTTCAGGAAAACCTAAAAGCAATTCCAAATTCTCAAAAAATATAAGTTTGACGTTTTTATTCGAAAAATTGACGTTTTAATTTTTCTAAATTATAGTTTTAATGTAAAACGCCAACAATCTTAATTTAAAGATTGTTGGCGTTTTTGGATATTGTAGTCTTATAGTTTAATGTTTTTGTCTATATACTTAATTATTCTCAAAAAATTATTATAAAAAACTCACAAAACATATTTCTGTCTCTTATACACATCTCCGAGCCCACGAGACAGGCAGAAATCTC
>OJFL01001165.1_pt1 | contig 10550 bp, 8 predicted proteins | sample 1594131 | NCBI WGS metagenome assembly OJFL01 (sample SAMN05416782, study PRJEB24817) | seawater metagenome | isolation source: Sea water | place: Canada:Atlantic | collected 2013-07 | reverse complement strand
TACGAGATTTCTGCCTGTCTCGTGGGCTCGGAGATGTGTATAAGAGACAGCCGCTCCATCCGATGAGTTTTGCGCTGCGCCCTAGCGGTCAATCAACTTAAATACTGCTAAAAACATGCGCCCGAACTAATATAGGCTGATGCAGGCGCATGCTGTAAAGGTATTTAAGATTGTGTTTGCGCTTCTTCCATTTCTCTTTCTAACCTGTCGCTTTCATCAGCTCTCGGTTTGGTAAATCGAGCTAGGGCGAGATACAGCACAGGGGTAAGATATAGCGTGAACACAACTGCAATGCCTAAGCCGCCAAACACTACCCAACCAATCGCATTTCGTGCCTCTGCACCCGCGCCAGTGGAAAGAATAAGCGGTAGCCCACCCAAAATGGTAGATACAAGGGTCATCATAATTGGTCTTAAACGCACGCTGCCTGCTTCAACAATAGCGTCGTAAACAGAATAGCCTTTGTCTCGTAGTTGGTCAGCAAACTCGATAAGTAAAATAGCGTTTTTCGCCAACAGTCCAATAAGCATTACCAGTCCAATCTGTGAGTAAACGTTGATGGACGTGTTGGTTAAAAACAAAGCGTAGACAGCGGCGGCAATACCAAAGGGAACGGTAAGCATAACCACTATGGCACTGTTAACACTTTCAAATTGCGCAGCAAGTACCAGTAATACAATCACAAACGCTAGTACATAGGTGAGAGCAACTTGTTTGGAAGTTTCCTCAAAGGTCTGTGCTTCACCTAGGAAGATTAGTCCAATACCGTCTGGCAGCGTGTCTTGTGAAATGGCGCGAATTTGGTCAACAACCTCGCTAAGGGCTTTATCTTCAGGAAGCTCTACCTCAAGCTCAATAGCGCGGCGTTGAGCTTGCCTCTCTAGTTCGGCAGCCACTCCTTCTTCACTGATGTAGGCTACACTTGATAGCGGTACTAGGTTGCCATCAATACTTTTAACGTAAAGGCTTGTTAAGTCTGAAGGCGCCATAGTATTGCGCGTACTGGTTTGAAGCATAATTGGTATAGATTGGTCGCCCACGTTTAAATCAGCAATATCATCGCCATTCACCGCTGCGCGTAATGCGCTAGATATATCATTTAGCGGAACACCAAGCTCCTCAGCCCTGCGTCTGTCAATATTGACACGAAGCTGCGGCTGAGTGGGATCGTAACTTACTCTAGGGCGGCCCAAATCTGGTAGTTTCGTTTCAATCTCGCTGGCAAACGCTTGAGCGGCTTTGTAGATATTTTCATAGGTGTCACCGGTAAGAGCCATCTCCAGGCCGCCGCCTTGTCCGCGAAGATTAAGGCTGTTTCCACCAAAAGCGTTACCGGGTGCGCCGGGAATTGCTTGAAGCCCTGGACGAATTTCATTAACTACGTCTTGTAACGACATATCGCGCTCGTCCCAATGCTTTAGTGGGGCGGTAATAAAGACGATATTTGGGTCCCATTGCCCCACCACTGTGTACATAGAATCGATAGTGCCTTTTTCCACATAGGGAAGAAGCATCTCTTCCATTTTCTGGGCTTGTCTATCCATAAAGTTAAGGCCCGCGCCATCTGGTCCTCTTGCAAAGATGCGGATGGTGCCGCGGTCTTCACTTGGCAGTAGTTCATTGTCTATATTTCCAGACAAAATATATGCCCCTCCGCCAGCGGCTAGGCTTAATACACCCACTACCCAGCCGTACTTTAACGCTTTCAATAGTGACTTTTGATACAAAGACAAACAGGCGTTGCCGAATCGACCAAAGGTAGTGCTAAAAAAGCTTTTCCCATCTGCATTTGGTTTTTTAATCGCTAGGCGTGCAGTAAGTGCAGGTACTAGTGAAAGGGCGACAAAAGAGGAAATAATAACGGCACCGGCTAAAACACCACCAAATTCCCTGAATAATTTACCCGCTGTTGAGGGTAAAAATGCTATGGGGATAAACACCGAGGCAAGCACAGCTGTGGTGGCGACAACAGCGAAAAATACTTCTCTGGTGCCAACAACAGCAGCGGCGCGAGCGCCAAGCCCCATACTGCGGCGGCGCTGAATATTTTCTGACACTACGATAGCGTCATCAACAATCATGCCAGTTGCCAATACAAGCGCAAGGAGCGTGAGAATATTAATTGAAAAACCCATTGCCCAGATGATTGCTAGCGCACCTGCTAAAGACACTGGAATGGATAGGGCAGGGACAAGCGTAGCACGCCATGAACCGATAAATACCAGAAGGGTTACAATAACAAGGGCTACGGTGAGGCTGAGCGAAATAACCACTTCTTTAACCGAGTCGCGAATAAATTCCGCGTCATCTGCGGTTACAACGATATCCATATCGGTAAATCGTTTGTCTAAGTCCTCAACCATGGCAAGCACTTCATCGGATATTTCGATAGTATTTGAGCTAGCTTGGCGAATAATTCCTAAGCCGATAACAGGCATGCCATCAAGGCGCACCATGCTGGTGGAGTCAGCAGGCCCGAAGTAAACGCTTGCCACATCATTCACGCGTATATCGCCAGAAATGACAATATCGCCAACATCTTGCGCCGACACTGAGGTGGCATCTGCGCGCACTATTAGCGCTTGTTCAGCAGATTGAATACTGCCCGCGGGAACGTCAAAGGGTGCTAACGCAAGAGCATCGGCAACGTCGCTCATCGACAACCCGAAACTAGTTAAACGCAGTGGATCGACCGATACTCGAAGCACCCGTTCGCGATCGCCTCTTAAACTAACATCAGCAACGCCCGGAATACTAAGAAACAAAGGCGCAACGTCGGTATCCACGCGTTCGGTTAGCGTTTCCATGTCCAGCGTTTTGCTTGAAATGGCTAAACTTACTACCGCTTGCGCATCGTTATCTGCGCGAATAATAGCAACCTGTTCAACATCTTCAGGAAGTTGGCGCTGCACCCGACTTACCGATTCACGAGTTTCGTTGGCAGCATCTTCTAAATTAACGCCAGGGCGAAATTCGACGCGGATGCGCGCAGAATTTTCCTCACTTTGAGCAGAAATGTTTTTTACGCCGCTCACACGGGCCACAGCACCCTCAAGACGGCTTGTTACTTCAGCATCAACCGTTTCTGGCGATGCACCGGGGAAGTTGGCAGTTACAGTAACGCGAGGCGTGTCCACATCGGGCAACTCACGAACTTCCAAACCGCTTAAGGCAGCGAGTCCTGCAATAGCAATCAGTAAGTTAAGGACAACAATGAGAACAGGGCGTCTGATTGATAGCGATGGAAGGTCGTTGGCGTGCGACGAAAGTTGTTTATCACTCACCTCTAGGTCCCCCAGCAATTTCAGTCGTAATAGACTGTCCAGTGCGCAGGCGCTGTACGCCTTCAGATATTAAGGTGTCACCCACAGTGATATCGCCAGATACTAAAATGGTCCCTCTAAGGCGTTGGTGAACACTTACGTCTAACTTTTGCGCTTTGCCATCAACCGCTAACCAAATGTACGCACCGGTAGCGCCCCATAATAACGCCGACTCAGGGATAGCTGCATACCTATCGCCTTCAATGGTTAAGTTCACTCTAAAGCTCATGCCCGGTCTGAATTGGTCAGAGCGGTTATCTAAAAGAGCTCTTGCACGTAACGTGCGGTCGGCTTCGTTAATGCGTGAGTCTACTTGCGCTATTTCCGCGTTGACCAGGGTTTCTCTGTCACTCCAAGGTTCCAGTGTGACATCAGGTGAATTCAGCAATACGGGGAGGGCAGCCTCTGGAGCCTTAAAATTAACAAAGAGTTTGCTTCTATTATCCAGTGTCGTAATCATGGTCTGTTCATTAATTCGATCGCCCACTTCTACATCTGTAAAGCCTACGACACCGTCAAATGGAGCGACAATGTATCTATCTTCTAAATCTGTTTTTGCATCTTCAAGCGCAACTTCAGCTAAGTCACGTTGGGTTTTTGCTAAATCTAATTCGTTAACAGGTACAGCGCCCTGCTTATAACTTGCTTCTAAGCGTTCAACGGTTCGCTGTGCGTCAGAGAGTGTTAACTCTGCTCGCTTAAGTGCGGTTTTCTGTCTTCGGTCATCCAGTCGAACAAGCACTTTTCCTTTTTCTACCGCTTGCCCAGGAACAAAATTAACCTCAGTGACTTCATCTGCCACAGCCGAGTAAAGAATAATTGACTGAACTGCTTCGGCACTGCCTACAGCCTCAACATTTCTTGTCTCATTCATAAACTCGATAGGTTTAGTGACCACCAATTTCGCTTGGCGGTCACCCATAAATTGCCCGTGTGCTAATGGCACAAATAAAAATAATGCTAAAAGACGTGTCCACGTCCTCATCGTTCGAACCACTGATTTGTTCATTGTTGACCCGTTATAATTTTAATTTAGCGTCTATTTATTAGACTTTCGGCTAGTGCCAATTTACACCGTATAGCATCATAGGAGGTTCAGCTAAGCAATTGCAGTTCAGCGTATCCCCTATACAAGGTATCGCTTTTCATCAAAGAGGCATGATCCCCTGTTGCCACTATTTGCCCTTTATCCATAACAATAATACGGTCTGCGTGCTGAACAGTTGCTAATCTGTGCGCAATAACAATACTCGTCTTACCTTCCATCAGTCGGTTGATAGCCTGTTGAACCATTCGCTCGCTCATTGCATCGAGAGCACTGGTAGCTTCGTCGAGCAATAAAATGGGCCGGTCAGCCAAAATGGCCCGGGCAATGGCGATACGTTGTTTTTGGCCGCCAGATAGCTTAATACCTCGCTCACCAAGTTGGGTTTGGTAACGATTATCTAATGCATCAATAAACTCGTGTGCGAACGCAAGTTTAGCTGCATTCATTACTTCATCATCTGACGCACTCGGTTTTCCATAGCGAATGTTGTCCATTACCGAGCTGGCAAATACCACAGGCTCTTGCGTTACTACGGCAATTTGTTGACGTAACGCAGTAAGAGACACGTTACTGATGTTTGTACCATCAAATTCAATGCTGCCAGATGAAGGGTCGTAAAAGCGCATAAGGAGTTGAAACAGCGTTGTTTTGCCTGCACCACTTGGCCCAACCAAAGCCAGCTTTTCTCCAGCACGAATGTTTAGATTAAGTTCAGTAAAAAGCGGCTTACTGTTTGGGTAGTGAAAACAAAGGTGTTTAATATCGACAGAAGGTGATGCGTTTGAAAATGATGTAACAGAACTGCTATCGTTATCACCCTCGTTATCACTAGAGGGCGCTAATTTGAGATCCGACTCAGTTTGCACGAGCTGATACAAGCGTTCGCTTGCGCCAACGCCACGCTGCACCTCGCCAATAACTTCACTAATTGTAGCAACGCTGCCTCCCGCCATTACAGCATAAAATAAGAATGCAGATAGCTCGCCCACAGTCATCTCTCCTTGCAAAACTTGGCGAGCGCCCACCCAAGCGATAAAAATAATTGCGGTCATACTGAAGCACATAATGCAACCAATGAGCAAAGAGCGGTAGTGGATGCGGCGTTTTGCTGCATCCATAGCGGCTTCTACGCGAGATGAAAATTGAGTGCGTTCTTTATGCTCTGCCGTATAGGCCTGAACCGTCATGATTTCATGTAAGCTCTCATCAATATGAGACCCTAGGTCGGCCACCTTGTCTTGGCTAATCTTGGCGAACTTTCTTACTTGAGGCGCTAATACTTTTATTGGTACGAGAACCGCCGGTACGGCCACAATGACACATAAGGTAAGCAGTGGGCTAGAGATGCCCATGAGAATAAGCGCTCCCGTGAAGGTAACTACCGAGCGCAAGGTCATTGATAAACTCATACCCACTACGGTTTGAATAACAGTTGTGTCGCTGGTGAAACGAGAAATAACTTCGCCTGTTCTCAGTTCAGCAAAGAAAGAAGGTGGAAGAGATAACAAGTGTGAATAAACCTGGTTTCTAATATCGGCACTAACTCTTTCGCCTAACCATGTCATTAAGTAAAACCTTGCGTAAGTTGCAATACAGGCGATAAGAGTAATTCCTAAAACAACCAGCGTGGCTTTGTTCAGCGTTTCGGCTGCACTGTCTACAAATCCGTTATCAATGGCGTATTTTATCCCTTGGCCTAACATCAACCAAGCTACAGCTGCGGTTAAAAGGGCGACAATAGCGCCAGCAACACGCTTTTTATACTGACCTAAATGCGAACCAATCCAATGAAGAACTTGTTGAGTCGATACATCGTTTAATGGTGTGGTCAAGATAACCTCGTAGAAAATTATTAGTGTAAAGAGGGGCTGGGGAAAGCATCAGCCACGCATAAGAGTATACGTTGTATTGAACATAGATGGAGCGACCTTGCGACTACACTTGCTGTAAATCAGTTAGATGGAATTTTTATGAATAACATGGTGAACACATTGGGGGCGTCAATTACGACCATATTAGTAACGACCATATAATGATGGCCAATGAATAAGAAAGAGTGCTTTTTGCTGCAACACCGTGTTGAAATTGAAGGGTGTGGAAAACGGTTAGTTTGTGCTAATAATGAAATAAGACGTGATATGTCAACGAGCATTGCGTCTTTTACTATTTTTGTCTAATACTGCTTAACTCATGGAGCCTACCAGTGAATTTTATAGAGCCACTAGTTCAGAAGGTCCAAAGCATGTGGGTAGGGTTTATCGAGTTGCTGCCTTTACTAGCCATTGCCTTCATTGTTCTCTTGATAACGTGGGGGATGTCGGCTACGTTAACGAGCCTTTTAAACCGCTCGTTGAAAAACTCTAAAATAAGACGTTCTCTGCATGAGCTTTTTGTCAGTTTGATTAAGGTGACAGTATGGACAGTGGGCGTTTTGATCGCTGTTACCATCATTTTTCCCAGTCTGACTCCGGCAAAGCTTCTTACCGTACTAGGTTTGGGGTCGGTTGCGGTAGGCCTAGCCTTTAAAGACATTTTTGAAAATTTCTTTGCCGGCATTCTCATTATGTTGCGCAAGCCTATGCGTATTGGCGATTTTGTTGAATGCGAGAATATAAGCGGTCGCGTAGAAAAAATTACGGTGAGAGAAACCTACCTCCGTAAAACAGATGATCAACTAGTTATTGTTCCAAATAGTTTTCTATTTAAGCAACCAGTACATGTACTCACCGATCTGTCTTTTCGCCGCTTCGACATTGTTGTAGGCGTTGCTTATGGTGAAGACGTTGATAAAGCGCGCTCGGTAATAGTGAGTGCTCTAGAGGATATACAGGAGATAAATCATCAGCGAGGTATAGAGGTTTATGCTCGTGAGTTCAATTCTTCCTCCCTTGATTTTACCGTTCGCTGGTGGGCAAGTTCTAGACCTATCGATATGCACAAAAGTAGAGATTTGGTGGTAAGTGCCATCAAGAGAGCGTTAGACAGTGCTGGAATCGAAATACCTTTCCCTTACAGAACGCTTACGTTTAAAGAGCCGCTTACACTAGCTAATCACAACCACAATCAAAATGAACCTGAGAGTTAACGATTTAAGGACGTCAAAAAATGATATCAGTGAATAAAAACTGGGCCAGACAAGCCCTTGCAACAGGACTGCTGTTTGTTTTAAGCCAATCATGTTTGGCAGCTGTTGATATTGAGAAAAAAATTACTCAGCATATCGATAAGTCATTAGCGCATTCTGCATCGCTTTTAGAAAAAACAGTCAATATAAATAGTGGCACCATGAATTTTGATGGTGTGAAAAAGGTAGGCGCACTCTATCAGGCGGAATTTAATGCTATGGGGTTCGAAACACAGTGGGTTGACGGCGAGGAGTTTAATCGCGCAGGTCATTTGGTGGCAAGCTTTGGGAGTACTGGCCCTAAGATACTTATGATTGGGCACTTAGACACGGTATTTGCAAAAGATGATGCCTTTCAAAACTATAAACGAATAGACGATAACCACGTTGCTGGGCCAGGTATTACAGATATGAAAGGCGGTGATGTTATTATAATCGCTGCACTGAAAGCGCTAAAAGAGCTCGACTTATTAGATAAAGTCAGTGTGAAAGTAGTGATGACCGGTGATGAGGAAAGCAGCGGTTCACCTTTATCACTATCGAAAAAAGCGCTTATCGATGCAGCGATATGGGCAGATATTGCGTTAGGCTTTGAAGATGCAGACGGAGACATTAAAACAGCTGTTGTTGCCCGTCGCGGCTCAATAGGTTGGCAACTAGACGTAACCGGTAAACCTGCTCATTCATCACAAATATTTACTGACACCATTGGGTACGGCGCAATATTCGAAGTCGCTCGAATTTTGAATACTTTTCGTGAAGAGCTTGCCGGTGTGGGAAATATTACGTTCAACCCAGGGCTTATCGCAGGTGGGACAGAAGTTACTGTGCAGCCCGAAAATTCGATAGTACAGGGCTTTGGGAAAACTAATGTGGTTGCAAAAGAGGTAACCGTAAAAGGAGGAATTCGCACACTCACGCCTGAAGAGCTTACAAAGGCCAAAAACCTTATGCAGGACATAGCGACACGAAGCTTACCGCATACCTCAGCCACGTTGACATTTGAAGAAGGGTATCCTCCAATGGCGCCAACTGAGCAAAACTATGCATTGTTGAAAATGTACAGTGATGTCAGTGAGTCCTTAGGTTATGGCCCTGTAGAACCTGTTAACCCAAGAAATGCTGGGGCTGCAGATATCTCCTTTGCTGCTGATCATGTCGACATGGCCATTGACGGTTTAGGATTAATGGGAGAGGGCGGTCATACTAAGAATGAAATCGCCGACATGACTTCTTTTGCAAAGAACATTCATAAAGCTGCGGTATTAATTTATCGGTTGGGAGAAAACGGGGCCAGTATGGGGGAGTAGCACACTACTTTTCCCACCACATAACCCGTATTTCTACTTGCATTCACCCTCCACATCCGTATAATTCGCCAGCCTTCTATCAGGTGCATAAATTTTGCACACGAAAGAAGGCTTAAGTTAACGGTAACGCTACAACGAGTTTGAGGCATTTATGGTTACTATTCGTTTACAGCGTGGTGGCGCGAAAAAGCGTCCATTTTATCAACTAGTGGTTGCTGATAGCAGCCGTGCAAGAAACGGTCGTTTCATTGAAAACATCGGTTTCTTCAACCCTACAGCACAAGGTCAAGCGGAGCGTCTTCGCGTTGATCTAGAGCGTGTTGATTACTGGGTTGGCGTAGGCGCGAGCTTATCAGATCGCGTATCTAGCTTGGTAAAAGAAGCGAAAAAATCTGCAGCGTAAGCTGTTTTAACTGGTGAGTATAGATGAGTCTAGCGTCTGACAAAGTGATTGTTGGCAAGATTGGAGCACCTTACGGTGTAAAAGGTTGGGTCAAAATCAACAGCTATACAGAAAAGCCAGAGGGCATTTTTGATTATACGCCATGGTTTCTTGGCGAAGAAAAAAAATGCTCGATTGACCAGTGGCGAACGCATGGTAAAAGCCTAGTAGCGAAGATTGAGGGTGTTGATAATCGAGACGATGCTGAAAGCATCAAAAACTTGGATATCTGCATTAACGCTTCGCAACTTCCCGATTTGGGTGATGACGGTATTTATTGGCGTGAGCTCACCGGCATGAAAGTGGTAACAACGCAAGGTTACGACTTAGGTGTGGTGAAAGAGGTATTTAACACAGGTGCAAATGACGTCATTCACGTCAAAGCTAATGTAGGCGATGCTTTTGGTCAAAAAGAAAGACTTATGCCTTTTGTATTCGATGAAGTCGTACAAGAGGTAGATAAGGAAGCGAAGGTCATTAAAGTTGACTGGGACCCGGGGTTTTAAGTGACTCCGGAAAAGTGGTTTGGAGTTATTAGCCTGTTTCCAGACATGTTTTCCCCGTTCACCCAGCAGGGTGTAATAGGAAGAGCTGTTAAGTCTGGTAAGTTGTCGGTTGATACTTTTAACCCCCGTGACTTTACTCATGACCGCCATCGTACAGTAGACGATCGCCCCTACGGAGGCGGACCCGGTATGCTGATGATGGTAAAACCGCTCACTGACGCAATACACGCTGCCAAGAAAGTTGGCGGTGACAACAGTAAGGTGATCTATTTATCACCACAAGGGAAACCCCTTGACCAGGCTGGCGTGCAGCGCTTAGCCAATATCGAACGCACAATTTTAATTTGCGGTCGATATGAAGGAATCGACGAACGGGTAATAGAAAGCCATGTAGATGAAGAAGTCTCCATCGGCGATTACGTGTTAAGTGGCGGTGAACTACCGGCAATGGTCTTAATGGACGCAATTGCTAGATTGGTTCCCGGCGTGCTAGGCCACAAAGCCTCAGCAGTTGAAGATTCTTTCACAGATGGCCTTTTGGATTGCCCGCATTATACGCGGCCAGAAGTGCTTGAAGGTCAAAAGGTACCCGAAGTGCTTTTAAGTGGTGATCACGAAAAAATTAGGCAGTGGCGACTGATGCAGTCTTTAGGTAGAACAATGCAACGTCGCCCTGATTTGTTAAACCACCTAGCTCTGACTGAGGAGCAGCGGCGTTTGTTAGAATTATTCCAAGCGCAACTGCAGCGAGATGACAGTTAACTAGGACGAGAGGATATGATGAGCAAAGTCAGTCA
>OJFL01001155.1_pt1 | contig 10649 bp, 9 predicted proteins | sample 1594131 | NCBI WGS metagenome assembly OJFL01 (sample SAMN05416782, study PRJEB24817) | seawater metagenome | isolation source: Sea water | place: Canada:Atlantic | collected 2013-07 | reverse complement strand
CTTTTAGGGCGTTTAAAACCAGCAAGATGATCACGGCAAAAAGATATAATTTCATTTTCAGTTACAGATTTTCCATCTTTTAATTCAATGAAAGCACAAGGCACTTCACCCCACTTTTCATCTTTTTTTGCGACTACAGCGGCTTCTAAAATAGCTGGGTGCATATAAAGTACACCTTCTATTTCGACTGATGAAATATTCTCTCCGCCCGAGATAATAATATCTTTAGAGCGATCGCGAATTTCAATATAACCATCTGGGTGCTTAACCGCTAAATCACCGGAATGAAACCAACCTTGGGCAAATGCTTCTTCCGTTGTCGTTGAATTTTTTAAATAGCCTTTCATGGTGGTATTACCACGAAACATAATCTCACCCATGGTTTCACCATCTGCAGGTACAGGTTTCATGGTGTCTGGGTCGAGTACGTCGACATCTTCTTGTGTGGGATAACGTACACCTTGACGCGCTTTTAATGCTGCTCGTTCATCATCGCTTTTGTCATTCCATTCATCTTTCCACTCGCTAACCACACATGGACCATAAACCTCTGTTAAGCCATAGCTTTGGGTGATTTCAATGCCAAGATTCTCAATACCTTTAATTACTGCTGCAGGTGGTGGTGCGCCAGCCGTCATCGCTTTAATATTTTTGGGTAATTTTTCTAGCAGGCTTTTATCAGCATTTAAAATCATATTGAGTACAATCGGTGCGCCACAAAAATGACTAACATTGTGATCGATCATCGCATTCACTATTGCACCTACTTCGACTTGTCTTAGGCAAATTTGCGTGCCGCCAACAGCCACTATCGTCCACGGAAAACACCAGCCATTGCAGTGAAACATTGGCAAGGTCCACAGGTAGTTTGTTTTGTTATTGGTTGGCCATATAAAATTATGACCTACGGCATTAAGATAAGCACCACGATGCGAATAAACTACGCCTTTAGGATTACCTGTAGTGCCAGAAGTATAATTCAATGCTAATGCTTGCCATTCATCATGCACAAAAGATTGTGAAAAATTTTCATCGCCTTGTGCTAGTAGTTCTTGATAATCCATAGTACCCAGCCTTTCACCGCCAGGCCCTTCTACATCATCAATATCGATAACCAGTGGGTTACGTGTAGAAAGCGCTAATGCTTCTTTAACTACACACGAAAAAGCAGTATCTGTTAACAGCACATCACATTCACCATGATCTAAAATAAAAGCAATATTTTTTGCATCTAAACGAATGTTAATGGCATTAAGTACCGCACCTATTTGTGGTACAGCAAAATGAGCATCGAGAAACTCAGGTATATTAGCCGCCAAAATACTCACAGTTTGCCCCGGCTTAACACCCATTTTAATTAAGCTTGATGCTAATCTACGAACATTTTTACGGTATTGTTGATAAGTATATTTTTTTTTCCCATGAATAATCGCTACTTTGTCAGGGTAAACATCAGCTGTTCTATTTAAAAAATTAATTGGTGTTAATGGCTGACTGTTTGCTGCAACTTTATCTAAACCTTGATTGTAAATATTACTCATGACCTTCCTCTTTACTTATGGCGGAGACAGATAATCATTATATTGCAAAGCGTAGAATACACTTTTGCTTGACTCTATTTAGTTATACTTTGGGTTGCTAAATAACCTGAACTCTGGATAAGCAGCACTTGCTCAACCCTCCATTTTAAGCCATTTTCTTCGTTAAAACGTCGATAAATAGCTCGCTATTCATCAACGTTTTGCCTTGAAAATGGCATAAAATGAAGCATTGATGATGTCTATTCGTGATGTTCACCTGGCTATAGCATTTACTTTACCACCTAAGCTTTTGATTCACTTGAGTATCAAGCACTCATTATCCAGAGTTCAGGTTTAATAAAATTATCATACGCTGAAAATTAAAATAAAAAATTATCCTTTGGTCTATACCCAGTCCTTTCAGATGGTTGTAGTCAGTTAAGTTCAATTGTGTGGTAAATGCCTAGCGCAAGGTAGGTAAGCTCGTTAATTTAAGCGTGAAGAGTTTTATAGTAAATTCGAAATCGATTTCTCGTTTCAGAAAATTTATAAACACGGTATAATCTGCGCTTAAATTTCACCTAATGTTAAAGTCAATTTGCTCGTTATAACGTTAGGCCTCTAATCACATAATCAAAAGGCATATCGCACATGAAAGTTGGAATTATTATGGGTTCAAAATCAGACTGGCCAACCATGCAGCATGCTGCGCAAATGTTAGATTTATTTAATGTTCCTTATGAAACAAAAGTTGTTTCAGCGCACAGAACTCCACATTTATTAGCGGAATACGCTGAAAGTGCTAGAGATAGAGGTATTACCGTGATTATAGGTGGCGCTGGTGGCGCTGCACATTTACCGGGTATGACTGCAGCTTATACTAGCTTGCCAGTATTAGGCGTACCGGTTCAATCAAAAGCATTAAGTGGCCAAGACTCATTACTTTCAATTGTACAAATGCCTAAAGGTATTGCCGTTGGTACATTAGCTATTGGTACTGCGGGTGCCGCTAACGCTGGTTTATTAGCTGCTCAAATTATTGGTACCTTTGACCCAACAGTACAAGCTGCAGTTGAAAAATTTAGAACAGAGCAAACACAAACAATTCTTGATAACCCAAACCCTGCTGAATAAGGCCAGTTCAATGAATGTTTTAGTATTAGGTGCCGGACAACTCGCACGTATGATGGCCTTAGCTGTAAAGCCTTTAAATATCAATATACGTGCTTTTGATGTTGGTTCAGGTAATGTGGTTGATCCGCTCTCAACCAACATAATTTTTGGTGATTTAGCACAAGGTATTGAGTTCGCAGACTTTATAACCGCTGAATTTGAGCATATAGATCACCAAACTCTGGCTGTTTGCGAAGCATCAGGAAAATTACGTCCCTCAAGCCAAGCAATTAAAGTGGGTGGCGATAGACGTTTAGAAAAAGACTTATTGATAAAATGTGATGTTGCTAATGCTAAACACCAAATTATCGAAACCAGAGCAGACTTTGACCAAGCGTTAGATAACTTATCTTTTCCGTTAATTTTAAAAAGTGCTTTGGCGGGTTATGACGGTAAAGGCCAATGGCGCTTAAAAGACAAGTCGAATGCAGACAGTATTTGGCTCGATATTAAAGCTTTTTTTGATGGTGGAGAGCAAGGCGTTAAACACGCGGTAGTTGCTGAACAAATGGTACCTTTTGATCGTGAAGTTTCGCTAGTTGGTGCTCGTGATAGCCAAGGTAATACCCTTGTTTATCCGTTAACTGAAAACCACCACACTCAAGGTGTTTTAAGTGTATCAATTGCGACACAAGTTGATGAAAACTTGCAGGCGCAAGCTAAAAAGGTGTTTGATAGTATCGCCAATGAGTTAAATTATGTCGGTGTGCTTGCAATAGAGTTTTTCCAAATTGGTGAGCAATTATTGGTAAATGAACTTGCGCCTCGAGTTCATAACTCAGGACATTGGACTCAACAAGGCGCTGATACATGTCAGTTTGAAAACCATTTACGTGCGGTTTGTGACTTACCTTTGGGCAGTACTGAATTAATTCGCCCTTCTGCTATGATCAATATATTAGGTGAAGATGAAGTCCCTAATGAAATACTAAATGTAGCTAGTACCACTTTGCATTGGTATGGAAAAAGCAAACGCGCCGGCCGAAAAATGGGCCATATTAATGTTTCTGGAAATTCTGAAAAACAATTAGCCGAACGTTTAATGTTGTTAGCAGATATTTTGCCAGCAGCCGCATTTGATGAACTTAAACCTTATGTAACGGCCTATCAAAATAAATTAACGAACTGATCTGTAAAACGCAGCCGTAAAAAAACCAGCATCTTGCTGGTTTTTTAATGTTCAAGCCGATAAACTTTTTTGAAAATGACTACAAGGTTTAGACGCACATTGTAGTTTTTCTCCTGCTGACATTTGTCTTTTCAATAACAAACCAAAACCACACTTTTCACACTCGCCGACTACTGGTTCATGATTAACGACAAATTTACATTTTGGGTAGTGATCACATGAATAGAATGTTTTGCCAAAGCGACTCACTTTTGATTGTAAGTTACCTTTTTTACACTGTGGGCAGGTTACATTTTGTTGTTCAAGCTCGTTGTTATCTTGTGCAACAATATGATGGCAATCAGGATAATTTGTACAGCCAATAAACATACCGTATCGCCCTTGCTTAACCGCAAGTTCATTACCGCATTCAGGGCATTCGCTACCAACTAAGACTTTATCTTCTACTCGTTCATGTTCGACAACCGCACGAGTATGCTGACAAACAGGATAAGTAACACAGCCAAAAAACGAACCTGATTTACTGTGTTTGATAACCAGTTTAGCGCCGCAGTCAGGACAAGTTTCATGGGCTTTTTCTAAGGCATGTTCATGACGTGAAAATAAAGGTTTTTCGGGATTAGACATAATAGACACCTAAAAAATTAGAAGGCTATTATGTCATATATTAGGGTGTTAACTGTAGCGTAATTTTCCAACAAGCAGCGCCAGCAAAAAATCACTTAATGCAATGGACCTTCTTGCTCATCAAAAATAAGGTCTTCCATTTGAGAATAGGCATTTTCTTTTCCCGGCACATTAAATAGCACCATTAACACTACCCACTTTAAATCATCAATACTAAAGAACTGAGTATCTAATTCCATTACACGATCAATCACCATTTCGCGCGTGGTAAAATCTAATAAATTTACCTGCTCTAAAAACATTAAGAAGCCGCGACACTCTACATCTAAAATTTGGTTTTCTTGTGAGGTATAAATCCTAATTGATTTATTTCCCACTCGTGTTAAATAAGGATAAGCCTCAGTGTCTTGCAAGGCAGCCAATTTTTCTAGCCAAGCAAGTGCTTTATAAATTTCATCTTGGTGAAAACCAGCACGTGTTAATTCATCAGTCAGTAATTCATGGTCTACCATGACATCAGCTTCACTATGAATATAATTTTCAAAAAGATACATCAAGATATCAAACATAACTAGCCCCTATTTAATTTAAGGTAACCCCCTGGTACAGCAGATACCAGTCCCCTAAGTTCAAGCACTGTTAAACGAGTTAGCACTACATCTATAGGTAGTTTACTGCGTGAAACTACTACATCTACCGGTGTAATTTCATATCCCACACTAGCTAACATTGAATCGTTACACAAGCCTTGTTCTTTACTTTTTTCTATCGAAGTATCTTTCTCTTTGTTTCTACTTAAGTTTAGACCGTTTGACGCAGTATCTCCAAACTCTTCTACTATATCGGCAATACCTTCAACAAGTTTAGCGCCTTGTTTAATTAACCAATGACAACCTTTAGCCTGCAAGTTATAAATCGAGCTTGGAACAGCAAATACCTCTCGTCCTTGTTCTAACGCACAACGTGCTGAGATCAAAGAACCACTCTTCATTGAAGCTTCAACCACAATAACCCCTAAACTTAATCCGCTAATTAAGCGATTTCTTTTAGGAAAGTGCCCCGCTTTAGGTGCAACGCCGGGAGCAAACTCACTAATAATTAAACCTTTATTTTCAAGAATATCTTTTTGTAATGCTTTATGTCGAGCCGGATAGATTAAATCTAAACCGGTTGCGACTACGGCAATCGTAAAACCTTGATTTTGCATAGCACCTAAATGGGCTTGTGCGTCAATACCTAATGCCATACCACTAGTAACCACAAACTGGTCAGTTAATTCGTTTGCTAATTTGTTGGCTATTTCGCGTCCTGAAACGGTAGCATTACGGCTACCAACAATAGCCATTTTAGGTAATAACAATAAATCGGCATTACCTCGAATGAACAGCACTACAGGGGGATCATAAATTTCTTTTAACAATTGCGGGTATGCTGGTGAGTCAAAGGTCAATATTTGACTTTGACATAGCTCAGAGTCAGTAATTATTTTTGAGAACGCTTGCCAGTCAGGTGATGACACGGCAAGTTGTTGGCGGCTAGTTAAACCAGAAAGGGTTAAATCGACTGATGATGAAAATAAAGCCGTTAAACCATATTTTTCAACTAAGGCAATTTTTTTATGACTGGCTAGCCGTGGAATTGCTTTCACCGCTAACCAGTAATGTGTTGTTGTTAACGCCAATGTTTCATTGTTGTTATTGTTACTTGCCACCTTCTTCTCCTTAAGAGGGGCCAACTTATAGGTTACGGCGCGGTAACTCCATCAAGCACACGAAGAGGCGTTTCAGAATTAAGTATTAATGCCATACTGACCTTATCGTAAACTCTAAATACCATTACCTGCCCTATTGCTTCCGCCGGCATATCGTAATCTGAAAGATTATTGCTAGATAACTTATTCCAGCGTGAAGTATCTTCTGTATATTGTGGACCATTGTCTGTTTCGACTACCGCAGGACTTTTTCGTTTAACTGTAAGTACATCACCAACTTGTAAATTTTGGCTCTGACCTTTATTAATCATTACCACATCAAACTTTGCAAATTCACGCAATTTAGCTAATGAACTAACAATCAGCCCGCTTAACTCTTCAGGCGCTGCACGCATGGTAAAAATAGAAGGAAACTGCTGATCTTTATTTACCGGAATAACAAAAGCACCAGAGCGAATTTCACGCGTTGCGCCATCAATATAAATGGTGCTAGGTTGCTTTTTGCTCATATCTCCTGTTTGTGTTGCTTTACCTGTACCAACGAGTTGGATGTTATAACCAAGGTTTTCATTAGTTTCAGGGTCAACAATGGCGTCACCTTTATTGTAAATACCATAGCTTTGACCAATGGTTAGGTCACTATTAATATAAACTTTAAAACCGTCAATGCTCGACTTGTAGCCTTCGTCACTACCAATAATGTAAGGTAGCGCTTCTAATTCAGCTAAACTTTTTACACTATCGTAGCGAATGTACGGTGCAATGGCATGCAATGGCAAAGTACTCACTGGATTTTGATCTTTTAACTGTTTACGAATTTTAGGCGACCATTTAAGTTCAGGCTTACCTTTAACCAACATAGGTTGGCCATTTTCGTCAAAAACGAGTCGTAATTCATCACCAGGATAAATTAAGTGTGGGTTATTTATTTCTGGGTTCAGCCGCCATAATTTAGGCCACAACCACGGTTGTTTGAGAAATACACCTGATATATCCCAAAGAGTATCTCCTTTCTTAACAATATAAGATTTAGGAGCATCTGACTTAATGGTTAGCTCATCAGCCAGTATAGAAACTGACAAAGTTAAACCAAGTATCAACGAAAATATTCTTATTAGCATGTTAATCTGCCTATTATTCTAGGTTTTATCCTAAACCACTATGATTAATTATAATTAATGGCTAAAATTGAAACATAACACTCTATGCGAAATTTCGCGAACTCTTTTGATAAATTATGGCTATTTTACCTGTATTACGATTTCCTGATGAGAGATTAAGAACCAAAGCACAACCCGTAACTGAAGTTAATGATGAAATTCGCACTATTATCAGTAACATGTTTGAAACCATGTATGATGAAAATGGTGTAGGTTTAGCAGCAACTCAAGTTGATATTCACCAAAGAATTGTCGTTATCGATGTTTCTGAAAACAAAGAGCACCCTTATGTCTTAATAAACCCTGTTATTACGCGTAAAAGTAAAGACACGCTTATTAATGAAGAAGGTTGTTTATCGGTACCTGGCTGCTATGCAAAAGTTGACCGTAGTGTTGACGTTACCGTGACCGCCCTTGATGAAAATGGTAAAGAGTTTTCTTTAGATGGAGAAGAACTTTTAGCGATATGCATTCAGCATGAGCTAGATCATTTAGATGGTATTTTATTTGTTGATTATTTATCACCTCTAAAACGCCAACGTATCAAGAAAAAGCTAGAAAAAGAAGCACGCTTAGATAAAGCAAACGCTTAAGCTTTTTCAAACGTACAACAATTTAACTTAATTGCATTTTGGAAACACCTTTGTCCAACGACTTAACACAACCATTAAATATTATTTTTGCTGGCACACCCGATTTTGCTGCGCAGCACCTCGCAGCACTTATTCAATCGCAACATAATGTCGTTGCGGTTTATTGCCCACCAGATAAACCTGCTGGGCGGGGTAAAAAACTCACTGCTTGTGCTACCAAGTTATTAGCGTTAGAAAATGATATTCCTGTTCAGCAGCCTGAAAACTTTAAATCTTTAGAGTCACAATTAAACTTAACGGCTTATCAAGCTGATGTAATGGTTGTGGTTGCTTATGGTTTACTTCTGCCAACAGTAATTTTAGAAACCCCAAGGTTAGGTTGTATTAATGTTCATGGTTCTATTCTACCAAAGTGGCGCGGTGCAGCGCCTATTCAGCGCGCATTAGAAGCTGGCGATGCCATAACAGGTGTTACCATAATGCAAATGGATAAAGGCCTAGATACTGGAGATATGATATTAACCGCTACTTGTGACATTACTTCAAATGACACTAGCGCCAGTTTATACACTAAATTAGCAGCTCTTGGTCCTACAGCGTTATTAGAAACGCTAACATTAATGGCTTCAGGTGAATATAAGCGCGAACCTCAAGACAATACTTTGGCTACACATGCCGCTAAGCTCGATAAAGCAGATGCTGAGTTAAATTGGCAGCAACCTGCACTTATACTTGATCGCAAAATAAGAGCTTACATTCCATGGCCTGTTGCACAATTTACTTTTAATGAAAACGGCACCGAACACCGTATTCGGGTATTGCAAGCAAGCGTTGTAGCGCTTGAACATAAGCAAACCCCAGGCACGATTATTAGCGTAGATAAGCAAGGCATTGTGGTTGCCACCCATAACAATGCCCTTAGGCTTGAAACTTTGCAATTACCAGGTAAAAAAGCCTTAGCCGTAGCCGATATACTCAATGGCAAAGCTGAGTGGTTTACTAAAGGCCAATCAATCAATGGCCCAACTCCCCCTCAACAAGAGCTAACTTAATTATGGCCGCTAATCTCAGAGCCCTCGCTGCACGTTGTACCTTTGCTGTTGTTGATAAAGGAAGAAGTTTATCTGACGAGCTACCCCAACAAATTGCAAAAATAGATATTAAAGACAAAGGCCTATTGCAAGAGCTTTGTTATGGCGTATTAAGGCATTTACCAGAACTTGAACATGACGTTCGAGACTTTATTAAAAAACCACTCACGGGCAAACAACGAGTTGGACACTTTTTATTATTGGTCGGCATTTACCAAATAAAATATACCCGTATACCTGATCACGCCGCTTTTAACGAAACAGTTTCAGCCTGTAAGCCTTTAAAGTGTGAGCACTTAAAAGGGGTTATCAACGGTATATTAAGAAATTTTCAACGCCAGCAAAAACAATTACTCGAACAAAACATTCAACCCGATACCAGTAAACTACCTGCGGCCGTTACATTTAACCACCCGTCTTGGTTTATAAAAAAGTTACAACTGAGCTACCCTGAGAGTTGGCAAGATATTCTTAAAGCCAATATGGAAAGACCACCTATGTGGTTGCGGGTAAATACCTTACATCATAGTCTTGAGCAGTACTTGCTGTTATTAGCTGACACCGATATTAAACATGCCTATATTGATGAAAAATCATCAGCTATTCGATTAGTAGAAGCTGTAGACGTAAACAAACTCCCTGGCTTTCAACTTGGTTGGGTATCAATTCAAGATGGCGCAGCTCAACAAGCAGCTCACTTACTTGACTGCCAGCCTAACGATAACGTTTTAGATTGCTGTGCGGCTCCTGGTGGCAAAACTTGTCATATTCTCGAATACAGCCCAAAAATTAAAACCATGACAGCGTTAGATATTGAAGCTACTCGTTTACTGCGCGTGCATGAAAACCTTCAACGCCTAAACTTACAAGCTAATGTTATTGCAGGTGATGCCGCTTCTCCTGAAAAATGGTGGGATGGGCAACTGTTTGACCGAATATTGCTAGATGCACCTTGTTCTGCCACTGGTGTAATTCGCCGCCACCCAGATATTAAATGGTTACGCAAAAGCCAAGATATAGAAGTGTTAACTGACTTACAGCAAGATATATTAAAAAACATATGGTCTTTGCTAAAACCCGGTGGTACTTTGCTATATGCAACATGTAGTATATTGCCTGAAGAAAATAGTCAGCAAGTTCAGCGTTTTATTGATTTAAATCCTGATGCAGAACATATTGCAATTACCGACAACGCGAACGATATAGGTTGGCAAATTTTGACCAATAATAATGCGATGGACGGTTTCTATTACGCTAAATTAGTTAAAAAACAACCATAAAAGCAATCTTAAATGAAAATTATAATTATTGGTGCTGGACAAGTTGGTGGAACATTAGCAGAAAACCTTGTTGGTGAAAAAAACGATATTACGCTTATCGATACCAACAGCGAAACCTTGCGTGAGTTACAAGACAAAATGGATTTACGCGTTGTTGTTGGTCATGGTTCTCATCCTGATATATTAAAACAAGCTGGCGCAGAAGATGCTGAATTAGTTGTTGCCGTAACCAATGACGATGCAATTAATATGATTGCTTGTCAGATTTGTTATTCCCTTTTTAATACCGCCAATAAAATAGCTCGAATTCGTTCAAGTACTGTCTCTTATACACATCTCCGAGCCCACGAGACAGGCAGAAATCT
>OJFL01001152.1_pt1 | contig 10677 bp, 7 predicted proteins | sample 1594131 | NCBI WGS metagenome assembly OJFL01 (sample SAMN05416782, study PRJEB24817) | seawater metagenome | isolation source: Sea water | place: Canada:Atlantic | collected 2013-07 | reverse complement strand
TTCGGAGCAGCTCAATCAGTTGAATCGACAAGGTGTCGCTGGAGGTGCTTTGAAATGTCAGTATGTCCAGACAGTTGTACAGCAGGCTGCGTTTGGCGCGAAACGGTCGCAACATGAAAGGCAGGTAGTTGTTGCCCGCATAGGCCAGATGTTCCTCGCATTCATCCAGCCACTCCTGGCGCTTGTCGCCGACCACGGCCTGAAGTGATTGCCAGGGGTTGGGCCCGGCTTCCATGGCGGTCAGCACGTCTTTAAAGCAGGACACGAGTCGATCCGTGCGCTGGGTCTGCTCCATTTGATAGGTCAGCAGATTTTGCTGGGCGGTGGTTTCCAGCTGCCTCATCAGCTTGATCAGAAGCTCGGCGGTATCGTCCAGTGCCTGGGCATACTGTTGCCGGATTAGGACGACCGCCAGGGCATAGCGTTTGCGTGCAGGGATTCGGGCCATCTTGGCCACATCTAGTGCTCTTGCTTCATTGGCGAACTGCCTCCGTTTGGTCACGGGAATGGCATGGACACTCGGTAATCGCTCGACGATATCCCTGAGCCACTTGAGGTGTTGCAGGTAGGACCGGATCTCTTTATTGGTCGGCTTGCGAATTTCTCGCTTCAGACGCTGCCAACCGCTGATCTCGATCCCCGGTGGCGACACCAGCAAGTCATTGATCAGTGCCTTTGTATCGTCGGTCAGTTCGCTGACGATGGACCGGTAACAGCGGTCATTCACGGTGGCTCGGGCATCCTTGGCAAGCCGCAATAGCACCGTGAAGCCGGGAATCTCAAAGCGGTGATGCACCAATTCTTCAAGGAGAATGTTGATAATATCAGCCAGCACCTCGCGGGACTCGGCAGCGTTTATGGCTTGGTTTTCGAGCCACAGGCGATCTTTATCGCCCAGAATTCGGCTGCCGACGTAGGCCCGAATCCAATTGATGTGGCGATTACGGGCACTGGATTGGTCATACTGCCTCTGCTGGATCTTGGTCGGCCGTTTTTGAAGGCCAAGACATCTCGCTATGTAGCCACTCAAGTCGGGCGGCAAATCAACCGTCGCGCAGAAAAAACCCTGTTTCTGATAAGCCTTCAGGTGCACCAGCAAAAAGAAGCGTTGTTGAAGTTGTTTAGCACATCGACGCGCCCAGCGTTGCTCGTTCGGGGTGGGCGTGTAAACGGCATCGAGTTCGTGTTGTGGGATATCCGACCGAAACCGTGGATAGGCTGTATCCTGGATCGCACTCATGATCGACTCAATCCCATGTCTGCCCGGTGGCCGGGTCCGTGATCAGTGTCTCCACCCAGCAGGCTTTGTCGGACGCTATACGGTGTATCTCATCGATCAAGTCGTCCATCGTTTCGTCCAGATGCTCATCCGACGTTGCAGGCACCTCGATGCGGTAGTGTCCATCGGTCTGGTGTTCCACCTCGAACGGTTTCAGGCAATGGGCTTCGATCACCGTGCGGGCCTGGTAGTGTTTGCGGCTTCGCGGACGCTGCGGCTCCAGGGTAAGCTGGACGGTCAAGGCCCGTAAGCGCAGTTGGGATGCGCCCGCCAGGCGCGGCTGGCCGACCGAAGACGCCACTTCGGTTGGAATCTGCACCAGGGCCTGCTCGAACGGTGATTTGGCTTCAATGTAACGCAAGGCCGTTTGGGTATCCCGCCAACCGACGTATTCCATCAGCGCTTTGATTTCCCAGCCCGACGCGCTGGCCCAGGTGGCAAAACCGCGCCGTAGTGAATGGCTGCTAAACGCTTCCACGGCGTCAATACCCGCGTCAGACAGTAGCTGGCGTAGCAACGGCACGATGCTGTTCGGGTGCAATGACACGTCCGACAGGTTCCCCCAGCGATCAATCGCCCTGAACAGGGCGCCGCTGGGTTGATCCAGGAAGTCCAGCCAATCCTGACAGGCCTCGACCGGACAGCACTGCCTCAGAGCGGGCACTTTATACAGACGCCCTTCGGCCTGACGATCCCCCTTACTTCTTCGCAGGTACAGGGACATACCGGCACCGGGGGCCAGCGTGATGTCTTCAATGGTTAACCGACAGAGTTCATCGCTGCGAAAGGCGCGCCAGAACCCGAGCAGGACCATCGCCCGGTTACGCAACCAGACCCCGAGACGCCGTGCGTCGTGCTGACGGGCCTGCGCGATCTGCCCGGCCAGCCACTGATCCAATAGCTGGAGCTGGGTGATGGCCAGGGGCTTGGCCTGTTTTTGCCGGTACGGATGTTCTTCGCGAATGCCCTTCAGGACCGTGCGTACCAGCGGGGCTTTGGTCGGGTCTGGGAACCCCTGGTCCCGATGCCAGCGTGCCAGCGCCGCCAGGCGCTGCTTCAGGGTGGCGGCCGACAGCCGCTCGGCATGATCGGCCAGATAGCGAGCGATGCTATCGGCGGTTGCCGGTAAAAACCCGCCCCAGGTCACCTCAAAATGCTCGACTGCGGATCGGTAGCTGCGTCGGGTGTTGTCGCGGGTCGCCGCCCGAACGTACCGATCAATCGTCATTGGGCCCACCCGTCTCGTTCGATGTCGGCAATGCCGCTATTGCTTCTGTTAACCAGCGCTCGACCGACTCGCACACGGCATCGTTGTCCGCGTTTGAAACCATCTTTGTGAACGTCTTGGCCATGGCATCGCGCACCTGTTGATCGAATGGATCGTCGGGATTGGTGATCAGTGAGCCAGACAGCCTGTCCAGCGCAGACCCCGTGGCTGCTCTATCCTGACGGCCTTGAACCCAGCTTTGCGCCTCAGCCAATGAACCGAACTGCTTGTGCTCCACCCAGAAGAAACTGTTTGGAATCGCGATTGAGCGCCCGTCTTTGAGGTAGGCCCTGATCTCCGCGTCAACGTCCGGTAAATAGGCGTCTTCACTTTGCAGACATTCAAGGGCCGCACGAAAGCTTGGTAATGGGGCGGGAAACCGGTTGCGAAAATCAAACGCCCGGAAGGCAAACACCTGATCCAGTGGATCGGCTTGTGTGTGCATGTGTGATCTCCTGCTGCGTGGCCGTCGTCCGGGGCCATATCGTACCGGTCGTGAGTCAGTATAGCCGCTGAAATGGGTATCACAATGGATAACGCTGGATTATCACATGTTTAATTGGTTGTTCTTTTCAACTATATTTTTAACGTATATAGTACGTAATTACGTATTACGTATTACAGTATGAAATAAGCGTGAGGACACCACCATGGCCCGAGGCGGCATCACCCAACCCCTGGTCGAAGACGCCCGCAAACGTCTTCTGGCACGCAATATCCACCCCTCCATCGACGCCATACGCGCCGAGTTGGGCAACACCGGCTCAAAGACCACCATCAGCAACCATCTGAAAGCGATTGAGGCGCGAGAAAGCACCCGTCTGGATGATGAAGCGCTTCTGAGCAACCAGGTCACCGAGTTGGTTGGCCAACTCGCCCGGCAATTACGCCAGGACGCGCAGGAGACCATCGAACAGGCTGAACAGCGCCACCAGGCCGAGGTCGCCAGCTTGCAGGAAACCCTGAAGGCACAGACCGCTGAGACCCGGCAACACCAGGCGCAGAACGAATCGCTGGCTAAGGAGCGGGATGAGTTACAGTCCGAAGTCCGCAGGCTTCAGAAGGCGCTCTCGACACTTGAAGGCGATAACCGCGCACAGGCCCAACGCATTGAAAGTCTGACTGAGCAGGTTCAGGACAAGCAGCGCCAGGTGGACTCGCTGGAAGAAAAGCACGGACATGCCCGCGAGGCACTAGAGCACTATCGCGGCTCCGTGCAAGAGCAGCGCGAGCAGGATCAGCGGCGGCATGAGCAGCAGATCCAGCAAGTCCAGGAAGAGCAACGCCATCTGCAACAAGCCCTGACCGTGAAACGCGACGAGCAGACCCAGGCCACCCGGGAGATTACCCGGCTGTTCACGGAGGTGACTGAAGTTCGAAAGCAGTCGGATCAGTTGACGCAGCAACTTGGCGAGCGGGAGCGCGAAAATCGTCGTCTGGTCGACAAAACGGTGCGGTTAGAGCAGCAAGCCTTAGCGTTACGTCAACCAAAGGCTGCCTTTGAAAAGCAGCAGCGCGTGAACGACCAACTGAAAGCGAGGGTTCAGCAGCTTGAAACCGAGCTGAGCGTGAAGAATGAGCTGTTGGATCGTTTGAGCGCTGGCAACGATTCCGACGAGACGATTAGAGGGTTGGCAGACAAACGTGAAAAAAAGTCCCAAAATAGCCACAAAGCGTTGAAAAAATAGTTTATGTTGCCTGCGCCATAGGAAGGGAGCTTCATCAGGTGTTCACTTCCAGCATATCAGTGAAGGCAGCTTGTACGATTCCTATTCCCAGGTGTAGTGGGTGATGGTGTAAAATGAGGGACCAGTTTTCCCAGTGCGGCGCAGGCGTGAACCTGAAGATGCTCGCCGAGCTATTTTGGCCCTATGAAAACGGGCGGTATTTACTCCTGATATTGACTATTTTATGTTCAGACACGGCGTTTCCGGATGGATCAGCAGAAGCCGGTGAATTGCTTGTTATCAGAAAACAGATTTTTCGCAGGGTCGACTAACTTTGAGAAAACCGGAACAAGACTTCACCAAGGTCAGTAAATTTTTAAGCTATGTGCTTCGACATAAGCCCGAGGCTATTAACCTAACGCTTGATGATAAAGGATGGGCATCGGTTGCCGATATTATCGAGAAAGCCAAACCACAAATCACACTCACACCTGCACTTATCAGACAGGTCGTCATCGATAATGAAAAAAAACGTTTTTCACTTTCTTATGATAACCAATATATTCGTGCTAACCAAGGTCACTCAATTAAAGTAGATTTACAACTCATTCCGGAAAAACCACCAGCAGTACTTTATCATGGAACTGCTACTCGGTTTTTAGATTCAATAAAACGGGAGGGATTAAAACCAGGGAAGCGACATCACGTACACTTGTCATCAGATATCGAAACAGCTACTGCGGTTGGGAAGCGCTATGGCAAGCCTTCTATTATAGAAATCCCTGCTAGCGCTATGCACCAGCAGGGATTTAAGTTCTTCCTATCCAAGAATAAAGTCTGGTTAACAGAATATGTACCAGCCAATTTCTTAACGGTTATTGTTTAGAGAGCCTTCTTTCTCCGGCAAGACTTCCCACGAATCAGCTATAATTTCATAACAGCCATCACTATCAAAATAGATCATATAGTGATTAAGAATCCATGAATCTCGGTGATCACTTGACGTCGATTCAATTAGTTCGTCGATCCATGTAGATTCTGAAAGCTTGACCAGTTTGTCGTAAGCATTTTCTATTTTCCACGCAGGACAATGCATTTCGGCAACATGGGAATGCGCTCTAACTTTTTCGAAACGCAGACCAGTATTATAGATAATGCCATCCCTGTCGTAGTCAAAATAAAGACAGAGAATGCCGCCAGGGAACTCTAGCCGAACACCTGATACTGAGGATGTTGAGGGTTCCGGTAATGTATAGCATTCAGCAGTGCTGACCATATTAGTTACCACCACTTCGCCTTACAGTTGGTATCCCCTGATCGGGTCCACCTCACTATTACGGTTAAGTTGCCCGGTCAGCCTTGCTTCGTAAGCTGTAAAATTACAGGAGGACTATGCCTGTTTTAAATAACCTCAAACATCGATTTCGGATACAAATAGTCCTCATCTGTGTCATCAACTATTCTGTAATATTCATCATCTTGCTCTACGACATCGTAAATCTTATTCAACGTTAAGCTGATCATTTCTCCCTCGAACTCTCCTTCGACGAAGCTTCCATCTGGCTTCTCATCTAAGTAAGGTTTTATAGAGACGCATCGTACTTTTAATCCAGCCATGTCTTTACCTTAAATTCAACTTTACCTACACCATGAGCTTCATACCAATGGACTTCTGCTCTCCTGACATTTCCAGACGTCGTAACCACATCTGCATCGCCTGATCGCTTCAACCAATTTTTAGCTTTGCCTCCATACTGTTCAACCAGTCGCCCGACCTCTCTAATTCCACGCCCATCTGCTATTTTTCTGATATTCGTAACTTTAGAACCTTCGGCTAAATGACTAGCTCCTCGAACAGAAATACGTGTCGCGGCCGAACCGACTGATTTACCAACTTGGAATGTTCCCTTTGTAACATTCGCACCCTTCAATCCCATCTTCATTGAAGAGCCAAGAAGCTTGATACCTGTCACCCCAAAGGTTCCAGAACCAGAACGATTGATCGAGTCGGAGGTTTCCTCCATCGTCGCGACTTCAAGGCCTATTCCCAAAGCTTCCCAAGCCATCACCGCGAGTATTGGCACAACCGGAAACGCCAGTTCTCCATCGGGGTCTGCATAGCTGTACGGATTGTTATTCCCGTACGCATAGCGGTTGAAAGAGTGGATGTTTGTTTCGTGCCATTTAACGGGATCGATTCCCGTGAATCGCCCAATCGACGAGGTATACCAACGTGCTTTGTGATCAGCCAGGCCTGTCTCCTCGTCCAGCCAGTTACCGGTATAACCACGTTCGTCGGTGTTAGTCGTCAGCTTGAATCCCCAAGGGTCATAAGCCTGCTGCCACACCACAGCTCCAGTACTGTCCGTCGCCGCGATGGGCGAGCCCAGATGATCGTTGTGGTAGTAAGTCACCACCTCAGCGGCACTGAGGGGCAAGGCGGTGAAGATGAGCACGGCCAGGATGGCCAGCGTGTTCCAGATAGTGCGTGTCATAGTTATGTCCTCCCTAACCGTTACTGGCCAACTACAGTGGTGTCATCCACCGCCTTGGCGGCGGTTTTCGAATCCACGTAGATGTATTCCTTGAAACCGCCTGACGGATCGTATTCACCCAGCAGATCCCCCATCAGGCTGTACAACACATGGGTGGTGTCTGTGGGAGTACTCCGGCTGATGCGGGTGTTAGCGCCGTCGTAAGTGTAATCGATCACCTTGGCACCGTTATCAATGGAAGCGAGGTTGTTCGCGCCGTCATAGACCATGATGTTTGGGCCATCGCTGGTCATGTTGCCCCGTAGGTCATGAGTGATAGTGTAAAAAAAGGTTGGAAAGACGCGGTACGTCAACCTGTCAGAATTGTAGTAGTAGTCCTGCAGGCTTCCATTGCGCTCCCGGGTATCAATGTTGCCTCGGCCGTCATAGGTGATTGTCTCGGTACCCCAGGACCCAGTTGCGGACGTCATTCGGTTCACATCGTCATAGCCAATCGTGCGGTTGTGGAGTGACCCAGCGTTATCCACGATGTTGGTGACGTTGCCGACGTTGTCATAGCCCATGCCCAGGTCGACAAAATCCACCTGGCCGTTATTGGATACCAACGTATCAGGCCGCAATCGGCTATCCAGGGTCTGGGTGGTCACAACGCCGTTACCGAAGGTCATGGTGTCGATCGCTCCAGAGGGGTGACGATCCACCGACGACACATAGGGCGTTGCCTGGGTTTGCCAGCCCAGGGCGTTGGTGCCAAAGTTCACTGTGCGTCCACTGGGGTAAGTCACTGAAGCCAGATGGTCCAGATTATCAATGCCGTAAGTCACGTTGTAGGTGGCGCTTCCAACAGTCAATGATTCGTTTTCCAGATTGTCATTCTGATCGTAGGTATAGCTACGGCTGGCCGCCGAACTGGTCACCGATTTCAGGTTACTGTTGTCGTCGTAGGTGAAGGTGGCTGTTGGCGTGCCATCTGAGTAGGAAATGGAGGTCAGGCGGTTCAGGTCGTCGTAGGTCCGCGTTTCAACAATGCCACTGGTACCGATTTCCTTGCTCGTCATATTTCCGACGTTGTCGCGACCATAGACCGTGGTTCCTGTCTCCTGATGGATTTCCTGCATCAGGAAACCCCGTGCATCATGAATGTACTGGCGAGCGTAGCCAAAAAGACCCTGGTCCTGAACTTCACCCTGAAAGACGCGGTAAACCTGGCCCAGACCATTTCTGGAAATGCTGGTCGCGAGGCTTTCGGGCGACGAGATGTAGATCAGCCAACTGCCGTCCATGGTGCCATGGCTGGCGATGGTCTTCGTGGTTACATAGCCGTTTTCATCCACCTCTTGAATTTCAAACCCGCTTGGGTAGGAATAGGTTTTCGAGGTCTGATCGGGAAAGTCGATGCTCGTCACTCGCTGCAGAGCATCGTAGGCGATAGTTCTGCCCTGAGCGCTGTTGGGGTAGCTCTCAAAGGTCATATTACCCACCGCGTCCCAGGCCTTGGTGACTTCGGTCATCGTATTGGAGCTGGTGTCTTCACGCTTGATACCACGGTCGCGCCAGAAGCCGTCGAAGAAACGGGTTTCCTTGTAGTTTCCCCGGGTCAATACGGCCGACTGGTCATCGTAGCTGATCAAAACATCTGCGTGTATGGGGAAGTCGATACCGGTCAGGCGGTTCAGGTCGTCCCAGGTGTAGGAGGTAATGTGTCCTTCACCATTTGTGGACGAGGCCAAGGTACCGTCCGCATTGACAATCCGCGTCTCGGAGATGGCTTCGGGCCGGTTGATAACCTGAGGTGCGCCCCGGTAATAATTTGAAAAGGTAGTTACATGGTTGTTGGCATCGGTGATCGAGGCAATGTCGCCCTCAGGGGTGTACGTGTAGGCGGTCAAAACGCCCGACTTGTCTTCCGTCAGCATATTCCCGGCCGAGTCGTAAGTTCTGTCGGTGACCCACTGGGTGACCGGCGCACCGTTGGGATAGTCAATCGTTTCCTGAGTCACCAGACCGAGGATCCAGTCGCTGGCTGAATGGCTGTAGGTACGAGTGCGAGTCCGATCAGAAGTGGCGGTGGTATTGGTGGTTTCAACGATGGTTTGCGGCTTGGCGTACGCATCGAAATTGGAGTATTGGGTTTGTACGGAGGTGCCTTGTCGCCAATGGGTCACATTGGTCAGTAGGGGAACCTGCGTATCGTTATCAATTCTGGTCGTGTCCCGCCCGTGCCAGAAATTTTCATTGGATAGCAATGCGCTGCTGTACTGGTAGGCGTACTGTTCAAGCATCGTTCCTTGAAGGTCGTACACTTCCTCGTAACGCTTGGTACCAATTTCCCAGACATTGGCGCTGGTGGTGTAGCCGATGTGATAGAAAGTGCGCTGATGGTCCGGTGCCACCATGTGGGTTTCGTCATAACCATACTGCCCGTTGTAGGCCGGTGTGTAAGCGTAGGACCAAGTGCCCGGCGTTATGTCGCGGCCGCTGTTTTGCTTGCCAGTCACAACCGTTGTTGCCTTCTGGGCACCGAAGTTGAAGTAAACATAGTCATAGTCGTAGTCGATGATGCCGCCAGAGGGGTAGGTCACGGTATCGATCGCGAGGCTGCCGGCATCACCGTTGGTGGTGATTGGGTAATAAGTGTAGTTCCAGCTCTCACCGTCTGGACGGGTCACTGTGGTTAGCTGCGCAAAGTCCGGCGTAGTGTTGTTGGTATAGGTGTGGCTATAACTCCAAGTCTGTCCATTGGCGGTAATGGATGTCAGTCGAGTGTTGTCGCTTCCGGTATTCGCATAACTGTAATTGACCGAGCGCCCGTCACTGGTCGAAATCGACTCAATGTAGGTGATGCTGAACGCATTGGTGTTGTAGTCAATGGTCATCCAGTTGCCGTTGGCATCCTCGATGCGGGTCGCGTAGATCTTCAGGCCCTCAGAGTCGTTGGCCCGGTAATCCATGGTGTAGGTGGTGCCATCCGGCGATTTTACAATCACATCGTTGCTGCTATTGCAATTCGCACTCCACCACTGCTTGGTAATTAGCTCAGGGCTGTGTTGATCCGCCAGTACCAGCAACTGGCGACTACCGTCGGCCAGCTCCAGAGAGGGGTTGTCGAGCACATCCACGGCAAACAGATTCTGATTACAAACCTTATCCGCGTTGCTTTCTGAGACGGCAATGCGGCCAAAATGCATGCTCCAGCCGTAGCCATAAGGGCTGTATGGCAAAAAGGCGTCTTGAGGGTTGTTGTAAATCCGGTTGATGCGGATATCGAAACCACCATTACCGGGCACGACGAGATCCGTATAGCTCAGTTGCAGTTGACCCGAGAAGGGATCGATCTCTTCTCCGAAATTCTGGTTGATAGTTTCCTTGAACGGGTTCAAACCCGGCTCTTCGTAGTAATCGCGGATGTTGGCCTGGGCGGTTGACGCAAGCGCGGTGCTTGCGATCAGGCAAGCCACAACTCGAATGCGGAATGACATAAGTCACCTCCATGTGGTTTGGACGTTCGGGGCTAGGCATCACTCACGATGCCAAGTGATAATTAAGAGTTCGGGCCAGCAATCACTGAGCGAACCTTAATTTTTTTGGCTCCGTGCTTCTCCATGGTTTTATTGGCTTTGGGAGCTTTAAGTGATGCCGGCGCAAAAGATGGGGGTCGCTGTTGCGGAGATTTACCAAATGATGCGGCTTGTCTTGTCGCCGAAGCTGGATTTCTGTCCGAAGCACTTACCGTAAATGACAGGTTTTCAATCGCTGAAGCTCCGTCCGGTATTGCACGCGGTTTCTCTGCAAGCGCAACTGACGAAATCAGTGCGAAAAACGTAAAACTGATAGCGGTAAATTTCATGTATCCACTCCCTGTGTGCTGGTCAATTTCCGTACAATCCAAGCTAGGGGTCTGCGCGGCAGAAGTATTTTGAGCAAGTGACCCCGCCGCGTCGAATCACAGTTCGGCCCGAGAACGTATCC
>OJFL01001150.1_pt1 | contig 10707 bp, 4 predicted proteins | sample 1594131 | NCBI WGS metagenome assembly OJFL01 (sample SAMN05416782, study PRJEB24817) | seawater metagenome | isolation source: Sea water | place: Canada:Atlantic | collected 2013-07 | reverse complement strand
AGATTTCTGCCTGTCTCGTGGGCTCGGAGATGTGTATAAGAGACAGATATTATAACTTATATACCATTACTGATACTAACCTTGTAGGTGGAACTAGTTGGCGACCTCCGGGGGCAATACCTTGCTGATATCCAGTACTGTTGTTATTATTATTAGCAGCAGCTGCAGTAATGCTAGAAATAGTCTTCGCTAAAGTTTCTTTTAGACTATTTAAACTAGTATTATTAGATACCGGATTATTTCCAGACGGATAATAGTTATTATTAGCAGTAGGAGCTGTGTTACTATAACCAGTAGCTGTTGGACTTTGAGTAGGGTGATAATTTGAATTCACAGAATATGGAGCAGCTTGGTTAGGTGGACCGCTTTGTGGATGATACATGGCTGCTGGATTAGGATTTTGTTGGTTTATGGCAACAGGTCTTGACCCATAAGGTGCAGTGGTAGATGGAGCATATTGCTGATGTTGTCCGGTTGGATTCGGAATTCCAGAACGATTATCGTAAGGATTCTGTAGACCACCAGCATTAAAATTAGGCTGTAATACACAAGATGTAAATGGAATACAACATATTAATAATACTATTTGTTAAAATGTAAGTTAAATATCTGATTGCTTATTATTGACATTACCTGTTGATTTTGATAGTTTTGTTGATAAGGAGGACCACCTTGATTTGATCTTTGAGGATCGAAACCGTAACGTTGGTTTGGTTGTGACATTATCTTGTTCTTAAATGACTTTTCTTCAAAGAAATTGAAAGCTTGTCAATGCTGTTGTGACCGAGGGTCTAAGACTAAACTATGAGCTAAAACAAAGAAGATTGATCGAGATGAGATGTTAATTAAATATAACCACACAAAGAACCCACACAGAGTGAAGTGGGATTCTGGGAATTAGTGTATCTTTACACTCTCCACCCCTCAAAAGACCACCCTTCTGGTAGGTTTAAATGGAATCCGGCACTAAAAAATCGGTATCTTTTAAAAACCTTTCTCATCGTTGCAATCACAACACAACTAACCAAACCAAATCTTCTTGAAATCATTAAAATTTCTTTGATTATTGATTGGAATATAGGTAAGTTAGTGTGACTAAACAATGCATCCAAAGAAATTTCAACAATATCGCTTCCTTATTATTTTTAGACTGCGCTAGTGATTCATCGATTGAATTGTTCAGTGCTAGCTTTGATCATCCCAATAACGTAAGAGAAACTATATTCTGTGCATGAATTCTTATTGTGATATTAATTTCACTACTCATTCTTCTTTATATTATCATTGTTTTATTCACCTTGAATCAACTGTGATATTCGACTGTTCCATTCTATCTCCTTGCCAAAAGTTAGTTGCGTGACAATATTGGCTGTATTTTGTCCCCATGTTCGTGTATTTATTGCACCTCCAATATGTCCATACTATTTACGTACTATATCAACCATTTATTTCTCCATTCTATGCAAATTTAGGAAAAAGTTGGTTCCTGCGGACGTAAGTCATATCAACAGCATAGAGGCTCCCCACAAGCTGTTACAAACCCTCATCAAGAATAATCGGGATTCCGGGAATACCATTGTACGTACTACGAACTGACCGTTTGCTTTTTGAGTTCCACTGCCATGTTTGTAATCATAATTAATTACTGTACACTGACCGTAATTAGGTTTGATAATTTGTTTGCTGTTAGACATTTATGATGGGTAAAACTGCACATAATCGACGAAGAAGACAAAAGAATAGAATTCGTCGTGCTACTCAGAAGAGCGAAGAAACTAAAGCCGATCGTCACGCCTCCGTAAAGAAGACAATTGCTGGACCTTCTCCATATTCTCCCCAATATTTTGAGTTGCAAAAAGACGGATATTGCCAAATTCATGCCCTTAACAATGCCGTTCAAGAAAAACTATTGACTCCCTCCATGATAACCAAGGTGTGTCAGGTTTTCAAAAAGAACTACGAAAACCATTGCAAGACGCCGAAGGCTCATTACTTTGGTGGTGGAAGTGGCTTTTGGAAACAGTCGATATTTTTCCTAGCTGCACGACCAGCTCTTCTGGCCCGTGGTTATCAACTGATGCGTGTCTGTAAGCATCTGCATAGTGTCCCCAAACTGCAGTATCGCGATATATTAATCAAGTCAATACACGAAATTCAAGTCCAATCTATGGAACCACTCATACTATATACTCGTTATACTGAATCTATGCGCCAAAAGGGGAAGCTGGTACTCCAAGAAACTGCACACTGTGTAGCTGTCCGAGGACCATATGTGCTGGATAGTAACTTAAAAGGAAAAACTGTGCACTTCGAAGATTATCCCTATCTAGACGCCACTGTCCAAGTATTCCAACTGGTGCGCACCAATTTTTCTGTACCAAGACCGATACCTATTCGTTGTACCCCCATAGCTTCAAGTCGTTGCATGAAATCCGATAAGAAGAAGAAACTTTCCATACTATAACTCGAATTACCTATGAAACTCCCCAACACTTGCGGTTGATAGGGCAAGCGGTATTCAAAGATGCCTGCACGCACTGGTCCCCTTGTTTTGGTGATTTTTCATGGTATTTTTGGTGTAGCTGGATTGTTAATTCTATATTAGCAGCGGGCGGGTGGCGGTACGAAACTTAGGAGGTCGTTCCATGAAAGGCTTCATACGAGATACGTGCATCGGTTGTAATTTTCCTCCCATATCAATAACGTAAGTAGTCATATTAATGCAGCTAGTAACAATGTATGGTCCATGCCAGAATTTTGACAGTTTCTTTACATTATGCTCCTTTACTGCAGGTGTATAAATCAAAACTTTCGTACCATTGGTATAGAGAGGAGAATTTTCTTCTTCTAACAAATGCAGTGCCCGATGATATACTCCAGGCTTATTGTATAGCGATTTCCCTACCTCTATGTTCTGAGCGGCCACGGATTGCATAACCTCTAAGCGATGTGTTAAGCTGTGTAAATAATCACGTTGTTTAGTGGTCAACCGACTAAAATCTTGTACATTAGGTAACAGATCAAACATACTGAGGCGACACTCACGACCATAAAGCAAAAGGTAAGGTGAATAACCCGTTGCGCTGCTGACGCTAGTATTAATACTGTGAGTAACCAGTGGTAATAAGCGATCCCAGTCGCGGTGATCTTTATCGTCAGTATACTTTGCAATTGCTTCCTTAAGAATGCGATTAATTCTTTCCACCTGTCCGTTACTTGCAGGATGATATCCGGTTGTGTTGGTCAAGTGTGAACCTAAACGCTGGAAGACATGAGCATTGACCTGATTAGCAGTAATTTCAGAGCCATTATCTGCTAGTAGGACTTCCGCAGGTCCATGCACCATATATAAAGCCTGTATCAGCGCCTCTGCTACTTGTTCCGCCTCCTTAGAACAAATCGGACGTGTGATAACCCACTTAGTAAAGTGATCTACCATCACAACAACATGCTTATGTCCTGTATAAGACTCAGGAAGAGGACCTATAAGATCTACCGAGACTCGCTGAAACGGTCGATACACAGGAGGGTGTCTTAAAATAAGCTTAGGATCATGTGCACGGTCAGTAGCCTTTCCTTTCATTTCACATATGTCGCATGACTGAATATATTCTTCAATATCCTTGCGCATGTGTCTCCAGAACACCACCTGTCGCAGGCGTCGATACGTCTTAGTCACGCCCATATGTCCATGCTCATCATGCGCCGATCTTAAAAGCGCTGCTTTGATAACTGTATCAGTCGAGGGAAGAATCAACTGAAGATGCAGGAGGTGAGCCTTGCGATCTATCCATTGTCGATAATAATGATACTGATTTCTCTCATCCGGTAATAATACCACGTCACCACCATACAGGATCTGCTCTTGGAAAAGCGTTGGAAGTTCGGTCTCTACCGCCGCACGAAATTCTCCGTCAATACGAAAGGTATCTACTGCATGCTCGAATCGCACCGGACTTTCAAGAGCGCTCAGGTTGCGAGTGAAGTATTCTAGAGGAAGCCATTCATCTGGGGTGTCGAATGGTGTTGGCGGCATAGCTATGCGGAGCCCAGTGAAGGTCCCTGATACGGCATCAAATACAACATCTGCTATCTTGTATCGCCAGCCAGACTCTGCATCGACGAATATTCTTCCATAAAGATTGAAGAGTTCATCTGCGTCCACTTTTCTCCCTGTGCCTGCTGCGGTATCCGATACAGGTGTAGAAGGTGGCAATGCTGCTGCTTCTTCTACTGCAGGAACGGTACGTGCCTCAGGACGGGGTCCTGCGCGTCGAGGTACTCGGGGCGCCCTTCGATCTGCTACTCGCAGAGCAGTTACTTTTACCGTAAGATGGCCAGCATCGTCGCGATCGAATTTACCTTCTGTCTGCCAATTACCATCTCGACAGGTAATCTGTGCAGGTAATGATTCGTCTGGTAGTGATACATATTTAGACGGAAGTCGACTGAGAGCATCTGCATTGGCATTTTGCGGTCCAGGTCGGTATATGGTCTGGAACGAGTACTCAGTCAGTGTAGCAAGCCAACGTGCTATGCGTCTGGGTGGATTCTTCCAACTTAGGACAGTTGCTAGAGAGCGATGGTCCGTGTGTACGTAGAACTTTGCCTCAGTTGCTAGGTAAGGGCGATAATATGTGATCGCTGCTACAATAGCCAAACACTCTTTCTCATATGCGCTATAATTTAATTCCGCACCACTCAGGCAGCGAGAATAATACGAGATAACCTGTCGGTCATCAGTTTGATCAACGCCGCGTTGGGATAAAACTGCCCCTATAGCATAATCCGATGAATCTGTCTCAAGATGATATGTAAGATTCGGGTCCGGAAATCGTCGCACACAATCATTGGTGAGCCCAGCTTTAAGTGTTTGAAAAGAGTGCTCGCACTCTTCTGTCCAGTGGAAGTCCACATCTTTTCTGGTCAGCATATTAAGAGGCAATTGAAGCTTTGCACATTGTGGAATCCATTGTCTATAGTAATTCACAATTCCGAGAAATTGCTTAACCTGCGTTACATTGCTGGGCTGAGCAAATGACTGCACCGCGTCTACCTTGGAGGGGGCTGGAAAGATTCCCGCTGCATTAATGCGATGGCCCAAGTAATTAATCTCCGGTGCGCCGATGGTAGACTTCTTACCGTTGAGCTTTAGGTGCTTAGCGCGACACTTTGCAAAGAAGCTGGTAAGGTAACGAAGATGATTTCGGTATAGCGCTTCCGTTGTGTGTGCCTCGGCTCCATTGTACACAGTGATGTCATCCACAAAGACTACTACATTCATAAGATCCCTCGTAAAATCTGACATACCTCGCATAAAAAGAGATGGCGCATTGGCTAATCCCATAGGTAATCGAGTATACATAAACTGACCAAACGGTGCAATGAAGCTGGTTAGATATTGAGCCTCCTTGTCTAATGGCATTTGATGAAATCCAGTATGCGCATCAAAAACCGAAAATACCTTGGCATGGGACATGCGCATCAGTAAATCCTCAATGTTAGGTAATGGCCAATGGCATCGTGTAGTAAATCCATTCAAGACCCGATAGTCAATGACAAAGCGGAGTGCACCCCCTGGTTTTGGAACCAAAAAACATGGTGCTGCCCATGGGCTGTTAGAAGGCACTACTACCCCCTCTTTAATGAACTTTTCGATGATTGTACGCATTGCCTCTTGATGCGCGGCTGGAAGCCGGAAAGGGTTAGCATGAAAGGGACGCGCGCCTGGTTTTAATTCGATGCTTGCGGCAGGTGTGTCCCATGAATCAGTTGAGAAGTCATTATGAAAGATATCTTTATAATGCTGAACCAAATCTTCAAATTGAGAGCGATATTCCGCAGGAATAGACTCGTGCACCGTTGGTAAAGGATCCGTATGTTCTTTTGTTACAGCGGCCACAGTAGGAGATAAAGTGTTCTTATTTGCTTTGCCCAAGTTGATTGCCGACACCTTCTGCCTAAAGTACTCCTGTGCCGTTCCCAAATATTGCAATACAGGCATATCAGTCGGAAAGCAGTTCGTATTGGTAATTAAAATCTGAGGATTAGATCGATCCAATGCAGTGGCTGTGAATACCAAGCCAGTTGTCTCTTCTAGTTTGTCATCTGGTGTTAGTACTAAAGTAGTGAGCATAGTCGATTCTGTCGGTAGTTCCGGAACCCAGATAGGAACAAGTACACTCGACAAAGCTGGAATAGTACCTGGTTCATGCATCGAGAAAGCATCATAGCTTTTGGTCTCGTAACGTTGTATTCGTCCTGTAAGTTTATTACTCTTGGCGAAAATAAAGCCGTCTGCTTCAATACTGAGTGTCGCTGGATTAACTGTAAAATTATGATGTCCCAGCAAAGGCCATCCCAGTAAGACCGGAAATGGACAACTGTCACATATTACCGTAACCGATTGAAAACCATTGATAGCTGTACAGTTGGGCTCAATAGTAAATGTCCTTAATGTCCCCTCATCAGCACGGAGCTGAAACGCTATCGGCCGCGATAGAACACCAACGACGTGCATGCTTTGGCCTTGAGCATCATAACACTGATAAGCTGCAAGATCCCTCCTATCAACGTAATCCTCTATATTCAACCCCAAGCGACGAAATATAACTGAATTTAATACACTAAAATCTGCACCAGTGTCAATGAGAGCAGAGATAGAAACTGTCTTCTCCTCGGATGTAGTAAATGTAGCTGGGATAGTGAATGAAGGATCACTTTTAAGCACCATAGTGCTTCGTATACAGACTCCTAATGGGATAGGAAAAGGCGAATGATCCTTACCACCTGGATCAAACTGCTTGTTTTGATCTCCATCGTCGTTTTCATTCTGCTCTACTTCCGCCCCATTAAATTCCTGGCCATCGTTGTGGTCCTCCATGTCCTCCTCCTGGAATGGCTGGTATTCCTCCTGTATCCCGGGGTAGGTCACCTCCTCCCTAAAACCTGCCGAGATATTTGCAATACGACGCATATCCTCGCGAGCAAAACGATGCTGAGGATGGAATTGGCGATTACTACTACGTGTAGAGTAGGTTCGGTTGCCATCATTAGACCCAGAGAAGTTATTTTGTCGGGTACGTCTAGTGCTCCAATCATTCGGTTGAGTCTGAGAGCCAGACTGCTCTCTCGTGTTACGGGAGTATCGGTTTGGAGAATCCCCAAATGCAAGTTGAGTAGGAGCAGGTCCTTTACCTTGATCTGGATCCATCATCGGCGTAGGGGTAGAACGCAGTGGTGTCGCTCCCATCGGTGATGGAACCATACGACTAGCAGGTGATCCGGGGAGACGATTAGGCTCAGGATCGCGATGTTCCTGATTACGTTCGTGTCTATCGGCTACAAACGGTCGCACATCTGGTGGAATAGGAGACGGGGATGGCAATTGTTCATTACGTGGTCTCACAAAAGAAGAATGCGTGGTATACCCACGTTGCTCGGGATATGGGGACTGTGCGCTATATCCTGGTACTGTGATATTCTCATATACGACACTGCGAAGACCCAGCAGTTGCTGTTGCATTTCACCCATGACCCTCGTCAGGTTGCGAACCTCAGTACGAAGCATTTCGGACTCAGATTGATTTCCCCGAGAAGTGTGAATAGCCGCAATCGGCACTCCCCCGGTCTTCTTTTCAGTTTTTGGTGCAGAAGATGCAACATCCTGGGTTTGTGTCGTAGAGCGCTGAAAAACTTCATATAGCATCTGTGCTTGAGAGGCTAACCAGTCATAGTCATGGACGCGTTCCCTCTCACGATAAGTAGAAACCTGAGCTAATTGCACATCGTGAAGCAACTTCTCCGGTAAGCTTCTAGTTAAAATTGCCCATACGCGATCATCAGTCACCATTTCATCAAAATCATCACGTCGACTAATGATTAATTCTAATAATGCCTTAGGTTCCTGTGGAGTCGTTCGTAATTGAGTAGCCAAAGCAGTAGTAAACTGGTCTACAGTCTGCATATTTGGAAAACGCGCTAAAAATAGACCCACAAAAGAGTTACGCTGATAACGACGTAGTGAACGGGCTGAGATGTCCTCATCCTGATACTCCATGAACGCGAGGTTGCGTTGCGACGCAATATTTAATGATCGAACCCATGTCTCTGCTGTCCCTGTCAGAGATGCGCATGCTACAGCGATTCGCTCCGGGCTGCTAAGGCCATTCGCGTAAAGGTTTATGGCACGAATGAGTCCCGCCAACCATTCGGCTGCCGAGGTACTAGAAGACTCGTGGCCTGAGTATTTATTCGGATACATTTTGGCGACCATCTCTATTGCTTTCGCTAAATTTGTGTTATAAGCTGGGGCTCCCGAGTTCATTTGTCGATTAGGTGGAGCGCCCTGAGTACGTCCCCAGTCAGTGCGACTATTGGTGAATGCGCCAGAGCCAGCATTATATCCTTGAAGACCTTGTCCTTGACCATGATAACCGGAATTAGGCGGTGCAGAATTATTGTTACCTTGCCCTGGGCCCTGAAAACCAGAGTTATACGGTCCAGATCCAGAAGCATATCCAGAAGGAGGTGGTCCATTTGCGTTTGAACCTTGATGAGAAAACATCATAGGATTTGCCGCTGGTGTAATCGTGCTGCTCTCTAGTCGGTGCGAAGGAAAGGGCTGAGGAGAAAACCAGTTACCCTGCCAATGTTGTTGTGGTGGGTGTGGTATTTGCCAAGTATTCCCATCAAACCATGGAGCTGCAGGATAAGGAATTTGTCCTTGATATGGTCCAGAGTGGCCGGAATATCCCGGTGGATTCACATTCATGGGATAATTTGGCGTAAAATTATAATTATTATTATTATAAGAATAATCAAAAGGCCGTCCATTATTATTCGTTAAATTGTTATTATGAGTTAAATTTTGCATATTGGCGAAAGAATTAGCCTGATTTTCCCCGGCAGTATTGGAAGAATTTCCAACGCCAGATGAAACGGGCACATTTTGCAAGCCAAAATTATTAATATTTGAGAAGTTATTTGAAGCGACAGAGGAAGCATTATGCGGTGTAGGATCAACTGTGTTCTCTCCTCTATTTACTAAATTTTCTGCCGGTGGAGCTGCAGATGCTGACTGATTATTATTTTGGATTTGATTGTTTGACATTATCAAAGTATTTTTTTCACTACGATATATATGATTAAAAAAATTTTTTTTTTTACTCGGAACACAAGAAGAGAACACTCGCTACCAACTGTTGTGACCGAGGGTCTAAGACTAAACTATGAGCTAAAACAAAGAAGATTGATCGAGATGAGATGTTAATTAAATATAACCACACAAAGAACCCACACAGAGTGAAGTGGGATTCTGGGAATTAGTGTATCTTTACACAGCCAAGCAGTTCATTAGCTTTTTGAAAAGGTATCTTTGACCTCTGTTGTGGCTGAGATTGTTAATGAATCCTTTTAATGAAATCATAGAGTCTACGTGCTCTTTCCCTACTATGAATGATATCGATAGTTCTGGAGCCTTGGAGTTAGAATTGGAAGATGAAGCATTGACACCGAATACTATACCTTATCGTTCTAGATACAATCATAATGATACAACTAAGAAAGATCCTGTTTTTGATGTAGTTGCAGAAGAAGAGGTTTATGCTCTTCTGTTTCGACTCAAACAGATTGTTGGAGATGTTGATATGAAACCTGTACTTGACAAGGTTAATGAACTACGCGAGAAAAACAAAATCAAAGTTGAAAAAATTATACCAAATACTAGTTTTAAACAACTTAACATACATGATAAGTCTAATGGAAAAGCAAAGACCGCACACTTTGCATTAACAAGTCCTGTCATAATGAATCGCCCAGCAGAAGATAATTTGTGGGGCAGTAACAACACTTTAGATGAAGATATTGAAAGTGGTGCAACTACAGCAAGATCAACAAAATACTCTCGCTATTCATTAGGATCAAATCGATTTTCATTAAAAGCACGACAAATTTCATTGGGAACTCTTAATTATGTTGGTGGGAACAAACTTCTACGCCCTCAGACACGACCTTCCCTGGCTTCACCCGACCCTTATGCTTTTATGAGCCCTAATAAACTAGCAAAAAGTCGTTCCTTATCTGCTGATGCTTTAGCTGCTGCGAGTCTAGATGAATCTTTTCACACTCATAATATAGGAGATGAAAACTTTGTCGAGTTCTGTGTGGTAGGAGTGCAGAGTGATATTCTCAACGGCTTGAAGTCTTTAGAAAATACTTCATTGCAGCCTACAGAGCGATTAGATGTCTTCCCAGTAGACCGAGAAGCAGTAGTAGGGAATCTTCATGAGTATTGTTTTCCTTACGGGGCGGAGCTGAAGTATGTGACGAGGAAGGATCTGGATCGCCTGAGTGTGGGCCTGCCCTCCACTGCACGGCACAGCAAACCCCGCAGCCAGATGAATACCACCGATCATCGTATCCATCATCACAGCCATCACCATCCTCCTAGCAGTACTGGGAGTGTCGTAGGCTTGCAGTATCAGATCATGCAGTTCACAGATGCTGAGGGGGTGACCTACTACGCTGTGTGTGTGATCTCAGATGAACCCGTAGAGCAGGTGGGCGAGGCACTACAGACCAACATGGATGCACTGCAGAACTCCATTGCTGCATCGAACACAATCAAGCGGTATCTAGCCTATTATTCTCATAAGATAAAGCAGTTAATGAATACTGAACTAGACGCACAGTGGGCTGAGAACATTA
>OJFL01001148.1_pt1 | contig 10715 bp, 10 predicted proteins | sample 1594131 | NCBI WGS metagenome assembly OJFL01 (sample SAMN05416782, study PRJEB24817) | seawater metagenome | isolation source: Sea water | place: Canada:Atlantic | collected 2013-07 | reverse complement strand
GAAGGTAAGGAGAAGAGCGTGACGAAGATCGTGGTCGTGACATCCGGCAAGGGTGGCGTCGGCAAAACCACCACCAGTGCAGCGCTGGCCACAGGCCTTGCCCTGCGCGGTTTTAAAACCACTGTGATTGATTTTGATGTAGGCCTGCGCAACCTGGACCTGATCATGGGGTGCGAACGTCGTGTGGTCTATGATCTGGTCAACGTGATCAGTGGCGATGCCAACATCAAGCAAGCGCTGATCAAGGACAAGAAGGTGGACAACCTGTTCATCCTCCCCGCCTCCCAGACCCGCGACAAGGACGCCCTCACCATTGAAGGCGTGGAAGGCGTGCTCAACGCCCTGCGTGATGACATGCAGATGGACTACATTATCTGCGACAGCCCCGCCGGTATCGAAAAAGGCGCCCTCATGGCCGCCTACTTCGCCGACGAGGCCGTGGTCGTCACCAACCCGGAAGTCTCCAGTGTACGGGACTCCGATCGCATCATCGGCATTCTGGCCAGCAAGACCCGCCACGCCGAACTGGGCGACGGGGACATCCCCTCCCGCCTGCTGCTGACCCGCTACTCCCCGGAACGGGTAGAGAACGGACAGATGCTATCGGTAGAAGACGTCCAGGAAATTCTCGCCATTGAACTGCTTGGCGTGGTCCCGGAATCCCAGGCGGTGCTCAATGCCAGTAACTCCGGCAGCCCGGTCATCCTGGATACGGATTCCGATGCCGGGCAGGCCTACAGCGATGCCGTTGCCCGCTTCCTGGGTGACCAGCTGCCGCACCGCTTTCTTACCACTAACAAGAAAGGTCTATTCGGCCGTCTGTTTGGAGGCTAACGGATGAGCATCTTCAGTTATCTGCTTCCTAAAAGGCAGAACACGGCATCTGTGGCAAAAGAACGCCTGCAGATCATTGTCGCCCGCGAACGCTCCACCCGCGGTGGCCCGGATTACCTGCCGCAGCTTCAGGAAGAACTGCTGCAAGTGGTGCGTAAATATGTCCCTGTGGACCAGGACGCCGTGAACGTCCAGATGGACCGGGAATCCGGCTGTGAAATTCTCGAACTGAATATCACCCTGCCGGAAGCCTGATTCCATGGCGATCGCCCCTGTTGCTGGCAACCACTGCAGCGCAGGGGCGACCTCTACCTCCCTGCCTCATCTCACTTCGGGCAAACCCACCTGCCCCCTTCTCACTGCGGTAACACCTGCCACTCCGGCTCGTCGTACTCACCGATCACGCTGACCTCAACCACTTTGGCGTGCTTTTCCAGAATCGCCTTGACCCTGGCGCTGCGGCTGTCGTCCTTGGCATCACGGTGTGCTTTGCTTTCCCAATGGGCGATGGCCAGTACTGTGTCCGGGTAGCCGATCTTGCGGTGTAAATAAGTACCTTTTGCTCCTTCGCTTTGCTGAATGATTTCGCTGGCCTCAACCCAACCCTTGGCATATTCCTCCACGCTAAAACCCGGCTTGACGCGTACCTCAAAAATAAATTTCATCATCGCTCTCCCTGTCGATAAAACTGTGCCAACAGGCGGTACAGAGCCGGCCAGTCCTTGTAGAGCTGATCCGGCCCTTCGAAAAAGGCCTCACTGCACACCGCAAAAAACTCACCCGGACCGGTCAGCGCATAAGCATCCACCGGCATGGGCCGGTGGTGCTGATAGTCGCTCAGCAACTCTTCCCAACACGCGGTGAAGGTTTCATGCCATTGTTTCGGGTTCATCCCGGTATGCAACGGCGGCCTGCCGTTGGCGCCATTGCGGCGCATATCCAGTTTGTGGGACATCTCGTGAATCACCACATTGCTGGCCCGGTTTTCCGGCGCGCAGGCATCACAGATCGCGTCCCAGGACAGAATCACCGGGCCCTGATGCCAGGCCTCGCCAGCCAGCACCGGCCCCTGGGCATGGACTACACCGTCTTCGCTCAGGTGTGGTCGATTGGGAATAAAGGCGCCTTCATACAAAATCACCGTGTACCAACCGTCATACCAATCCAGTCCCAGGTACAGAATGGGCACACAGGCCATGGTCGCCACTTTCAGGCACATGGCATCGGTGTAAGCGAACCCACCGCCCGAGGCGATGCTTTTTCGGGCCAGAAAACGCAGCGAGAGATCAAACAACGCATCCCGCTCTTCACCCGCGAACCGGGCCATTAACGGCCAGTCCGATACTGCGGCCTCCCACTCCTGCCGGGTATATCCCATCTTCCTGACCCGGCGAGCGTCCCGCCAGTTCTTCCAGGCTGCAAACATGCACTGCCCTCACGTGATTGCTTGGTCGTATTGTGATTACCGGTGTCTACTTTGACCATGATCGCGGCGTTTCACCAGTCGTTACCGGCCGGTACGCCTGTGCTACCATCGCCGCCTGTCTCTGCTGCGAATAGTGTTCAGTGTCTATCCACCAAGCTCATAAAGCTGACCTGCTGCTTCTGGTGGTCACGCTTCTGGCTGCCATCAGCTGGATGTTCTCCAAAGAAGCCGTGCTGGCCATGCCTCCCCTGCTATTCATGTCGCTGCGTTTCCTGCTGGCCGCAAGCCTGCTGGCCATGGCGGCGCACCGCCAGCTGCGCCGCCTGAGCGGCCAGCAACTGCTGCGTTGTGTCCGGGTCGGTACCGTTTTCGGCATTGCCATGAGCTGCTGGGTAATGGGCCTGGCCATGGGCGAGCACGTGGGGGAAGGCGCCTTTCTGACCAGCCTGGGAGTGGTGCTGGTGCCAGTGATAGGCCGGTTGATCTTTGCCGAGCCGGTGCCTGGCAGTACCTGGCTGGCACTGCCGGTGGCCGCTGCGGGGCTGGCCCTGCTGTCCTTGGATCAGGGGCTGCACCTGGAAGCCGGGCAGTTATTTTTTGTGGCCGCCGCCACCATTTTTGCGCTCTATTTCAATCTCAATACCCGCGCCGCCAATACCCTCTCCACGCAGGGCATGAATGGCGAGTGTATTGAACACCCACGCGTCCCTGCCCTGGCGCTGACCACGGTAGTGCTCGCCGTGGTGGGCATACTAACCGGGGTGTTGTCCGCCATTTTTGAACCCTGGCAAAGTGTTGCGGCCAACGCCACACCCATACTGGCCCTGTGGGTGGTACTCAGTGCCACGGTAGGCACCGCCCTGCGTTTTCTGGTACAAACCTATGCGCAAAGCCTGTCACTGCACAGCCATGGTGTTGTCATTATGGTGCTGGAACCCATGTGGACCGCACTGATGGCAGCCGCCTGGTTCGGTGAACAGATGACACTGCTGCAACTGGCAGGCTGCGCGCTGATCTTTCTGTCGCTTCTGGTCAATCGCTGGCGAGCTGTACGCAGCCTCCTCAAGGTTTTCCTGAGCCGGCTTTTTGTTTCAACCCCAAAGTAAAAGGAGTTCCAATGGGTGGAGAAATAGCGCAACTCATCACCATGACGCTACCGACCTTTCTGGTCGCCATCGCCGGCTTTGTACTGGCCGGCATTTTCATGCCAAAGGCACGGACCGCCGCCATTCTGGTATTGATCGCCTCGCTGCTCAGCCTGGTCCATATCGCCTATATGTGCCTGCAGCAATTCGTGCTGATAGAAATGCTGTATGACGACAAGATATCTGGCGATCTCTTTGCCCTGATCTCCAGCGGCATCTACAACGGGCTGTACCTGATCATCAGCGCATTGATGCTGGGTGCCGCCTTTAGCGGTCGCCATCAGCCTGTGACAAACGCCCCGCAAAACCCCGCCATCAACACCAACGCGGCGCCGCACCGTGGTGGGCTGGTACTGACACTTGGCCTGTTGGGGGTACTGCTTTTTGCCCCTGTCGGCATTGTCGCCTGGATCCTGGGCAACAAGGATTTAGCTGCCATGCGCCAGGGCAATATGGATAACAGCGGTGAAGGCATGACGCTGGCGGGCAAGGTGCTGGGCATTCTGGCCACAGTGATGTTCATCGTGGGGATCCTGGTGGTCATTGCTGCGGTTGCCATTGTCGCAACCAGCTATCGAGGATTCTGATCTCCATCCCCACATCCCTGCTTCACAACACCCGTGAAGCGGGGAGCATTCCCCCTCCGGCAAGCCCCACCTGACGACTTTGTCTACTCCCGTGTGACCCAGTTCCTTCTCTCATTCGCCAGTTGGCGCACCATTTGGGCCCAATAATGCCAATAAAAAAAGACTGACATAATGATGGGACCGTTCTCACGTGCTGCTCTCGCCAGCCTGACCCTGACATTGCTGCCCCTCGCCAGCATGGCCGACTCGGCTTGCCTGAGCGCAGCCCCCTTCGCTGCCTCATCCTCCTCACTGGCCATCAGCCAGGATGATGAACAGCTTCTGGACCTGCTGGGCCACCAGGCGACCACAACGCAAGCCCGTACACTGCTTGCCTATAACCAGCATGCCAGCAGCATCAACAAACCGATTCTGGGTAATTACGCGCGCCTGCGGCTGGCCGCACTGGCCCTGAAAGACGGCGATACCGCCTTTGCCCGTCAGCAACTCAGCGAAGTGGAGCAAAACAGCCCCGCTGCTGTCGATGCCGCCTTCCTGCTGGCAGAGAGCTATCGGCGCGACGGTGACGAGGAACGGGCCCGAGCCTGGTTTATCCGTATTGCCGCGCGCTTCCCGGGCAACCCCCGGGCAGTATCCGGGCTGGTGCTGGCCGGCGATGACTGGCGCAATCAGGGCGCCGATGCGCTGGCCCTGCCGGTGTACAACCTGGCGCTGACCAAGGCGGCGGAGAACCTCAATGCCCTGGATCAACTCTCCAGCCAGCCGGAGCAGCTCTACCGCACCCTGACCAACACCGTTGCGGGCAACAGCACCACGGTGATGGACCAGCTGGTACTGGCCATGGTTCGTGATAACGACAGCCAGGTACTCACCGCCACCCGCCAGTTAATAGCGGCGCACCATCAACAGAAGTGTCTGGATCGCCGGGAAACCGATCTGCACAACGCCATCCAGCATGCCACCGCCAGAGACCTGACCAACGGCGCCTTTCGCACCGCCGCAAAACGCGAAAAAACCGCCACCGAACAGGAAATTGCAGACCTGCAGCGTATCCTGCAAAACGCCCCGGATGCCGACGAACTAAACGCGCAGCTGGTCGATGCACAGGAACGGCTGGAGCGGCTGAATACCCGACTCAATAAGCTCGGCGGCACCGCGCTGCCCGCGGCACTCCAGCAACGCAAAGACCAGCTGGCACGGGAAAAACAGCAGGTGGAATCAAATCTGACCGACGCACGGCGCCGGGTGCGCGAAGCGCTGCAAGCGCAGCTTCCGGAACTGGAAACGTTCTACCGGAATCTGGCGGGGGAAGCGCAACTGGGCAAGGCCCAGTTGCTGCAGAAAAAATCCTGAAGGGAACGCCTGATGCGGGATGCCTGAACCACGATAGCCATCGTCACAGGCTCCCGCACCCTCACCCCTTGTGGCTTTTCAACAAGGCGTCCACCTTGTCGATGTATTTCTGCTTGGCCTCGTCTGCCCCCAATCCTTTGAGCTTGGCCCAGGCGTCATACTTGGCGCGCCCCACCATATCCAGCATTCCCGGGCGCTTGCCGGTCACATCTCCGGTGCTTCCCTGCTTGAAGTGCGCATAGAGAAACAGCAGATCATCATTGGACGGTTTGCTGTCGAGAGTTTTGACATCTTTCTGGGCTTGTTCAAATCGGGCAGTATCGGTCATGATGTTTCCTGTCGATGTGATCATTGTTGTATAAGGCTCGGGCCTTAATTTCTGCAGGAAATAGTGCGCTGTGATCGCGGATGAATCAACATACCAACACAACCAAAACGAAGAATAACCAGGTTACGCCATGAGCGACGCAGGGCAATCCCAGGCCAGCCAGAGTCTTGACCAGCAGCAGGAAGGCATTCTTCGTAATGCCCTCAATACTTTTCTGGTGCAATTCGACCGTGCCCTGGAACGGCGATACGGCGAGCACGCGCATCAACGCGCGCGGGATCTGATCAATCGCTCCGTTTACCTGCTGATGGGGCTGTACGTGTTGGTTGTGCTACCGGTCATTATGCTGGTCAAAACGCCGGAAATGGCCGCCTGGCGAAGCTACGGCGTTTACCCCATCGCCGTCGCCCTGATTGGGCTGTGGTGCTGCACCCGGCTGAGCTGGCTGCGCCCCCACGCCATTGGCGTCATGTATCTGGCGCTGGGCCTGTCCCTGTCCGGTACCGTTTTAGGGGCGATCCGCTTCGATGGCAGTTTCCCCGGGCAGATTTCCTCGTTTGAAACCATTTATCTGCTCATTATTGGCTTCTCGATTCTGCGTCTGCCGCCCCGGCAGACGTTGATCGCCTGCATCCTGGCCGCCGTGGCGGCCTTCGCAATCAGCCTGCTTATGCGCCTGGAGCTTCCGTTGTTGCTGGTGTCCCTGTCGTTCGGTATCCCGCTGATCATCTGCACCCTAAACGGCTATATCCTGGATATCAGTGCACGGCGCAATTTTGCCAACAACCTGTTGCTGGCCCATGAATCCGAGCAACTGAAGCACTGGCGGGAGCAGGCAGAAAAAGATACCCGTCGGCAGCAACAGCTCAATACGTTCATGGAGCAAATCGCCGGCAACCTGACCCCCACACAGCTACTGGAACGGGTGCTGGGTTATCTGGTTCAGCAAGCGAATGCACAGGTGGGCGCGGCCTATACGCTGGAAGAGGACACCCTGGTACGCCAGGCCAGCTGGGCACTGAACGAGTCAGCTCAACGCCGCGACACCCTGCCCGCGGACGAAGGCCTGCTCGGCGCCGCGCTAAACCAGCGGCTGCTGATGCAGCAACATCACGTACCACAGGATTATCTGGATCTGGAAACCGGCCAGGGGAAACGGCCACCGGGTGCCGTGCTGCTATGGCCCCTGATACAGGGAGACCACCCCCTGGGCATCATTGAGATCGCCAATACCCAGGGCTTTGATCAGGAACAACAGACGCTGATCAACGAGCTGCATCGCCCTCTCGCCTTTGCGCTGCAATCCGCGCAACGGCGCCAGCAATTCCTGGATCAGGCCGCCGGCACCCGCGCCTAACCGGCTTTGCAGCTGCGTCAGTCAATACCTCGTGCGGCCTTGGCCGCTTTCAGCGGGGCGGACAGCAGCGCCGGCTTACGCGGCACAATATCCGCCAGCGATGCCACCATCCGGGCCATGTCCGCATCCATATCCCCGGTAGGCAGGAAACAATCGACAATGCGCACCTGACGGCGCCGATAGCAAAAGCCCAACACCACAATCGGCACTGCCATCTGCTCGGCAATACGGTAAAACCCGGTTTTCCACCGCTTGGCGCCAGTACGGGTGCCCTCCGGTGCGAGCCCCAGCCAGAACGGCGTCTCGCGCATTACCGCCGTGGTCTGATCCACCACATCCCGAGCGCTGTCACGGTTCACCGGGATGCCTCCCAGCCAGTACATGAGCCGGCCCAGACGCCCTTCAAACAGGGTGTGTTTGCCCATGAAGCGCACCTGCACCCGTAGCGACTGGATGGCACTGATGCCGATCAGCCCGTCAATGTTCGAGGTATGCGGTGCGACCGCCAGAACCACACGGGGCGTATTGGGCAAGCGACCAACAATGTGCCAGCCCATGGCCCCCAGTATCAATTTGCCCAACCCCGCCAGCAGCCAGTGGCCGCGACGGGGCACCTGATCCCCCAGTGTTCGCGCTGTCAGCGGTGCCAGTTCCGATTTCATGCAAATACCGTAAAAGTCTGTCGACTCAGTGCCACGGCCTTCCCGGCCGCGTCCCAGATCACCGCCTGGCTTTGGCCATAGCCGTCACTGCACTGGTCTGTGTTTACTCGATATTGCCATAAAGTATCCGCCGGTCGAGACTCTGGATCATCCAGCAATTCCATGGTCCAGGTCAGAGAGCTGGCCGGTGCCGGACCTTTAAGCAGTGGCAGCACCGAAGGCGGCCAGGTATCTACCAGGGCAATCAGCGCCGCCGTACTCATGGTTTCCGGGGGTACGGCAAAGCCCATGTAACCCCCGAAATCCGGCGCTGCGCTGGCGCTGAACGGTGGCATGCCCTCCGCATAGCGGATATCAAAATGGGACAGGAAATCCGGCGTCAGCCCCTTGATAAACGGTAGCGCGATGCTTTGTTCCGCCCCTTTCAAACCTGGCGCAGACGGCCCTTCCACCACCACTTTGGACTCCCGGCCCACACCGAAGCTGGCCAGCATAACCGCGACTACCTGCTCCCCCTGGCGAGCGGACACCATCGCCTGCATCACCGATTTCCCTTCCCGTAACACCGTCGCTTCCAATGCAACCTCACCGGGCGATGCCGGCGCCACAAAAGACAGAGAGAAACTGCGCAAGAATCGCCCAGTCGCCACTGTCTTTTGCAGATGGTCAAACAACACCGCACCGACCAGCCCGCCAAACAGCGCCCGGCCCTGCCCCCAGCCTTCAGGGAAGGAGGCACTGCCCTTGCCATCCACCGTGGCCAAAATTTCATCGAATGTCATGATCTCTCACTTTTTGCATGCCTGAAAATAGCGGCCCTTTATTTACCATCCCCGCCAGATCGGTAAAAGTCATTATCCCGAAACGGCGCCATAACCAACAAGAGTGCGCATAAAACAAGCGGAAATAGTGTTTTCCCCATGCGCTTGGCGCCCCTTGCCGGTAGCATAGGCGCCTCTTTTTCAGTTTCGCCAGTACGGAGATAAACGCATGACCTGGTTGAAATCCCGACGCTTTCAGTACCTGTTGGCCATCACTGCTCTCTTTTTCTCGCTGATGGTTGTACTGCGCGCCGTGTTTTATTTCGGCTTTTCCCCTTTGTCCGGTGACAGTGACATCGCCACCGACACCATTCTCACCGCCTGGGGCATTGGCCTTCGCTTTGACTTGCGCCTGGCCCTGCTGCTGATGCTCCCGCTGGCGGCCCTGGCCTACCTGCCCTGGCTGAACCTGCTACGCAGCAGCATTGCCCGCTTTGTGGGTCATACCTATCTGCTGCTGGCCCTGTTGCTGGTGGTGCTCACCTATATTCTCGATTTTGGCCACTATGCCTACCTGGGCGACCGGCTCAATGTCACCGCGTTGCGTTTCCTGGAAGACACCGCTATTTCCACCCAGATGGTCTGGGAAAGCTACCCCGTTATCTGGATTACCCTGGGCTGGCTGCTCACCACCGCGCTCACCTTCTGGGCCGCCCTGTGGATTGAGAAAACCTTGCTCAGCCGTCCGCAAACCCGCATTGCCAAAAGCCAGGCCACATTCGGCTTTTTCGTCTGTTTCGCACTGTTCTTCTTTGCGATTCTGGGTCGGGTCAGCGACATCAATATTCTTAACCCGATCCCACTGCGCTGGAGCGAAGCCTTCGCCACCGGTAACAAGGCGGTAGGATCGCTGGGGCTAAACCCGGTGCTGTACTTCTACGACACCACCCTCATCCCTGCCTCCCCCTACGACAAGGACTCGGTGAAAGAGTATTACCCCGTCATGGCGGATTATCTGGGCATTCCGGCAGAGCAGCGCCAGGAGCTCAACTTCGACCGTGTTGTGGATGTGCAGCCCCACAAACTGAATTACGACCAACCACCGAACGTGGTATTCGTGATGCTGGAGTCCCTCGGCGCCAGCCGTGTCGGCGCCTACGGCACCCCGTTCAACCCCACCCCGCATCTGGACCAGATTGCCGACGACGGCTGGCTCTTCAAACACTTCTACGTACCGGTTACCGGCACCGCCAAAACCATCTGGGCCACCTTCACAGGTATTCCTGATGTGGCGCCTACGGAAAGCGCCAGCCGTAACCCTCTCACCAGCCATCAACGCATGGTGCTGAATGAATTCAAGGGCTACCGCAAATTCTACTTTGTCGGCGGCAACGCCGGCTGGGCAAACATCGACGGGCTGATTAAGCAGAGCATTGACGGGATTGAGCTGTACGAGGAAGGTGACTGGAAAGCGCCCAACGTAGACGTATGGGGCATTTCCGACCTGGAGCTATTCCGCGAGTCCAACCAGATTCTCGACGACCTGCCCAACGATCAACCTTTCTTTGCCTTTATCCAGACCGCCGGCAATCACCGCCCCTTCACGATCCCCGAAAAGAACGGGGATTTCGAAGTACGCGATATGCCGGAAGAAGAGCTGAAAGAGCACGGGTTCCGCAACCCCGCCCAATACAACGCCGTGCGTTTGCTGGATTACAACGTGGGCGAATACATGAAAATGGCACGCGCCAGTGACTATTTCGACAACACGATTTTCGTGTTCTTCGGCGACCACAACAATCGCATTACCACCATCCCCCACATGCCACCGGCCATGGAAAAACTGGGGCTGGAGAGCAATCACGTGCCACACATGATTTATGCACCGGCTTACCTGAAACCCCGCGTTATTGAACAATCAATGGGGCTAACCGATGTGATGCCCACCATCGCCGGCATGCTGGGCCTGACCTACCGCAACACAACCCTGGGCCGGGACATTCAGAGCCCGGCGCCAGAAGGCGACCGCGCCAGTTTTGTGGTGATGCAGGAAGGGCCGCGCCCGGTATATGGCGCGTTGACCAAGGATTACTTCGTGCGCATGAACCACGATGGCAGCAATGCCACCCTCCATGACCTGCACAGCGACGACCCGGAAACCGACCGCGCCGAACAGCACCCGGACGTGTTTGAAAAACTCTATGACCTGGCCCGCGGGCAATACGAAACCGCGCGCTACATGTTCTACGACAACGTGGACAA
>OJFL01001147.1_pt1 | contig 10718 bp, 9 predicted proteins | sample 1594131 | NCBI WGS metagenome assembly OJFL01 (sample SAMN05416782, study PRJEB24817) | seawater metagenome | isolation source: Sea water | place: Canada:Atlantic | collected 2013-07 | reverse complement strand
TCTACACACTGCATATCGTCGGCAGCGTCAGATGTGTATAAGAGACAGATTATCTTATGCCAATGGAACTGTGAGGACCTTCATCTAGGATAACCTCTGCAACCCTGGCATCAATATCATCCAAACTTAATCCCTCATTTCTGGCCCAATCAACTAACTGAAGCACATCCTCGTCGTTAACAACTGGGCGCCACTCTAGCTTAGCATTCGGGCCATGGCAGCGAGAAAAACAATTGCTCGGACCCTGAGTAGCCCATCGGGTACCAGTTGCTCGCAGTAACATGAGTGTTACATTTGCCTCTGCCCGGGTTGCCCCCTCTAATTGCATAGCCTCATAAACCATATTTTGGGCTGCCCTCCATCGGTGATGTTTGCTCTTAACAGAGTAGTCATATGATATCACTGTTTTCACGAAATGCGAGCTCAACCCTGAACCAAAAAGATCAACAAATAGCCGCGGAAAACCCCTACCATCTACGACACTACCAGCGGGAGTAATCCACACTTTCCCATCTTTCTGCTGGTAAATAAGTTCCGACCTGGTTTGATATTGCTCTATAAAGGAATCCTCGATAGGCTCCAAACGCCCGGCGCCCTCAAAGCCATTTTGAGCTGAGACTGAGCCAAATGAGAGAGTCAATGTAAACAGGACCAACAACCTGACATGCTTGGTACGTAAACTATCCATAAACATCCCTTTTAGAGCAATGCAGTGAGTATACGCTGGCTATACAGCTAATTCAGATCCCTCACAACACGCACTCGAAAAGAGTACGCAATGAGTTTAATTGGCCTAAGATTTTAGGGACTTGTAACGTATTCTTTTTGGCTTTGCACCCTCTTCCCCTAAGCGCCTTCTTTTGTCCTCTTCATATTCTTGATAGTTACCTGCAAAAAACTCAACATGAGAATCCCCCTCAAATGCAAGAATATGCGTCGCAATGCGATCCAAAAACCATCGGTCGTGGGAGATAACTAAAACCGAACCAGCAAATTCTAGAAGTGCCCCTTCAAGCGCCCTTAAAGTCTCAACATCAAGATCATTTGAAGGCTCATCTAATAACAATACATTTCCACCTTCTATCAACGTTTTCGCTAAATGTAACCTTCCTCTCTCACCCCCAGAGAGATTACCAACAATTTTTTGCTGGTCCGACCCTTTAAAATTAAAGCGACCAATATAAGCCCTGGATGGCATTTCAAATTTCCCAACTGTTAACACGTCAAGTCCTTGCGATATCGCCTCCCAAACGGTTTTATCGTTCGGTAACGTATCACGCATTTGATCGACGGCCACAACATTAGCAGTCTCTCCAATGACAACCTCCCCAGTATCGGATGCTTCAGCCCCAGTAATCATTTTAAACAGTGTTGTCTTACCCGCACCATTAGGACCAACTATCCCAACAATCGCACCTGGCGGCACCGTGAACGACAGATCATCAATAAGCAATCGGTCTCCAAACGCCTTAGAGACAGACTTAAATTCGATGACCTTATCCCCTAATCGGTCTGCAACTGGAATAAAAATCTCTTGCGTTTCATTGCGCTTTTGATATTCGTGCGAAGATAGTTCTTCGAAACGCGACAAACGTGCCTTGCTCTTTGCTTGACGAGCTTTCGGATTAGAACGAACCCATTCTAATTCCGTCTTGATGGTTTTAATCCGCGCCGACTCCTGCTTGTCCTCCATCTCAAGACGCTTTTCTTTTTGCTCAAGCCAAGAGGAATAATTACCTTCCCACGGAATGCCATGTCCTCGGTCCAACTCTAGTATCCATTCAGCCGCATTGTCCAAAAAATAACGATCGTGGGTAACAGCAACCACAGTGCCAGAGTACCTCTGAAGAAACTGCTCTATCCAATGAACACTCTCGGCGTCTAAGTGGTTTGTCGGCTCATCGAGTAACAACATATCCGGCTTCGACAAAAGCAATCGGCAAATAGCCACTCGACGTTTCTCACCTCCTGATAGGTTGGAGATTTGCGCATCCCACTCCGGCAACCTCAGAGCAGCTGCCGCAATTTCGAGTTGCACATCTGAATCAGGTCCAGCGGTTGAGACGATCGCCTCATAGCGCGCTTGCTCTTCCGCAAGTTTGTCAAAATCGGCATCAGGTTCTGCGTAGGCCGCATAAATTTCTTCGAGCTTTTTCTTAGCTTCAAGGACCTCACCAAGCCCTTCCTCAACGGCCTCTCGAACAGATTGTTCCGGATTTAAATCTGGCTCTTGCGGCAAGTACCCAATACGGATCCCAGGCATTGGTGTTGCTTCGCCCTCTATCTCCTTATCCAGACCCGCCATAATTCGAAGCAAACTGGATTTACCAGACCCATTCACTCCTAAAACACCAATCTTTGCGCCAGGAAAAAATGAAAGGGATATATTCTTAAGTATTTCGCGTTTGGGGGGAACAATTTTTCCCACCCCCATCATGGTATAAACGTATTGAGCCATATGATTTTTTACTTGATTATCTAGTTCACTTGCAAAGAAACCTAACGGTATGAGGATTCCATCTCACGACGCACCTTGATAGCGATCGCATTCTCATCGAAGTGGACGTCTCCCCAGGTTACTGGTTGGCCTGCACTCTTAGAATTCTTTAATTTGAGTCCATGCGCTAACCCTAATGGAAGAGCACGCAACTCAAGAGACTTATCCGCTGGCGCTAATTGACCCACCACAGTATACCCACCTTCACCATCCAAAATCTCCCCCGCTTTTAGATCTCGCTTTGCAACAGCCATGACATCTGCACGAAACCCTGTTGGAGTCCCCGTGGGCTCACCACGCAAACCCACAGAAGCGACTGAAATGCCCACCTCTAGACCAATCAAATGCCAGCGTTTATAAAGTGATGCGTATTGACCTGTATCGTCCGTTTTAACGCCGTACTCTTCAAAACAATGTCTGATATAAGAAGTATCACCCTCAAATACCACCCATACTCCATAGCGAATGTCGTAAGGAATCGGAGCTCCCACAGCATCTAATGAGGATACAACTTCCACTTGCCCAGTATGGTGCAAACAACCGCCGACAGACTTTGGTCTCATTAAATTTGGAATATCGTCAATGCTACCTGAAGGGTATTCCAGACCATTGGGCGGCGCAATCAATCCAGTCGCATTACATACGGCAGCACTCTCAATCGCCGGCTTTGATCCATCTAAAAATGAATTAAACATTTTCGGATTGAGCCCGCCTCGCTCGGCCTGTTCAGGCGTAAGACCATAATAGCCCCAGACCGTTTCAGGCGTCGATTGCATGAAATGTGGCATCCATTTGTGCCCCCTGCCTGCTGCCACAACATTAAAGCCAGACGTTCTTGCCCAATCGACGAGATCGCAAATCAGAGCCGGTTGGTCCCCGTATGCCAAACTATAAATAACTTCGTTTTGCTGCGCGCACTGAGCAAGGTAGGGACCACAAAGGGCATCTGCTTCAACAGTTACATTGACAACATGCTTTCTATGCTTGAGCGCACTCAGAATATGCTCCACAGCGGCCGGAGGGTTTCCAGTGGCCTCAATGACGATATCAATTCTAGGATCAGAGATTACTTTTCCCCAATCGTCGGTCACCCATGTCCCCTCGGAGCGGATGGCGTCATCGATTGATGCTGCCTCAGACCGAGCCTGGGCCCAGCCAATTCTCTGCAAATTAGCAAACACATTGGCGGGGTTTAGGTCTGCTATCGCAGCGACGTGGATCCCCGGCGTTTTATGTACTTGCGCCAAATACATCGAAGCAAATTTCCCTGCTCCGATAATCGCTACGCGCAATGGATTGTTGTTGGCATCTTTTACTAATAGTTTCGAATATAAATTCACTTTTCAGTTCCTTGTGACTTGTAACTTGTGTGTATCGTTTAAACTACTTCTAATTCTGCACTTGGAACCCCATCAAGCCAAGGAAGAGAAACTTCATAATCTGAGATCAAACAGTCGTCAGGTAAGCACTCAATTGGAGCAAACTGCCTATGCGCTATGTAACCTGGTCGCTTAAACCGTTTAATATGATTCGAAACTGCGCAAAGACTCAAGTAAACCGCCTTTCGATCCCAAGGAGATAAATTTGATCCGGAGGCGTGCACCAAACAAGAGTGAAATAAAATCATCGATCCCGGTGGACCTTTAGGAGAAACAATCCCACCATCGCGTACTAAGGCAGAAATGGTATTTGCATCAAGAGTCCACAAAGGATAGCTAGTTGTTTCAGTGTCGTGTCCCGCATCCAAAACACCCAACTTGTGGCTACCCGGAATAAACATTAGCGGACCATTGTGTTCATTTACGTCATCTAAAAATATTGCAACATTCATCGCTCGAGGTTCAGCCATCTGATCATCTGCATGCCATGTTCCAAAATCTTGATGCCACTGCCAAACCTGCCCATCAAACGCAGCCTTGGCATTCACCTTGAATTGGTGCATGTAGACCCCCTCGTCAAATAACTCCACCACAGGGTTAATCATGCGAGGGTGACGCGCTAAGCGCGCAAAAGCTGGATTGTAGTTATGGGCAGCAAAGTTAGTCCGTACTGCTGTGGAACCCTTCTCCCTAACATTGCAGACAGTATCCTGAGCGAACATGTCATCTAACTGAGCGGTGAGCGACTCAATTTCAGCGGCTTTGAATAACGATGGGAAAAAAAGAAACCCTTTCTCGTCAAACTCTTTCAATTGCTCTTGGGTAAGTTGTGTCATTTGTATAACTCCCTTTTAATAAAATCTAAATCATCTATTTAGGATGGATTGAGTCATGGCGATAGCTAAATTCTCACCAGCACATTCACCATGCCCTCTCGCTAATTTCTCGGCCAAAAGACTATCTCCGCTATTTATAGCAACCCGAATACCCTCATGCTCATCCCAAATCGTATTCAACTCGCTAAACTGAGCCACCACTGCACCCATAGCTCTTCTAATGTGTTGCCAATGAAATTTACACGAATCTTGAATCATAGAGTTTCCAGATAAGCTATAAATAGCCTGGTGAAATCTTAAGTCTGCATTAATCAACCCGGAAATTTTTCCTTCTGCGGCTGCACGCCTGCCGTCACTAATAAATTCAGCTTTAATCGTCACCCCTCGCTTTGCGGCTTCTCGTGCAGCAAGCCCGTCTAATACGGACCTAACCTGGTAAGTTTGCCGAATCACATTGGGAGTTATAGGCGCGATCATAAGCCCCCTTCGACCCCTATCAACAACAACGCCGTCTTTTTTAAGGATTCGAAGAGCTTGAAGCACCGGCTGTCGGGACACGTTTAACGACTCGGCTAAACCTTGCTGAGTCACTCTCGTCTCAGGCGTCAGTTGGCCGCTACAAATCGCCTCGAGTAGACGCTCGTATACCTGATCTGTTAAATCTGGCAACGCCTCAATGTGCTTTAATAATTCCAAAAGATTCCCTCGAAAATTAATTTCTGTATACAGTATACACTATTTGCATGCAATATACTCTAGAATTATGAGAATCAAATATTAGAATAGAAATATTTGGATATCACTACGTTTTTGTTATACCGTTACGAGGTTATGAAATCACTTAGCAAGTTACAAAAAGCACTTCTCATATTGGGTGGAATACTGGTGGCGACATCATTTTTAATGTCCTTCCAAAACACGCCAATTTCGACACCTCCACCCGATATAATTTGGAATGAATTTTCCATCGCTCCCCATCCAGAGATCGACATCACAGAAATCCATGTCGACTCAATTGTGCTTGTGTCAAAGTTAGAGCCACAAGCGCGATTAACAATCTCAAAAAACGGAAATTTTGGCACGACGCCTGAAGATATCGTTAAGGCGCTTTGTCGGAATGATCATTGCACCTATGCCGCATATGAGGACGAAATAATTGAAGGTGCAATTGCCAGATTTCAATCCCACTCTGACCTTCAGTTAGTCTTAATTCGATCACAAAAGCAACAAGTATGGATGGAATATAAGGGACCAACCGCCGCCTTCGCGTCATTCGAACAACTGATTAGTGAATTGCACCGACAAGCCGAATTAAACAATCACGTCATATAAGTCGAAATCGAGGTTAAAGGCCAATCGATCATTGGTGAGTTAGCGAGTAAGTATCGAACCGTTTTCGCATATATAAGTCGAAACACTTGATTTTAAAATAATGGAAAGCCAAAGAATGGAACAACCTTCACTGCAGCCAGTGCTGCTAAAAGACTATACAAAATCCATTTACCAAATCCCAAAAATTGATCTAAATGTAGTGATCGAAACTGAATTCACAGAAATTCACACAAAACTGTTTGTTACAAAAAACCACCAGCCTAGCGGTACTCACGACCTGAGTTTAAATGGAGAGAGTCTGGAACTTATTGAGATCAAAATAGATGGCCAAATATTGGAACAAAGCGAATATCAATTATCCGAGAACGCTCTGATCCTCCACCCCACCAAAGACGTATTCACTGTCGAAACAACCGTCAGAATATACCCGGAAAAAAATACTCAGCTGATGGGGCTATACGCTTCAAAATACGGATATTTCACTCAATGTGAGGCTGAGGGTTTTCGCCGAATTACATTCTCCCTCGACAGACCTGATGTCCTGTCTCAGTTCACGACTCGCATTCAAGCACCCAAAGACAAGTACCCCGTACTTCTGTCGAATGGCAACTTAACGGAAAGCGGCGACCTCAACGATGGGCTTCATTTCGCTGTTTGGACAGACCCTCACCCCAAACCGCCATACCTGTTCGCAATGGTTCTCGGTCGTCTTGACAGAAAAGAAGAACTATTTGTTACCAGCTCAGGAAAAACAGTTGCTCTACAAATCTATGCCCCATCGCACCAGATTGAACAAACTACTTTTGCAATGGCAGCATTAAAAAGATCAATGCGCTGGGATGAAGAGCGTTTCAATCTAGAGGTGGATCTTGATCAATACATGATAGTGGCGGTTGATGACTTCAATATGGGAGCGATGGAAAATAAAGGGCTCAATATATTTAATACAAAATATATTCTCGCCAACCAGAGCCTGTCTACTGATCGAGACTTCATGCTTTTAGATCGAGTTGTTGCGCACGAATATTTCCACAACTGGACGGGAAACCGCGTCACGTGTCGCGATTGGTTTCAGTTAAGCCTCAAAGAGGGTTTAACCGTCTTTAGGGACCAAGAATACGGCGCAGACACTTATTCTCGAGGCGTACAAAGAATTCAGGAAGTGCGTAGCCTAAGGACAATCCAGTTCCCCGAAGATGCCGGCCCTATGGCACATCCGATTCGACCTGACGCCTACGTAGAAATCAATAATTTCTACACGGCAACTGTTTACAATAAAGGTGCCGAGATTGTTCGTATGATCCACACATTATTGGGAGAGGAAAACTTTCAACTCGGGATGAAACTCTATTTCGAGCGCCACGATGGCTGCGCGGTCACAACTGAAGAGTTTGTTTCTGCAATGGAGCATGCTTCTGCGGTAGATCTGTCTGAATTTAGACATTGGTATGTCCAGGCAGGAACGCCTCGGGTGAAAATCACCAGCACATATGATGCTACAACCCAGGAATACACTCTTGACTGTAAACAGTTTTTCGCGAGTGAGCGATTTAAATTTAATCGACCTGCTCACATTCCGATAAAAATCAAGCTGTTTCAGCCTAATGGCACTGCATCACAAGAACAAACCGTGTCGCTGAAAAACTCTCAAGATTCATTCACGTTTACCCAAGTAAATGAACAACCAATTCCTTCCTTATTTCGAGAATTTTCCGCACCAATAATTTTGGATTTTGAATATACGGATGAAGACTTGCTTTATTTATTGGCTCACGATGATGACCCTTTTAACCGTTGGGAAGCAGGCCAACAACTCCAAAGTCGACTCATTTTATCTGCGATGCCAAAGATAGAAATGAAGCTAAAACCGATCTGGAATGCTAAATTAACAGAAGTTTTGTCTTCATCCTTACGTGAAGCGCATGAAGATCCTGCTTTTATCGCTGAGGTTTTCTCCACCCCTGCTGAAAGTCATTTGGCCGAATCACTTGAATTAGTTAACCCGGACTTATTACACCTCGCACGTAATGCATTCCGACACACAATCGCTCCCGCACTTGAAGCTCAACTCCTAGATGTCTATTTAGAACAAACAGACAAAACACCTTATTCCCCTGACGCAAAGTCTGCGGGCCAACGAGCGATAAAAAATGTCTGTCTTGGGTTGCTCGTTGAACTTAGGAAAGAAGAATATATTGATTTGTCCCTGCGGCAACTTGAAACAGCAACCAATATGACCGACGAATATGCCGCGCTGCAGATTATTGTGAACACGATAGAGCATGAGTCCGAAGAGGCATTAAATACGTTCTACGATAAATGGCGTTCAGAACCACTTGCCTTAGATAAATGGTTTGCTGCGCAAGCAGCCTCACCAAAAAAAGATACGCTAGAACGGGTCAAAAAACTCATGGGACATCAGGCATTCGATATTAAAAATCCAAATAAAGTCTTTGCATTATTGCGAACATTTTCGGCGAATCATGTGCACTTTCACCGTTCGGACGGACTGGGATATCACTTAATTGCTGATGCTATTTTAGAGCTTGATGAAATCAACCCTCAAGTAGCCGCTAGAATTTCTCGTAGTTTCGATCGATGGAAGAAGTTTGATGTGGGACGACAGTCGCATGCCAAAATTGCTATGGAAAAAATTATCAATCAGGAAAAATTGTCGAAAGATACAGGGGAAATCATCTCTAAAACTCTTCAAGGATAAAGGTAAGGAATCATGGTCAATTTGGAAGTAATGATTTATCACAACCCGAGATGCAGCAAAAGCCGAAACGCACTAGCCATTTTGCAAGAGCAAGGCATCCAACCCCTGGTTGTGGAGTACTTAAAAAGCCCATTTAACGCTAAACAAATCTCTTCAATATGTTTAAAACTCGGCATTAAGCCAGAGCAATTGCTACGAAAAGGAGAATCGGTTTTCAAAGAATATTACTCTGGAGACAACATGACTGATGCGGCCTCGATTAAAGCGATGGTCAAACATCCAATTTTAATCGAACGCCCCATCATCGTATGCGGGAACAAAGCGGTAATCGGCCGGCCGCCAGAACAAGTGCTCCTTATTTTGAATAATTAGAATGCGTTCACACGATCAGCACACTAGACTCGAACTCAGAATATCAGCGCAGCAAAAAGAAGCGTTTTTCACATATTAATAAATTAAAGTAATGCCCTCTAATCTAAGACATGAGAAACCAATCCATCGGCTAATTTTGGCTCAAACCAGGTAGACTTGGGTGGCATAACCTGCCCTTGGTCAGCAATAGCCATCAACTCCTCAATCCTAGTAGGAAAAAGAGAAAAAGCACAGGCCATTTCTTTAGAATCGACTCGCTTAACGAGCTCTCGAGTTCCTCGAATACCCCCCACAAAATCAACTCGTTTATCTTTTCTCAAATCGTATATACCAAGACTTGGGCCCAAGATTCGATTAGACAAAATGCTGACGTCGAGTGTCTCAATTGGATCATCAGATCTCAGTTTGGCGCTCAACGTCAACTTATACCAATGGCCATCCAGATATAAACCCATAACCCCATTTTTCGTCGGAACGACTGGATCATCTGTATGCTGAACTATAAAGTCGACCTTTAGATAATCTAAAAAGTCAGCTGGGGTCATACCATTGAGGTCGGTCACCACACGATTGTATGCAAGAATTTGCATCTGATCCTGAGGAAAAGCGACTGCAAGAAAATAATCATAACTTTTAGGCCCCGTCACAATTCGCGTCTCGCGACTCATTTTGAGTTTTTGGACCCTTGATGCGGCAGCTGACCTGTGATGACCATCAGCAATATAAAGAGCAGGCAGTCGATCAAATAACGTAATAATTTCTGCGGTTTTCTCAACAGAAGAAATAACCCACAGCTCATGTCTTACACCATCCGCATCTAGAACGTTCGACTCTGGCTCGCCAGCAGACTCCGAAGCAACAATAGCGTCAATAGCTTTTGACGCAGGATATGCGAGCAAAACGGGACCGGTCTGGGCCGAGAGCTCGTCAATCTGACGAACTCGATCATCTTCTTTTTCGGGTCGAGTAAACTCATGCTTACGAATGTTATTCGCATCATATGCATCAACGGATGCGGTAACAACAAGCCCCACCTGACTGACTCCGTGCCCAGTCAGTCGGTAGACATAAAAACAAGCTTCATTGTCTCTCGCTAAGATATCTTTATCCATTAACGATTTCAAATTAACTTTCCCTTGCTTATAAACCTCGGGCGAATATGGATCGGCGCCCTCAGGCAAGTCAATCTCTGGTCTCGATATATGCAAAAAACTATTAGGCTTGTCCTTCGCTAAATTAAGTGCCTCTTTGTAAGACATGACATCATAGGGTGGCGCCACCACCTCAGCTGACTTATTTCGTGAAGGACGCAAACCTTTAAACGGACGAATTAAATTCATACAAAGAAACCTCAAAATGACAATAACAAATAAAAAGGGCGAACCGAGATAAATCGGATCGCCCCTAGGTTAACGTTGCTTAAGATAAATGGTTATTTACAAGCTTGGTCATTTCAAACATTGACACTTGTTTTTTGCCACCGAATACTGGCTTTAATTTATCGTCCGCATTTATATTTCTCCTATTTTTTTCATCCTGTCTCTTATACACATCTGACGCTGCCGACGATATGCAGTGTGTAG